>Ga0209367_1009953_pt1 | contig 12811 bp, 2 predicted proteins | sample WorMetLIZISLAND2_FD_187412 | JGI IMG/M metagenome (GOLD analysis project Ga0209367, IMG submission 187412) | Marine gutless worms symbiont microbial communities from Max Planck institute for Marine Microbiology, Germany - Olavius geniculatus... ... | reverse complement strand
CAGAAAACCGATATAGCACAAATCTAGCATATCCAGATCACAAGTATAATTAAATTGGACGTCTTATAAATCGATACGAATGAGTTTTTGTTGCTGTGGTTAAGGTTCGATAGTATGTTTACTGTAGCAGCGAGACATTGCCACTGAAAAATGTGATTTATTCATCTATTTGTTAATTTATCGAGCACAAAGAGAACATAAAACGAATACAGTAGAAATCTAACATATCAAGATCATCAGTATAATTGCGTTGAAACTCTTATAATTCGATACAAGGAAGTTTTTTGGACAGGATAAGATTCGAATCGGACAATTTTTTGCAGCAATAGTATCACGGCAAATATTTATTGCCTAGTGCGCATGCGTAACCACGAGTTGAACCGAGATCAAAATTTGATCGGTGGTCAGATGGCAGTTCAGAATTGAACGGAGATCAACGCTTGAACTGATTTGGTGCAACGCAATTTACGGCTGAACTAGGTTCAAATTCAGATTTGACCCGGGTTCAAAGTTGAATGATGTTGGTGCAATGCGCTTTTAGTTGTAACTTGATTTTGATCTTAAATCCATTTGCCCAGTGTCATGCCAGCACCTTACCTTACCTTCAGGGTGGACAGGCTGTTACGTCTGCCCAGCGCTGAATCGTATCAGCTTGGCCCAGTGCGCGTCCCCGAATGTAACCAGAAGGTTACAGGTAGCGGCCATAAAGCCGTAACGGCTGTGAAGCCATTAATAGACGGCTGTAAAGCCGTAAGTAGATGGCTGTAAAGCCGTAGTTGGCTGTGAAGCCGAAACCAGCACAAGAGCACTGGTAACGTGTAGCAATCTGCCTACACGAGTTTGGTCAGCGCTTAGTTGCTCCTCGCCTCCAGATTTAGAAATCTTTTGGGTCATCGGTGCTAAGCCCCACCACCACGGCAGGGTGGCTGACCTCGGTGGGGTACATTCACTTAATTGTAACTTGATTTTGATCTTAAGTCCATTGGCCCAACGTCATTCCAGCAAACCACCGTTAGCTCGTGTCGGGACTGTATCTGATGGCTGCAGGTCGTCTGGCAGCCATCTGGCCACTGGTTGGTATATTGCTGGAGGCTCTGCTGCTGTGTGTCATCATTGTGACACATGAGAGGAAGCGCGCCCGCCAGCGAGCACTTAGCGACACAGTTGACGATGACGTCGACCACAAAGACACCGTTGGCGCTACTAATCGTCTGCAAGTATCATTACATTGCGTCACTTTACACAGCATGAAAAGCTCAGTTAGCAGTGGATCGGTGGTCTTGAAGAAGTTCAAAATGGTGTAAAAACGAACATTTTTTAGAACATTTTCATGGCAGCAATAGTAAGTGATTTGCTTTTTTCAGGGAAAAAGGTCAAAGGTCTGGCTTGGATGTCCGAATAGGAGATCAGGGGCCCAATTCACAGACATTGTCATAAGATTTATCTTAAGATACGTCTTAAGACTATCACAAGACCAAAGTTAAGATGTCGTAAGATCACCTTGCAACATGTCTTAAGTGAATTCACAGAATTTCTTTTAGATGATCAGCTAAGGCTTTTCACACAACTGCCTTATTTTATCTTAAGATATAGACCTATCTCAAGATATGTCGTAAGCATTCTGTGAATAAGCTAGTTGTCCCAAGACGATCTTAAGCGTGAAAAATGTCTTAAGATCTTCTGTGAATCGGGTCCCTGGCTCGATTTACATGTACACAAAATTCGGACAGAAGCTGGGGCTGTGAATGTATTTGGGATAAAATTGCTACCTCCACAGAACCATCGGTTTGCTACATTTATAGGCAAGCTGCATGGCCTCAACTTGAATGTACTACGCTCAAAGTACATTTGAGCATTTTTAGGGTCAGTTGTTCTATGCCTGTGTTAAATCATGGGTTTGTTGACCAGAAGTTAACCTCATCTCTTGGGTTAATGCGCGCACACAGTTGCATCACTTTAGACTTTGCCAGACTTTGCTACACGAGTTAACCTGCATAATAACTCGAGTTAACCTCATGGTTAACTCTAATTTCTGCACGGAACAATTGACCCTTAAGTGTAATCTTGATAGTTCAGTTGTTTATGACTGTCAAATCAGTCAAATGCTGAAATGTGTCAGATTTGGCTAAAGGTTGCTGGAGAAGTATCTGAAAGGATTTCTAGTGTGAATTTTGGGCTATGCTTACTAGGGTGTTATGTAATAGTGCTGCTGTGACAGCTAAAGGGGATGTCAGACGAACGACAAAGTCGGTCGACTTTTGTGGGTGTGGTTTGGTTGCCCAACAAAATTGGTGAACCATGACACCGCCGATAGTTTTGTCTGCTACTTCATACGTTATCAGCTAGCACAACAGCCGAATGCAGATCGCAAAATAATACTTGCATCACTTTTTTCTGCATCTAATGAACGAAAATAAATAACAAGCACAATAAGTAACTAAAATAAATAGTCATCTTTCGTTGTAAACGATCACCATGGCAACATAAACAAAATTTGTTGTCCGATATAAAAAAAGTCGGCCGACAAAATCATCGAAGACAGAACATGCTCTATCTTGGCTGACAAAATCGGGCGATTTTGTCGGCCGACAAAATCAGGCGATTTTTGCATGACACCCGACAGATTTTTATCGGGCGATTTTGTCGGCAGATATAAATGGCCGATTTTGTCGTTCGTCTGACTTCCCCTTAAGATGATGAGATTTTGAAGACATAATGTGATTGTTGTACCACACGTCTGCAGTGACAACTCGGGGTCAGCGAATCGTCGTCGCAACAAGTAGTCAACAACGACAGCATCCAGCAGCATGATCAACCTTATGACCACGACAGACTGGGCAGTCACAGCAACTGGCTAGTCTGTCGTGTTCCCACAAAGACCAGCGATGATGATGATAATGACCGATGTATGGTACTTGATAATGGCAGCTGTTGAGTGTTGACACAGATCAAAGGCATTATAGCACTGAGTTAGCTACACTCGTCAACTTACAATGTGTGACTTCACTTTTTAATCTAGACTTTTGCCGAGCTAAAGTTTGGTCTAAGTATGTCCTTTGGCCAAAAGTGAAGTGATTTTGCTGAGCTTTTCGTTCAGTCCGAGTCCGAAGTTCTGCTGAGCGATAAGGCTCGTTGAAAGTCTTAAGTCTAAAAGTATGGACTAAGTGCAGACTTAGATCGAAGCTTAGTTGAACTACAGTCTGAGTACTGACTTTTGCGTTCAGCTTTAGGTTTTGCTCAGCGAATTGCCTTGGTGAAAATCTTAAGTCAAAAAGTGAAGTTGCCCACTGTGAAGTATATTAATGTGGATGCACATTTTTGTTGTGTGCGCACATCGTATGTTTAAATGTCACTGGATTACGTTTAGCCTATTCAGTCTGCAGTCGGGCACTGAGGCAGATACTGATAGAGACCACACCCACTTGGCTGCAGTGCGGCTGTTGAAATAATTATCCGTCACTCCCTGCACTTTCTGGTCTGTTTTTTTGCTATTAAATGCCACATGACATGGCATCATCTATGACATTATTAGTTCGATAAATAAACAATATATCGCAGTGAACAATAATTTAAAAACAACTAACACATAATTATTTGCTATCAGTAAAAAGTGATGGGGTAAAAAGTGATGATATGGCCAGTAACTTGCCTTGCAGCCTGTAGGTTAAGCAAAACTCATTTAATCGGTTATATATAGATCTGTTTGTCACAGAAACGTTTGTCTGTCTGTAAGAGAGCAATACTGTACTACACATGTTGTATTTGTGTGACATTGTGCGTAAACGTATCTGTGTGTTGAGTTTATTAGCTGTTTATGTGACATCATGTGGTGTGTTTACATGATGTTTATGTGACGCCGTGTAACTGTGTCTGAGTCGTTGTCAGCATTATCGTCATGTTCTGCTGCTGTTTATCTTTCTCTTTGTCACTTTGTCTGTAGGGTTAGAATAACACCAAGAAGCTACCCAATACTCAATATTGTTGGGTCCGGCCGATGCACAATACCCAATACCAGTACCGATACCGGTATACAGTGAAGCTCTGTATTCATTTTTTGACAAATATACATGTACATAGCACTAAACTAGATAGCAGTCGTAGCCCGCAGGTACCTCCGCCAAGGCAATGCTATTCGCCAGGTGGCGTCACCATCTTTGGTTTTGCAGCGGTTCCGCTTATGCCCCTTTAACGCAATGGTAACGAAAATTTCAAAGTAATCCAGAATCTAGGATTCCTGCTGGATCACCCCCAAAATTTAATCATTTGTAGCTTATGCCATGCCCGACATACCCTCAAAATTTCAGAAAGATCCGTCCATAACTTTTTGAGTTATCTTGTACACACACACACAGACAAACAAACAAAAAACCGGCAAAAACGTAACCTACTTGGCGGAGGTAAATATCCACAGAAAGCTGGCATTTTGATTTCTAAGCAGTATCGGTATTGGGTAAGACAGCCAGTAAAAATAACACTCATTACCCGATACTACCAAATACTGGCAATATTAGGCAATACCTTGATATCAGTACAGTTCTAACCCTTTGTGTTTGTGTTCAATTATTTCATCATGCGAATCTAATCCGTCGTGGGGTGTCAGTGACAACTAGCTGGCTTGTGCATCTTCTAGTCTCTTAGTCTTGTTGTTTTGTACTGATTCGTTTGTTGTTGTTCTTTTTAAATTCTAGTCACTCTGTTTTCATTCCGTTTGTTACTGAACGCCATGTATGTGTGAAGCAAAATCGTACAACTCTGTGTTGTATGATATATGTGGTGGGTCAGAAAATTTGGATGTTAAACTTCACTCACTCACTCACCCCCCCCCCAAAAAAAATTTGGCCACTAAGTTTTGTTTTGTTCTTTGTCAAACGTCGAAGGGTCTTGAACATCTCTGCGCTCACAATCGCTAGGAATTTCCAGTGAAGTCAAGATTATCCAGCCGCCCACCACACCTTTTGTGTGTCGCTACTCTACTTCGTGATGTATTACTGTCAGAAAGCTAGCAGCTAGTTATTGAGATTTGATGTGTCATTTTGCTGCAGAAAACCGAAATTTATGATTTAGCCTGTGTTTGGTGTTTCGCTGTCGACGAACATGCAACTATTGTGATGACGCTAGTCTGATATTGGCATGCTTTGTTGTAGCTGTTTTGTGTGGCTTGCTTTCAGTCCACATCTTTTTGTTTTTTTCCAACTGATGATTTTTCTCATTAAATCTCTAATATGCCATTGTATCCCGTTCTGGTCTGGAGATCATCTTAAAAGGTTAAGGTAAAGGGAGCCATGCCCCAGCTGTGGCGTAGGCGGGGTGCTCATCTCCCATACTTTGGCTGTTGTTCCCGTAGGTGGATAAACCACTTGAGTCTGTGATGCATGGCCAGTGCGACGCCAGACCTATGGTTACCTTCCCAGCCTCGGGGCATCACCACCCTTTGACCGGTACCAAATTATACTGCTTGGTGACAGAGGCACGTGTGTGAACAACTTGCCCGGCAGTATACCTTTGCGGAGTCGAATTTGCGCCTCTGAGTTATCTCAGGATTACAAGTCCGGCACGTTACCGTTAGACTACCGAGCCACACCGTATCACCTTAGCGACTTTTAATTCGACTTGTTAAATGTTAAGAGTCAAAATCGCCCGCGGACAATGGACATGTATGAACAGTGTTGTGATATGGACTCACTTTGGTCAGTAAAAGGAAGTTTTGAAAAGTTGCAGTTGCTGCCTCCTGCACTGGTTGCCCCTGTCCTCCAATAGACAGCATTATAAGATTGATGACTGTCTGGAGGATAACAGGGAAGATTATTAGAACTACCATTATTGATAACTACATATGCACGCGTGTGATGGAGTTTTTTCGATTCTAGGTTTAGCTCGTTTTTTTGTGTTTTGTGTTTCTGTAAAGGTTAAACTTTTTGTTTTTTTATTGTAAAGATCAAAGTTACCATTCCATTATTATGTGTTTGTGTGCATTCTGCCTGGAAACGTTGCCCCCGAAATGACCTATACTGTGTCGGGGGGACGTTAAACCCTACTCACTCACTCACTCCCGCAATTGTTTTTCTGCTATATTATTGGCAATACTCTTACTGTGTGTGTTACATGCTTGCACATAGGTGATGTTAGTTTTCCGACTATATTTCACAGGTAGTGTAGGAATGCCTATGGATCTTTGCCAGTCTGTTTCTTGTTGCAAATTAACTGCCGATTGGGCTGCTAAACATGGTTCCTACATTCAGGGAAAGTCAGTACCAGGGTGCAAAAGTTAACAAAGATGTGGAAAAAATTACGAACAACAGTTTAAAATTTTTTCCGCTCACTTTATTTGCAGAAGATTATTTGTACCTCCATTTTTAAATTTGTTTTGCTGCTCTTGTTTCTAGTGTGATTGTGAAAACCAACATTGGTATTTCGCGTGAACAAATTAGTCAGAGAAAACGATTCATTTTCTCCTGGAAAGTCAGGGAAGATGAATTCTGCAGAGTGGTAGGAACCATGTCTAAAATTGTTTGAGAGTTGACCAGTAAGTATTGCAAAGCACAACATTGTTACGGAAAACTTGTGACTTGCTTTTTCTGACTTGGAGCGTGTATACACGTGTGCGCATAAACGTGAGTGAGTACGTATGAGTGCGAAGTGACGATGCTGAGGTAGTTCTAGTCGTGTGATTTCTTTCTGTTTTTTGCGTGTGCCGTTTTTTGATCACCCTGTACATATGTAAGGTAGCTGTTGTGTGTTGTCGGATGTTTTATCTTTCTCATCACTCCATTGGTAGATGATGATGTCATTCCTGTGTTATCATACGTGTATGTGTGTAACACTAGCTGGTAGTTAATCGTCTCCAGTTGTCGACGTTGATGTTCTATTAATGGCCTATACTAACAGCTCCACCTGCAACGGTGGCTCCACTCACTTTGCTGTTGTCACGTGACAATTCAAATATGTCTAGGTCTGTATAAATTTTTGATTCTCGTATATTCAGCTTATATGTTAACTTTTGCCCGAAATTATACGGTTCTTGAATTATTCAGATTTATCATACAGTCACTCAAGTGATGTTTACTGTGGTCACATGATTTCTGTGCACAGACGACGGCATAAAATAAAGATGTTAATCCCTGCAACAGCCGTGACGACTGTGAATTCCAGTTATCTGCGAGTGTGTCATAGTTCAATTAGGCACTGGCCCATAAACTGCCAGTCTAGGCTGTTTAATAGAACGTCTTTATTTGGTTGTCGTAGTGTCTTTGGTGTTGTTCCGTAAACAGCAGTTGCTCAGTCCAGCTAGCTAGTCAACTGCATGGCTGGGTTAAAGTCGATGGTGTAAAATTGGCTGATTTTGTTATCGCAATCTGCCATTGTGTTCACAGAGCCGATGTTGCTTAAAGTCCAAGTCGCATCATTTTACGTTACTGCTATAAAGCGCTAAATGGCTTCACCATATGCTAATTTGTCAATATATAGTAATATTTTATTGCTAATACATGGTGTTTCATACAAAGGACCCCTTATTGTTTTTTTTCATAATTTACTCAAATTATCAACAATTTACGTGAAATTTTTACCGGTTGTAGCTGAAGAAATACTAATTCGAAATATTAGAACAAAATGCGGCAGTTGATTAAATATTCTTTGCTAGTTGTGATGTAACGCTGATTTCATAATGTGTCACAGGTACACGCTTGCTAGTCTCAACTGGTGCTGTCAGTTGCTACCCTGCTTCAATGGTGAACTTAATCTGGTTCGCTAATGAAGAATGTTTATCGTATCAGCACTGAGTAACATGAAAACATGAAATCGGGCGTCTTGTGATCCAAAAACTCAACATCTTGCAAGCTCGGTGTGCTAGTGCACTGTCTTGCTGGAACATGTGAAAGACCAACTATCCCCACAGACACGTAATTTTAATCGCTTTGCACACTTTTGTGGCTGCAACTGTAAAACTTCAAATATTTGACACCGACGAACCAGATTTTTCGCCATTGAAGCAGGCTAGCAACTGGCAGCACCAATTGGGATTAGCCTGTTTGTACCCGTGACACATTATAATGTCAGCGTTGCATCACCAATAGCAAAGAATATTTAATCAACTGCTATGTTTTGTTAAAACATTTTGAATTAGTATTTATTTAGCTACAATGTTAAAAATTTCATGTAAATTGCTCATCATTTGAGTGAATTATCAAAAAAAACAAAAGGGGTCCTTTTTATGAAACACCCTGTATATTCTTTTACCATAAAAAATAAACTTGAAAGTGCAGAATTCTCATGTTTCGTTTTTGTCACGCCGTTGCTTTTGGCCATCTTCGGACTTTGACGTCATAACCGGAAGAAACATTTCGCAGTTGTATTATTTACATGGTTAGTGAGGTTTTTCTATGTGAGTTTTATAAATGTTTAGTTTATTTCATACACTAATAATCGGTGCAGTGAGCATTACTGTACAATGTGCCAGCAGTTTATGTGGTCGGAAGCTGCAGAAGTTCAGGGTTACTTCTGCAAACACAGAACTCAATGCATGTCTAATCTAATGGGAATTGCTATTGAAATTGATTCAGAAAAATGCTTCACAAATAGAACCACGGTATTTCACTACATCATTATAATTTTTTTTACTGTGCACCTCTAGTTGTAAACAGAACAACAATGATGTCAGTTCTGACGTCGGATTTGCCTCATTGATTGTATAAGTTCGATATTATTGTTAAACACAACTAGCGAAATATCACTTTTTTTATCCAATGCGATATGATTGCTTAAATAACATAACGTGTAAAAACACATTGTGTTCACATTTCTGACGCTTTGGCTGACATTTCATCCAGTTGTCCATTTTTCAACTGCCTGCAGTAAAATTGCTTGCAGTGTTGGCCCACTATGCGAACACAAGCAAGGAGACGCTTTCTCCATTCACTGACAGCAGTAACGATAATGTTCTGCTCCAGACCAATCCAGGCTGTACCAGTCGCTTCTTGACTTTTCAAACATTCCTAAATTTCATCTGGTAGACGCACTGCTGCATGACAGTCAAAGCTTGTAATAGACCGGCTGTTGAGGCCCAAAGATTAGGATATATGGAATTTGTTCACGTTTTTTCAATTCATTTTAACACGTATTATGTTTGGTCTACTTTCCTTAGGTAGTGCAAAAGCAGACGTTGGGTGAGGTGAAAACTAAAACACTTATTTAATAGCCAGTTGTGTCAGAAATATTTCTGCCAAAAATTATTATAATCTGCTGATTTTTCTTCAAGTTACAGTTGATAATGTCGGGGATGTTTTTTCAGGTTTTCTGTTGATTTCAACACATTTTGCTTGATCTGCTTTCCCTAGGTAGTGCAAAAGCATACATTGGGTGAGGTGGGAAACTGAACAGTCGTTTGATGGCAAGTTGTGTCAGGAATATTCCTACCAAAAATTATCAAAATCTGATAAATGGTTTTCAAGTTACTGTCAAAAATGTTGGGGATATTTTTTTTTGAGACACAGTGTACACATATTTATCCAATATCGTTTCTTCGCGAGACTTGGCCTTTAAACAATAAAATCAACCGTCTGACATGGTTCACTCGTAGAATTTTAAGAGTTTTTTGCTACTTTTTTTTGTACACTTTTTAGCTGGAAACTTGAATCAGTCAAACAACTGATCAACTAGTTGGAAAATGTCCTAAATTTTAAAGGTTTTTGGTGTTGCGAAGAGCAGTTTATTTATAGAGTGGTAGATGGCTGGTCTGTGGATTTACGGGTAATAGTTACAGTATTCAGTTAATTTTCTGTGGCAGTGTAACTTGCGTCTCTTTGTATTTACTTAACGTTTGCATTTATGAATCTGTTCGCATAATCGTGTGTCGTCGTAATTTGCTAGTTTTGCTGCTTGGTCGTGTAGGGTCGTGCCGAATACTTGTTACGTTGCTCGCCGATTACTCGGATAACTCAGCTCTACTGTGGACAGGGACATTGCAAGCCGCAGTGGGGTCTGGGGAAACATTCTCACGGGCTGCTCTGAGGAGAAAATTTTGGATTTTTTTTAAACGGCACATTCTGGTGTACTTTATATTTTTGAGTGTTGGCAGGGCTCCCAAACATTGCGGGGCCTGGGGTAATTTACCACTTACTCTCCCTTCTTGACAGGCCTGACTGTGGAGGGTAGGAAGAATATCATGGAGCAAATGAGTTCTGCATCATTGCAAAGCAGCGTGCACGACTGTACGGTGTGTGACGTCAGTTGGTGATGGCCCACCATAGCCAGGGGCCGCCATAGCCACAATGGTACGAATGCCTAGCTCCGCCACACTTTCCTATAGGCTAATAGGGTTAGGGTTAGGGTTAGGGTCAGGGTTAGGGTTAGTGGGGTCCTAACCCTAACCGTAACCCTAACTATGGTGGCCCCTGGCTATGGCTATGGCTATGGCATTGTGGCTATGGCGGCCCTTGGCTATGGCGGGCCGCAATCCACTGTGTGACGTCAGTTACAGTGTTGACTGATAGTAAGTAGGTAGTTGATCGATTGACCATTTGTTGTTGTCAGTGACCGATCGACGTAGTGTTTTTCTGTGCCCAATGTCGTCGTAATTTTTTTTTGTTTGTACCATCCGGCGACCCCAAATATATTGTGGTTTTGACCACACGCACTCAAGACGTGTACCTCCTAGAGTGCGAGTCGGTCTTATTATTTCGCTTAGTTTTATGTGAATTATTTTATCCATTGCTTGTTGTAGCTGTTAGTGGTATGATGTAAATGTACACTGATGACACTGTGTCATATGTCACAGTGCTAGTTTGCTAGATGACACTGCGTTGTCTCCGGGCCGTATATATACAGGGTGTCACAAAATAAGTAGCCCCATGAAGTTTTTCGTTGTTTTCTCAGCAACCGTGTGTCATTTTAACTTGAAATTTTATGCATTTATTTCCTGAAATGTTTTATGGCTAACTGCGAAATAAAATATGATTCTGTTGTAAAATGACGTAGTTATAGATTTTTTTGACATGACCGCTTACCGATTTTTCAGCACCAAAATTGTTCAAGCTACAACACCAATTCAGTAACATCGTTGAATCAACACATTAAATTAATGATCAGATGCCAGAATTCCACTGTCGCTGTGAATGTTTAAAGTGTCCACCGCCAGCTCCAAGCTCCAACGCAAGTCTTCAGTTGCTTAATTTGATAAGTTTTTCACAACCTTGTCAATTGTTCCTTGTTGCTAGTTGCCCCAGATAACCTGAAGCGCTTCCTTGAGTTCGGCGATTGTTTTTGGCTTTGTTTTAAGCTTGCGGTAAGCCTCCAACGTTACATTTCACACCTGGTAGTTTATTGGGGTTATATTTGGCGAATTTGGAGGCCACTGGTCCTTTCTGGTAAAATCTGGACAGTTGGCCCGCAACCATTTCTGTGCGCTGCGCTGTGTGTGCTGACATGCCGTCCTGCTGGAAGATGAATTTGGTGGGCAGTCGGCGATTGCTTTAAAAGAATGATAAGTTAGTGATAATTTATAAACAAAATAAATTAATGTTTATCGAAACGTCACTGTGACATCATCGGCAGTAACGTGGTAACCGGTTTTTGAATATTAAATAGCATTTTTAGCTTAAATATTTTTAATGCTGAATAATCGGTAGTTAGTCATGTTAAGAAGTCTATAACTTAGTCGTTTTTCAACAAAATCAAATTTTCCTTGGCAGTTAGATGTAGAACGTTTCATTAACTAAATCTGTAAAATTTCAAATTAACATTTCAAATGGTTGCTGAGTAAACAACAAAACAACTAATTTGAGCAAAGCTCATGAGACGCGCGACAGCCTTAGCAGTTTCTATTCGCAGGTTTTCTTGATCTATCTCTATCCATTTTGATGCAATTCACTCTTGAAATCTACACTGCAGCGACAAATTACAAAAAAAACTAAAACCCCTATTTTAGAAGTTCAAGGTCATTCAAGGTCATCAATGTTTACACCAATGAAATGCTTGTCACTATTGCTTGTTATGATAACCAGCATGTTTTGGCCTATCTGCAACCGTTTTTACGCTACACGAGATAACTGTGGTAAAATAACCACTTTTAGGGGGGTAGCTGTCTTTGACACCCGCCTGTGACAGCCTCTTTGAACCTAGGGGGTTGGGACTTAGGCTGCAAAAATCTACGTTTAATGCTGAAAATTTCACATGCAGGTTGTCTTGGTTTATCTCCAGCCATTTCATCGCAGTTCAGTGTTGAAATGTGCACTGCATTTAAAAATTGTTAAAAATTAACAAAAAACCTCTTTTCGGGAGGTTCACGGTCGTTCAAGGTCATTGGTATTGATAAATCCAAAAAGCCTGTCACCAGTGCTTGTTATGATAAGCAGCATGTCTGTACCTATCTGCAACCGTTTCCACACTATACGAGCGAATAACAGCAAAATAACATCTTTTAGGGGGGTACTCCTCTTTGACGTTCCATTCGATGGGAACCCTCTCACCTATGGGCACGAAATTTTGTCATAATATACTAGAGTCCTTGGGGCAGGCCACAGTGAAGATTTTGTGCTCCTAGCTTGCACCGTTTTGATACAGTCCACGAGTGTGACAGACAGATGGACGGACAGATGCCTAGGTTGGTGGCGTGGCGTAGTTGGTAGCGCATTTCGGCTGAAACGAAGTTACTCTACGCTGGGCCCAGTTAGTACTGCGATGGGTGACTGGCTGCGGGCAGGTAAACCATCTCGGTGCAAAGCCTGCCAGCTAGGTCGACTCAGCCTTCTACCCTCCGTGGGACGGTAAAATGAGTAGTAACTCATTTACATGAGTTACGGAAGGTGGGGACCTTGGT
>Ga0209367_1009952_pt1 | contig 12812 bp, 11 predicted proteins | sample WorMetLIZISLAND2_FD_187412 | JGI IMG/M metagenome (GOLD analysis project Ga0209367, IMG submission 187412) | Marine gutless worms symbiont microbial communities from Max Planck institute for Marine Microbiology, Germany - Olavius geniculatus... ... | reverse complement strand
GACACCGGGCTGCCGACGCATGGGCTCTTGCCGACGACCGGTCAACGTGGAGGGTGCTACGACCCACAGCCGGTTACGCGCAGCAGTGAGTGAGTGAGTGAGTGAGTGATAGCCTACTTACACATGGGCACTCGCCTGTCTTACGTGCATCATACACTCTGTCCGGTAAAAAAGTAAACCCCTAGACATTGTACAATAGAAATGTCAAATCTGAATGAATCTAAATATGATTTCGTACACTTATTCCATAATAAATTGCTGAATTGATCACCATATTTCGTTGAAAAATATTGTTTCTTAGCAGAGTTATTAATTGTTGAATATCGATAACAAAATATCTCCATTACCAATATGGTGTTACATAAGTAAACCCCCTGTACATTTGCATAACTTCAATAAACTCATCCGATTTTGGCAAAATTCTGCGTCAACAATGCATCGTCTATTGGCAATCAAGGTGCCAAATTCTAGTTGAATTTATCAACGCAAACAATAATTACAGCGACTTTTGTGAGGTCACCCCAAAACGTGGTGTCCAGTATTAAGCAACCATTTGATTAATCTTGACAGTGTCCACGAATTGCTGAGAAATTTTGCAATAAACTTGTTAGCACCATATATACACTTTTTGCAGTGTCAGCAGTTTAATTGAAACACGGTTGTTATCAGAAAATACCACTTAGTTATTGTTTACGTTGATTTCATTGACAAACATCGTTTTTGATCGAGCGACTGCAGTAGGCTATGTAATGCCATCTTGGTATCGGAGTTATTTTGTTATCGGTATTCAGTTATTTATAACTCCACTAATAAAATTTTTTATAAAAGATGGTGATTGATTCAGCAATTTATTGGAAATTAAGTGTATGAAATTTTATTCAAATTTGACATTTCTGTTGTACAATGTTTAGTGGTTTACTTTCTTACTAGACATAATGTAGATCTGTCTGTCTGCTGTAGCCTATAGCGGTCCATCAGAATAAGTCCGGTGTCATCTGGGTGATTTGTAGGCGCAGTCTGTCCCACGATATGTCGTGGTTGGCGATCGATAGTGTGATATCAATTTATTGATATAATCCCTACTGTATATGGGTGGCCCAGTGGCTCACAGGCTGTATCACACTGCCGCTGCTGCTGCTGCTGAATGAGCCATGGTCTCACAGTGTGCTGGTTTCATTCTGTGGTCTCTACCTGCCTGTCTGTGTTAGTGGTAGTCACTTTTAAGTAAGTAAGTAAGTAAGTAAAGTGTAAATTTATCTAGCGCATACTCAAAAAGATCTGTAATGTGCTTGATACATTTTGTCATCAATATTTTGCAAAAATGTATGTCTTCAGCTGACGTTTGAAAGTATCGAGACTCAGTTCTGGGTCATGAAGACTGTCTAGCAGCGAATTCCAAGTCGACGGGCCCGCCACAGAAAAGCGCCGACGACCGAAACTGTTCAATCGATAGCGCGGTACGGCCAACTTCCGCTGAGTGGCAGAACGCAGATGTTGCCGGCCAGTGATTTCTGCTGTGAGTGTACAACTGTCCATCAAGTACGGCGGAGCAATTCCATGGTGACATGGATACATGAGCACTGCGAGCTTAAATCGTACTCGATCGGTGACATCAAGCCAGTGGAGCTCGTCGTGCATTAATCGCGACAAACCACTGTTGTACTTCCGAGTGTCAGTGATGACGCGGGCAGCTGAATTCATCACTCTCTGCAACTTGTCTGTTATGACTCTCGGCAACTCAGCCAGCACAGCGTTACAGTAGTCGACACAAGATGTCACAAATGCTTGCACGAGGGTTTTAGCTGACCCGACATCCAACGACTGCCGGACACGAAAGAAGCAGGTAGCACTGACGGCTGAGACATGTTTCTCAAGACTCAAGTCAGACGACATAATGACTACTAGGATGCGTACATGTCCACTGGGCTCAATGGTGTCAAACTTTTAAGTCAAACTATTAGTAGCAGCACCCAGTGCATGTTTGCTGCTGGCGCTGCAACAGTTGCTGCCTTTTCCCTTCCCACCATGCCCTCCCGGTTGTCATGTGATAGCAGTCAGGAACTGTCCCAGCAACCACTGTCTGAAGTCAGACAGCTCATCATCACATGCCCTTCTCCCCTCTTACCCCGACCTCCCTCATTCCCACTTGTCTTCCCGCTCAGTCTCTGGTCTCAGTTGGTATGATATCACAATATGAATTGCTATGATGATGATGATGATGATGAAGGACGAATTAACTTGAGCGTGGCGTTAAGTCCTAAGACTGCAAGGACACGTAACAATAAGCCTAAACAGTGAAGTCATGTAAATAGTAGTCAGTGCAATGAGACGTTGTTAGTCATGACTGTAAGACCAGGCAAAAAGTCGATATGGATTTTTTACCACGATATAATTCCTAGTAAACAATATTATAGGCCCAGTTTATTTCATTATTGTGATAGTAACAAATTGCAATGCTAACTGGTCTAGTGTACATATGGTATTTGAGCTGTCATTGCCTGTGTGTGCCTGTGTTCACAGGTATGTGTGGTCGGGTTTTATCGTTCTGCTCGGTATTTATCTGAACATCTACAGTAAGAACCGAGTACAGTGGGATGCACTATTCAGAGACTGGGTGCTTCGGTTGTTTCCACGACCTCATCGGCTCGTTGCCCTGCAAAACTTGCATCACGTTGTATAGAATGACAAACGGCAGTCGTGGATCGGTAGTTAAACTATTGCACTCACTCTCAGCCAATAGGTCAGTTCTGTCAACATGCTGAGTCACTGATCAGTCAACCAGAATTGCAGCAATAGCAGAGCTGTTTCCAGGTGAATAGTCGAGTGAGAAGTAATAGGCTCGTTTGTCTGGCAGGTGTGATTTTCTGAGGAGCCAGATTTTCAACATTGGTGTAAGGTCAAAAGTGACTTGACTAGTATGTTGCTATCTATCTTCTGATGTTCTTAGGAGGGTCATACCGCCAAACTGGCTTGTGTGTATGTGATATAGAAAGTCCGTAGGAAGGTAGAAGTCTTTCTACTGGGAGTCCACGTGTAACATGTTAGAAACGTTTTTTGACATTATTGACATTTGCTGACTTTCACCATCTGTGATGAAAATTGGCACACTAGTTTCTCCCCATTGGAATGGACACTGTTACTCTACACCGGGCCCAGTTTGTACTGCGATGGGTGACTGCCTGCGGGCAGGTAAACCATCTCGGTGCAAAGCCTGCCAGCTAGGTCGACTCAGCCTTCTACCCTCCGTGGGACGGTAAAATGAGTAGTAATTCATTTGCATGGGTTACGGAAGGCGGGGACCTTGGTACAGCTGACTGGGGTTGCCTAGCCGGCCGCTGCGCCAGCCTGTGTCCTGCAGGCTGCACACAGTGGCCATGCAGCAGGCGGCTCTGGTTAGTGACGAAAGCGCATTAGAGGCGTGTTTGCGATGATGCGCTATACAAATTGACGACCTTTACCTTTTACGTTTACCTTTTGTCTGTGCCTTTTGTTTTTCCAGTTATAGGCTTTCATGATACAAATGGAATGGACAGGGTGTATAATGCAATGACCACTTGACTGCAGCTGTGTACAGCATGAAGTGTGCTGTTAACGAAGCGGCGTTCTTAGTCCGCCCAGAAACGATAATTTTCAGAGCGGACTTATATTTGCTGGTGTTTATTATTTTTTCTCCTCGTGAGATCTCCGAGCTCCGTTAGCTGATTGCCACAAAATTTTGCACCGTGATCGGAAGTGTGTTCAATTTTATAATCCTGGTCCAGAATTTTCAGGGTTCTCTCCCGAAAAATTTCAGCATCTGAAAACATGCAGAATTTGGCGTGATTTTGGATGACTTCAAACTTTGGCGGTGAATATCTCTGGAGTGGATAAAGATATTTAAAATTGGACAAGTACATGATTTACTGCAATTCCTCTCATGTTCAGGGGAAAAGTCACATGAACTTTGGTCCACTAATTACAGAGATTTCGATGTGGAATCATACCCACCCAAATCAACTTTTTCGGAAGACTATATGTTGCGCCCCAAAATTTTTATGCATGCTAGAGAATGACCAAGTCTTACTAGCACACTCCCCTCCGGAGACAGGGGTCCCCTTAAAATATTTTGCAATGGAGGTCACAAATGGACTTAAAATTCTGCAAATGCATGTTTATAACTTAAGTAAGAGGAGTAGCCTTCGAAACTTTACCACATGACGTGTCGCTAGGTAGGGATTATTACCCGGGTATAACATTTGGGGGCACCGCCCTCTTAAAATTTGGGAGGGCATAACATGTCCAAAATTAGGTGCGATTTACATGGTTTCTACGGTCAGGGGAAGTCAGGGGAAAATCAGAAAAAGTCAGGGAATTTTACATTCCAAAGTCAGGGAAAAATGAGATGGTCGGGGAAAGTCAGGGAAAATCAAAGTACTATGGTGCAAAAGTTAACAAAGATGCAGAAAAAAAATTGTGAACTGTTTTATGCTGACTATTTGTACAACAGTTTAAAAAATTTTTCTGCTCGCTTTGCTTGCAGATTATTTATATCTCCGCTTTTAAATTTGTCTTGCCGCTGTTGTTTATAGTGCGATTGCAAGTGATTGAAAGCTAAGATTGATATTTCGCGTGAACAAATTAGTCAGGGTAAACAATTTATTTTGTCCTGGAAAGTCAGGGAAGACAAATTCCGCAGAGTAGTAGGAGCCATGGATTTAGGACAGCTGTCGATTTTTACTGCAAATATCTCTGGAACACATAGAGATATCGACAATCAGTCAGCGGCGTTATCAACAGGGTCCCTGAGAAGTTGAACAAAAAAATTGGTGAAAAAGTTATAGGCGTGCATGTTAACTCTAAGTCGACATTGTGCATTCTGCTTATGCTAATGCATTTGAGTTCATGCCACGTGACTTTGCTACTGGAGAAATTTCACCCCCCTCTGAATTTTTTCCCCAACTGGACTTAACGGTGCAGGGCGGACTCTTGTCGGGCTTTGCCCCAGATTCCTAGTTTATTTTTTAGTTTGCTGATTTTATGTGTTTCTGTAGTTGAATAAAAATACGTAGGAAATTTGATGAATACTGTGTGATAAATTTGTAGACTGATGCAATCTGTGTTTTGAACCAACTACATATTCTTTTCGTTAATATGCTGAGTTTTAGAAATTAGTTGAATTAATTATCAGTTAATTGCTCACAGTTGGGTAGACTCTGCTGTACAGAGAATTTTGGCTTCCTTTCTAATGGCACTCGCCATATTATCGGTGATTTTTAGTTTTTCATAAATTTGCTTTTGATTATGTATCAAAAGCTTAGCCGAGTTTTCTCCATACTTAACTGGGGAAGCTTTTTTCAATTTTCTGCAGCAAGCATCACTCTGCAGTCCCGATATCCACTCTTTCATGATGTTGCAGTTTGGCATTCAGAGGTGTGCATCCCACAGTGTTAATATTTCTGCATGATTTACACCGATGTATGTACATTTGAATGATCATTCCGCTTTGCTGTATCTTTTTTACGATGGTGGGTTGGTTTGTTTTACACGCATTGTTGACGCAGCTGATTGCTATTTGTCACGGGAGCACAATCGATGTCTGTGTGTGATGGAAGATTAGCTATCACGATGCCATATATCACGATCATATACTATACTTTTGTGATATGTTAGTTGTTGTAATGCGGATTTTGATTGGTAATTAAATTACTGTTTGCAAGAAGTTACAAAGATGGGTTCAAGTTATTTTTAACAATAAACTTTAACAAATACTTTTATAATGTGCTAGACATGCAGTAGATAACTTGTGTTTTGCTACAGCAAATTGTATTGGTCGGATTTTTACTGAGCACTTCAGAAGTGTGGGTTTCTTGGATGCTGTAATTATAAGTAGACTGTATTAAAATATTGATGTTTGGCATTTTGTCTGTCACATGCTTACAGTCAATGAGTGTTATTAATTATCTGACTTAAGTATGGGGTAGGGTCGTACGTAAATGACGTCACGCAATTTTAGAGAAAAATAACCCCCTCCCACCTTCGGCCCTTTTCGTCAAGGTGCTCTGGACCCCCCAAATGTGACGTCACAAACTTCTACCCATCCCCCTAGGCTTGCAGTCTGTGGTGTAGCCTAGAGATCTATGTGAGTTTCAAACACAATGCAATTTATTGGTGTGATTTGACACATTTGCAACATACGAGGGTCATTTGATAAATAAGTTACAAAACAGCGTCATTCTGTTAGTTTTCCAAATATTTTCTCCTGAATACTAGCTATATCATCCACGACTCCCTGCCGCAGATGTGACGTGCGTGACGTCATGCAACCTTTCCCCCTACGTCACGCATCGTCACAGTATCGTGAACCCCTTTCCTTCTCGGCCCGTGATGTCATTTATGCACAACCCGAGTTCAAGCGAAGACGGTTAATTAGTCACTTTTCAGAGTTAATGTTTTAGTCATTGCCAGAGCTCACCTGGTTACCGTAATAGCAGGGCTGGAAGGTTTTTGAAGTACATTTTTAGGTTTTTAAGGTTTTTAGTGTTTTCACATAAATTGGCTATAATTCATCTTCTGTAACATATGTGTCACAGATTCTTTCACTAAATTGCATGTTTGTTGTTTTTTAGGGGGATCTTGATGATAAAAAGTGACATTTATGTGTCAAAACTGTCCAAAAACATGATTTTGGGGGCTGAATAGGCATTTCAAGCCAAATTTTCGTAATTTTTGAATCGCGATATCTTGAAAAGTACGAACTCAATCAACGAGAAATTTAAAGGACAATTTCAAATCCTCAAGTGGATTTCGTGGGTGGTTTACCGACGTTGCAAAATTTTAATCCAAGATGGCGGCAGCCGCCATTTTGTTTTTTTTTGGCGCAAAACGTAATAACGCAGCCGCCGATTGACGTAGATTAAAGACTTAGCCTATAGGCCTAACCAGTCTACAAGTCCTATCAGCTGTACGATTCGCAACAGTCATCTGCATGGAGTTCTTATGATACGTGTGTCTGCAACGGGTGCAGCTGCACCCGGTGAGTAGGGGTTCGCTCCTTAAGAGCTATATGTTCTGACCTTATTACCTTTACCTTTATGTTTAATTAAGATGCATCCGGTCAATAGGGAGGAGGGGCGACCGCAAATTCAAGGGGGTCACCCCTCCTCTTGAATTTGCTACTGCTTTGCGAATGTTGATATTTACACCCCATCAACGATTAACGAAACGTTTGCACTCGTGCACAGCATGGTTACAACATGGTTAGAACTTAGAAGATAGAACGCTCTGCAAATTGAAAATGCTACTTACTTACTTCGTTCATGTAAACCTTATCACTGACCTTGACCTTACCTGGCCTTAACGTAAACAACAACAACAAAATTGAACAAAATGCAATAAGTGCTTTAGTTAGTTTTACCTTGTTTGTAAGATGCACAACGGTGAATTATCACGAACTGTTTCTTGTGCGCAACTTTCTGGAGTTCTGGCGAAGAAACACACAGCTGGTCAGAGTGGCAGCGCCAGTAAATGGGCAAAACGGTAATGCAGGGCGTTACCGTTTGTATCGTATGATTGATTGCTATAATAAAAGCAGTCAGTTATTGATATTGTTATACTCAACTCAAAAGTACCTGCACGCGATTGGTTTAAATCGTGTCACGTGACATTCACAAGTACGCTCTATCCACCAACCGCTCAGCCAACCAGTCTGTAGTTACCTCAGTATTGCCTTGAAGGCAATACTCAGCTAACGGTAACTGGAACTTTCGTACCTGAGAACTTTCGTTCCCGGGAACGAAAGTTGCATAGGTGGAACTTTCGTTTTCTTGAACTTTCATTTTCAGCATCAAAATTAGCATGCAACTTTCGTTCCCAAACATTACACAAATTTCGGTGCTCTTTTTTAATTACAGCTATGCTGTAGGGTCGATGGTACCATTGTTGTCTGTCTCTCGTCCGTCCGGCCGTCTGTCTGTCCGTAACGGATGTATTGTGGATAAGCGTTTGGTCATAGAGGAAAACTTTTTGCACGGATAATTAGTTCTATGTCAGTGCTCTCTGCGTACAAAATTTTGGGGATGCAGTGCAAGGAAAACATTTTCAAATTTGAGGTTGAATAGATGGGCGTAGGAGAATGTGCATTTTTTCAACGGAAAACTAGCCATATCTCACTTTTTCAGATGAGATAAAAATCATCGAACTTGGATGACCTTGAAGGTCAGTACTGCAACTGCAGGAACTGTATAAGCTGTAGTGTGTCTTCTCTAGCAACAGCTGGGCTTCGTTGCTATTATTATGTCCTGTTGAAACTCTAGCTATATACGTCTGGCGAGTGACACAAAGTTGGAGCTTTTTTTGCTGAAATATAAGCACTATGTAAGGGGTACTGTAATTATCAGTGCCAAGGAACGGAACAAAAGTTCCATGCTAATTTTGCTTTTGGGAACGAAAGTTCTAGCGGACGAAAATTTCTGGAAACGAAGGTTCCAGGGAACGAAAGTTCTCGGGTATGAAAGTTCCATGAATCGAGGTAACTATTGACTGGTCAGGCCTCATTAATATTCAAGAGGTTCTGAGTCAGAAATTTGCATGTCACTGTCGTACTTAGGCTATATCAAAAATTTGCATACATGTTTGTTGAAAAATTTTAGCTAGGCCTATTTTTTATCCCATGATGCTGTTGCTATGGAGACTGAGATCACGTATTATGCCTAGAATTTTTGTCACTTATAATGTTAGCCGAAATGATTCCTAATCCGTTGTGTGACGATACACTGTAGTTGTTGTCTTTCTATAAACTAAAAAACAGAACAGAAGGTACTAGTCTGCATTGGACCAATATTATTCAACGGAGGCAAATTGTCAAATCTGAGGGGACGAATCAGCCAGGTGGCGAACAAGCCAGTAGGCGAAAGAGCCAAAGGGTGAAAAAACCAGGGGTCAAATTAATCAAGGGGCGAAATGGCAATGGGGCGAAAAAGCCAGACACTATGCTGAAAATTTTTTAGATATTTAAACTAGTCTCTTACATGTGTGTACATGTATTGGTGTTTGTAGTTTTTTTGTTGTTCGAGATGGATTTTTGCTTTACTACCCAGAAAGCGAACATCGAGAATTTGAAAAGACACATTGCCTGAATTTGCATCCTAAGGTTTTTTTTTGTATATAAATGAAAAACTTTGTTCATATCTGTTGTTATCATCATCATCATCATCAACGAATATGTTTGGAAACAGGCCTATAGGCCTAGTTTCTATTTTCATCCAGCATAAACAGTTTACACATGAGTTACAACAAAATGCTAACATTAAACTATGACTGTATTTGCTTATCTTACATGGCTGATAATAAATTGCTTTGTTTTAAAAATAAATGTAGGTATTATATGAGAGAACGTTCACAGAGTGACAGTTTTAAGCAAATATATTAGTTTGACTGCTGTTGTTGTAATGTTATTTAGCATCTCTAGTTATTAATCATTAGTCCACCCGGATTGTGCCGGAAGCGTTAGTTTTTGGAGTACACTTATGTTTTACCACAGATATTGGTGAACTTTGGTCCAATAACAAAAAGGTATAGGCGCGCATGTTGATCTACTTTATGTCAACACTGCGCGTTTTGTGTATGCTAAGGCATTTGAGCTTGGGCCACAGGACTTTCTAAGAGGGGAATTTCAACGCCCTAAATTTTTCCCCAGTCAGGCCTATGGCGCCGGGCGGTCTCATGTTGGGCTCTGCCCCAAATTTCTAATTAACATTTTGTTTACTTTTGATTTGTATATACACACACACACACACCATGTATACTGTATAGTAGCATGGGCATGTAATGCCGTCGTATGATGTTTGTCTGTCCGTCTAATTTATTTGTCTGTCCATCCATTTCGTGCAACATTGATGTATGCTGATCATATAAGTTGGCCTACGTTGAATTTTATTTCACCAATTATTAGCCGTATGTCTCGTCTTTATTGCACGCATAACTTCTGCAGATATTTCTAGATGTTTTCTGCAGAGGTGTCAAATGATGATGGGTTGTCAAACATAATAGTCTCTACTTGTTTTTCAGGGAATTGTACCTCTCGGCTTCAGCGACATTCAGTGTATTTCAGAACAAGGACAACATGTGCATGCACTACAGATCACCAGCTTGGAACTAACTGTATGTAGATAGCAATTGTTTTCAGGACTTTCTAATTTTAATTTTATTAATTTGATTTTATCTGAGTTTTCTTTATTTAGCCAAATCATTTTCCATCACTCAGTGAGTTGGGCCTTAGGAAGCTGGCAAATTTCAAGTTGTAATTATGACTATTTTACCATCTACAGGGTGGGTCAAAAATTGGACCTGTTTGAGCATTGAGAACTTTATGATGGTTACCGGTAGAAAGGCGTGTTATGTGTCAGAAGTTTTATAAAGCTGTAAAGAAAAATGGCTGAATTTGCATAGCAGAGCACATATAAATATTTTTGCCTAATTTGCATAAATTTTTATTACTCCTGAAATTTAGCATTTGCCTGCACTCCCATGTGCCCAAGTTCAGTGATGTGTCCTCGAGGACTTGTTCTTGTCTTCGAGGTGCCTTGAGGACAAAGAGCTCGGACCCAAGTCCTTGTTCTTAGGTACCAAGTCCTTGGCCTTGTCCTTGGCCTTGAGACAGTCCCAAAGTTTTCGGTCATAATATTGAGGACTTTAATAAATTATATTCATTAATCTTTATTAATGTATTATCGACAGTTTGAACACAAAACTGAAAAGATGTTATACATTAGCTATTGTCATGCCGAAGCTTGAGATGCTGGTAATTGGAGCCCACTCAGTTATGTCACATTGATCTGATGTTCTTAGTAGCATCCCACAGGGTTCAATACTTGGGTCTATTCTGTGTGTAATTTAAGGACACCACTATATTCAGCAACTGTCGAAAGCAACACAACATCATTATCAACATTACCACTAAACAAAATAAGCAACGTTAAAGTTGTACATAGATAAGACATAATGGAAAGTTTGTCACAAAAGTTAAGACCTGCTCAGTCTGGAATTACAAAAGTCACAAGATTTCAGTTTTGTTTGTTTGTCTGATATTCAGCATTGTTGGTCTGTTCCAGTAGTATGCTACTAATGACGTTCATAATGTTCAAAATCTTATTAAAGTCACCCCAGTTGACGGTAATGTGTCATAATAGTGGCATTTGGATGTCCTTGGTTTTTACGCGTGAAAGCAGCTACTGTTTTCAGCGCATCTTAGCCATTGCAATTCTGTCTGTCTGTCTGTCTGTCCTCTGTCACACGTGTGGGTCAGTGAGCTAGGATCACCAAATCTTTACCGTCGGCTGCCCGGAAGATTGTAGTTTCAGGATCAGTAAAGCTTTTCCATAAATTCGAAACGTGTCACCCCGAACGAGGGCGCTAAGTGATAGGGGGTGGGGAAAATTTGCGATTTTCAACCGATACGGCGTTGGCTGAGCGAGACAGGTCGCGCCGTCTGGTGAGTACAAGTAAAACACTATAGATAATTAGCCGCCGGTCATCTGGCGCCCTCTGGCGACTGTAAAAGAAACATCGTTGCTAGGATGGGTGAACTTAGATTTTGTTTTACTGGGCTTTCAAACATGCACTGCTGTTCTCTGGGTTTTTCTTGTGTCCTTGGCCGTGGTTCCATGACATTGTAAAAAGTCCTTGTCCTTGGCTTTGTCCTCGGTTCCAAGTCCTTGTCTTCTTCCGTTCTCATCCTTGTCCTCGGCTCTAAGTTTTTGTCCTTGTCCTGGTCCTTGGCCTTGCCGTTTTTGTAGGTCTTTGTTCTCATTCTCATCCTCGGGTTCCACGTCCTTGTCCTCGAACACAAAGTAACATTACTGCCCGAGTTCATTGAACTCACAAACGTTCTGCCAAAGAGGTCAGATTTTAATTATGTGGATTATTTGGTGTGGGGCATTGCAAGAGATGGCATGACCACAAAATTTCAGAAACTGACCAGCTAAAACATGTGCTAATTGAATGCTGGGCTCTGCTAATTCTAGACATGTTGACTCCAGCAATCGATCACCTGCCAAAAAAATGATAATGGTTATGAATGCAAAGGGTGTATAACTGCCAATGTTGAATTTCATTTAAACTAAACGTGTGTGTTAATGATTGTTGTTATTTTATTATATACTGAATGAAAATCAACTTACATCCTTGTGTTACTGTCAGTTTAGCATGATTTTAGGGGTGATGCAGATTTGTGTAATATTTCTATGTGACATTCTGAAACTTTTAAAATATCACACGTATTTTTACCACTAAGCACTGCTAAGTTATCAACGCTCAAATAGGTGCGATTTTTTTTGGCCCCCATGTCGTAATTTACTCTGCTAAATTGTTATTAATGTTTTCATGTATTTTCGCAGTGCAATTAATTAGTAGCCTATTTTTCTTTTTTGGCGTCGTTGATTGATTGACGAATGTTTATGTGATGTTGAGTTTATGGTGTAATTGGATGTTATTGACATTCTTCAGTGCTTTTTTACGCGCGAAAGCAGTATGCTTCGCGCGTCTTTGCCATCGTCTGGGCGTCCGTCCGTCCGTCTGTCTGTCTGTCCGTCCGTCCGTCCGTCCGTCCGTCCATCACACTCGTGAGCTGTATCAAAACGGTGCAAGCTAGAGTCACGAAATCTTTACTGTGGGCTGCCCCAAGGTCTCTAGTTTATCGTGACAAAATTTCGTGCCACTGGGTGCAGGGGTTCCTCTCGAACGAGGGCGTCGAAGAGGGGTACCCCCCTTAAAAAGACGTCATTTTGCCGTTATTGGCTCGAATAATGTGAAAACGGTTGCAGATAGGTACATACATG
>Ga0209367_1009950_pt1 | contig 12814 bp, 4 predicted proteins | sample WorMetLIZISLAND2_FD_187412 | JGI IMG/M metagenome (GOLD analysis project Ga0209367, IMG submission 187412) | Marine gutless worms symbiont microbial communities from Max Planck institute for Marine Microbiology, Germany - Olavius geniculatus... ... | reverse complement strand
GGTCAGGTTCCGATGACGTCACGTAACTCCTAAAGATCAAAATCGTAATCCGAAAATATTTAAGGTTTAGTGTCTTTATGGCCGTGGAAAGCAGGTGGTTTATAATTATTGACCATCAACATAAAAACTTTGTTATTGTAATAAAACAGCAAATATAAATGTACAAAACATCACATCACAGTGACACATCGAAAACAGCAACAAAGATGACATTATTCAACAGCACATTGACAATTAGACGATGTGATGGTGAGTAATATCACTTTTTATGGTTTTTGCTGTTTTTAGTGTGTCACACAGTCATTGCATGTGGCCGTTCACAAGTGTACAAACTGATGTTTTGTACATTTATTTCATAGTACATCAGCAACGAAGAGACAATGAATAGTTGCAACGTGGTGCATTTATTATGTTATCTCATCTTAAGCACTGTGTCTCACAAAATGATCCCTAACATTATCGATCGTAACTTGAAGTAAGATTATCAGATTTTAGTAGTTTTTTAGTAAGCACGTTCCTGACACATTTTGGCATTCAGTTAACCATTTAAGCTCCTACCTCGCCCAGCGCCAGTTTTTGCACTACCTGGGAAAACGAAACAAGCAAAATAATTCATTTTTATTTGAGGCAGCATGACTGTTTAAAGGCATAAAAAGGTAAACGCGTGTATAGTTCTTAATAGGAAACCTTTCACAGATCTACGGAGCATCACCTGCCATATGGGATCAGAGTGTTACCTGCCACCTGACACAGGTGAACACGCTCGGCCTTCTTAACTCCAGTTAGCCTACACAGGCCGGTATTCGACCGACTTACTCCGAAGGGACGGAAGGCTGAGTTGACCTTGGTGTTGGTTATATACCAGCTGGTATATAATCAACACCAAGGTCAACTTGCGCCCGATTTCGATTTCAAATTTGGGCCAAATTAGAAGCCACTGCATGGGCAGTAGGGACGTATTTGAATGCGGTGTAGTATTTGCCTCTCACGAATATTATGTTTAGGTAGGCCTAATATGGTTGTGATTTTCTTGATATTTTGATGAATATTGTGCAACATCTCCTAGACTAACACTGTTAATCTGAGTGACACTACCGCCATATTATCCTGTTGAAAATTTTTTAACCAGTGTGCCATTTATTTCACGATCTAGTCCAAAGTACATAAACTGTTAACCGTTTAGGCCTAATTTAAATTTTGTTTCGGCAGACTGCATCACAGTTAGGCCCCTACTGACATTTCGCTCCCAAGACGTTTCGCGCCCAGCATGGTCGTCTACCAGACAATACGCAAGTCCCCTCTCCAGTGCCTAATCTCCCGTATTTATTACTCGAATCCCTCTCACATCAAACTTAGTCAAGCAATGACAGGTAACAACATCCGTACACCGTAGAAAATTTTCCAAGCGGGAAGAGGTTGAATCGCGCCATAGGCGTCGAATAGAGTGGGGAATGTGAGGCGATATTTCGCCTCCCAGCCCATTATATGATCTGGGGAGCGTCGTAAGTGGTCGCAAATAAGTTTTGAAGCATTTTAAGTCTTCTAGCACATTTCTGCACAAGTTCTGACGCAATGCCGACTGCCCCGGGCCTGGAGTAATACCATACGCTGTAAGTTTTTAATGGGCATAAACTGTCCGGAAAAAAGTAACTCCCTAGACATCGTACAATAACAATGTTAAATCTGATCGAATTTGAATAGTTTCGTACACTTAATCCCCAGTAAATTGCCAAAGCGATCTCAAAATTTCGTTGGAAAATATTATTTCTTGTCGGAGTTATTAATTGTTGAATATCGGTAACAAAAATTATCTGTTACCAATATGGCGTTAGACAAGTAGGCTAAACCTTTCTGTTGATGTACATTTGCATAACTCCAACGAACAACGTCTGATTCTGACAAAATTCCATGTCAACAATGCATCACCTATTGGCAATTAAACTGCCAAATTTCAGTTAAATCCGCTAAAGCAAACAATAGCTACAGCCGCTTTTGTGAGGTCACTCCAAAACAATTCAGTTTCAGGTCTTTGTGGATGACGTCAGACCTGAAACTGAGGTGTTTTGGAGTGATCTCACAAAAGCCGCTGTAGGGTGTAGCTATTGTTTGCTTCGGCGAATTTAACTAAAATTTGGCAGTTTAACTGCCAATAGTTGATGTATTGTTAATGCAGATTTTTGCCAGAATCAGATGTTGTTTGTTGAAGTTACGCAAATGTACAATAACAGAGGGGCTTACTTATGTAGCGCCATATTGGTAACGGAGATATTTTGTTATCAATATTTATCATTAATAACTCCGCTAAGAAATAATTTTTCAACGAAATTTGGTGTTTGCTTTGGCAATTTGCTGAAAATTAGGTATACGAAATTTTATTCAGGTTCCTTCAGATTTGACATTTCTATTATACGATGTTTAGGGGGTTACTTTTTTTCCGGACAAAGTGTAGATGTCCGTGACGTCCATAACGTCGCCTTTCCTGGCTGACTAACAGATTGTCGACAACAGCGAAAACGAACGGACGCCTGACGAAGAATACGACGTCGTTTTCTGCGTCCATTCGTTTTCGTCGTCGTTGGCAATTTTGTGGTGGGCGAAATCAGGCAAGAGGCGAAACGTTCTAGCTGGGTGCAAAACGTCAAAGGGGCGAAATGTTTTGATGCCGAGCATCATGTGCTTTTTAAGTTTCATCAGCAGCCTATTTTGTCGCAGGCTGCTGTAGGCCCGTACTTTTTAAAAAAAAAAATTTATGCCCGTAAGCTGCTACTCAGTTCACATCCGACCGAGAGTAGGAGGCTAAGTTGAGCTGAGCACGCGGTAATGCAATGTATCTGGTAGCCATGGCTATATTGGCTAGTATACAGGCCCCCTCCGCTCTAGATGGCTTTCTGTTGTAGACCGTAGTCAGGTAATCATCATTCACCGAATTTTCTCACATTATACCTAATTGACACAACACAAGCATGCGCTGTGCTGTGCGCTTTGCTGAGGTCACCAGCGTACACTGAATGGGCGACACATGCAGCTGCGAGCTACATAAAGGCCTAGAGAGCTTAAGTGTGTGGCATATAAATAGACAAACAAAGGCGACTCTCCATAACTAACGGGCCGGAATTCATGTGACATAATAGTGCGGAGCGTTCTGAAACGTGATGAAACGTTGCCGTAAAATGTGCATGAAGGATCTGAAAATCGCAATCGCTAGCCCTTGGTTTACTTATCCAGTGTTTGAATTGCCGGGGGGGGTTGAGGGTTGAACCCCCCCAACTGTTTTCTCAACCCCCCTAACACACTGTCACATTATGTACAGGGGAGGTCAGCTATGTAGTATGTACTGTATATATTCATACGATTTACATCACAATTGTTCGGTCTCCGACCGTCGAAAAGTTCAACCCCAGCTGATTTTTCACAATTCAAACACTGTACTTATCTTAACGTTTAGGCTACATCAAAAGAAAAAGGTTATAGGCATCATTCGGGGAAACTTTGCTGAGATATAGGCCTATAGCATACAGTAAAGAAAACAATGCTTTAAAGACATAAAAACTAGTGAATTACTCTGCATCACGTAGGCCTAAATAATAATGCTAGTGGCCCATAGGCCTATAAGTCATGCGTGGATTTAGGCATAGGCTAACAGTGTTCAGCCCAATTAGCCAAACACACTACACGTACGGCCCCACAAAAAATGGCCAGAGAACAGCGCGATATTTTCTGGTCTGGGGACTGAATCCCGGACAGAAGGCCACTGGACAAAAGGGGTGTTGCGGGGTGTAGCGCGAACTGGCGACATTTAAAACTTAAGTTTACTTTGTACACTACAGCACGACGTTCTCCGGTCAACCCTATATTAGGCCTAATTATTTCCGAATAACAAACGTGAATGTTTCCGGATTTTTAGCGAATTGGTTTAAATCCCTCACTGACGTAGGCCTATACAGTGGGCTGAACGAAAATCGTAGGAAAATTTGTGACTATTTCAAATCGTGCCCAAGTTTGAAAACTCATTTGAGATTAACCGGAGCATTTTGATACAGACTGCTCCAAGTAAACCGATCAGACACAACGCCGCTCGCCTTTACGACTATTCATGACTCGACATTTTAGGCCTAACGGGCTACGCCTAAAGTATTGGCCTACGCCTCGTCGCTTTGACACACTGAGAAACTGACTATCGGCGTTTAGATATAGACCTACGTTTGACGTGACGGGATTAATGTACACGCGGGATCTTGATCTTGATGGCCTATGAGGCCTAGCAGGTAAGTCACGCTGAATTTAAGACAAAAAAAGACAACAACAGGCATTTCGCAGGCATTCGTGGTTAGTTAGAGCCTAATTTTTCATGTAGGGGCCTAGTTAGGCTGGGCTTAGCAAAATACCTCGGATGTTTTCTCTGCACGACTATAAACAAATTAGTCTAGGGCGTGGTAGATGAGATGAAACTGTTGAATTAATTCACTTCGCCTCACCAAATGACTGAGACAGGCGTATGCCTACAGGGTGGTCCAAAAAAAGGATACCCATTTTTATTTTTGGGATAACTTCGGTAATTCAGCACCGCTTTTAACCATTCTTTCACTGTTACAAGCAGAAATTTATGGCGCGTAAACGTGAAATTCTTTCACCCACCGCACCTTTATTGTGCGACCACATTACCTAGCAAAACAAACACTACTGCTAATATCAATGTTCAGTGTTTTGTTCTATTGACTAAACTTATCTGTCGATAGTATTAAAATGATGTGCGGCTGCTTAAGCTAAGTTGCAGTGCTCGATGTGTCCGCCACCATTCTTGATAACAGCTTCAAGACGTCGACGCCATTAATTGATACTGGTACTGTTATCAATGAAACGCTGTGAGAGTTTTTGCCACTCGGTGACTATCGCCGATATTAGAGTAGTGTTTGTATTGCTAGGTAATGTGGTCACACAATAAAAGCGCGGTGGGTGGAAGAACTTCACGTTTACGTGCCATAAATTTCTGCTTGTAACAGTGAAAGAATGGTTAAAATCGGTGCTGAATTACCGAAGTTATCCCAAAAATAAAACTAGGTATCCGTTTTTTGGACCACCCTGTATAAACTAACAGAAATGTTAAGATGTATAAAAGTTGTTGAATTTTGTTAATCGGTTTTCTGATATGCTTATATAGACCCTAGTCTAAGCGTATAACATAATAGAGAACATTCCGTTGTAAAAAGTAGACTGAACTTGAATTTAGTTAAAATACAAAGAAACAGTGCACGTTCATTACTGCAGTGTGCTCTTGAGGTTATAGATACGTTACGATTATGATTATTATTATTGTTAATATATGTAAAAAAACTTAGCCCTACCAGTTTACAACTGTGTGTAAGGACGATGTGATGATATCAGTCCTCTAAAACAGCAAAAATCATTTATGTAACCTTAGATGGGGCTATGCATATGGCGTCCTTACAAGCTGACTTTAGTTGGTAATCACTAACGAGTTATAGCCAATTTTGTCCCAAATTTCGTTGCCATGGCAACGGGGGTCGGTTGGGGGAAAATGCGATTGGCGGCATTCGATGACCCATCCCCGAAAACCCCCCTATAGGCGCAAAAGTCTCGCAAAAATCTCTTGCGCTTACTGAAATATTTTTCAGTAAGCGCAAGAGATTTTGATCTCCCCCTACTGGGGGAGATCCAAAAACTTAGCGACTTATTTATCACTGGGCAAACTATACCCTTAACAAAACCCCCTTATTTTTTACCGCCCCCTGTTTTTCTATTTTGTTCCTAACAAAACTTTCTTCTATTTTTTACTTCTCTCTATTTCTCAATCTACACCCTTAACAAAACTTTCTCCCTAGAGGGGAAGAAGCCCAAAATGGAGGGGAAAACTTGAGTCAGAAATTGGGGGGACTTGGCCCAAAACTGGGGGGGGAAGTTGCGCCCGATTTCATTCTAGTTTGGGGGGATATAAGCCACTGATGTTAATAGCCGGAACGATTGAGTCTATTGCGACACATTTCGTGCTTCGTCCGTCGGTTTGTCGCATTCGTGCATGCACCTCACGGCTTAAAGCGACGGGGTTTTCCGTTTATGCCACTTGGCAGGTTTGCTTCTGCGATCCAATGACACACACACTGTGTCAAATAGCCTAGCAGTCCCTAGCCTTCCATGGGAAGGAAAAATTTTTGGGTTGCATTTTTTCGTCATTAATTCTGTACGTGGTACTAAATGTGTTAGTTAAGGTTAAATAATGCAAATAGTTAACGTTCGCTTCGCTCACTTTACCTTTTTCAATACGAAGTGTCGGACATCTATTCACCACCAGCTCCACGTCCGACAGATTTGTTCAGAGAATTATGTGACGATAGATGGACATCCATAGCTCTACTACTTTGTTCTGGTCGGGTTGACGTCGTTATTTGGCCAAATGACGTGAGGACGTGTCTCTGCGGCGCTATACGTACGAGCGCTTTGCTCATAGGTGCCGGCTACAAGCACCTTTGGTGCTCGTACTTACCAGCTAAGGCCGCCCAAGACAGCTGCCAGATAAATAACCGGACCGGCTAATAAAGGCTCTTCATCCAACTGCCGGATAAATATCCTGTGCCTGTATTTTACAGCTGATGCTAATTTTTGTAAAATCTGGATTTTATTTCGTGATACCAAAGTAGGTCTATGGCGTAGCCTATTGCACGACGCGATCCTGCACTCGACAGGTCTTACTGCAGCTTATCAGTATGTCACCATAATGCGATTAGGTCATGGGCTCCGGCTATTACTAATAACTATAGCCGGTACTGTAGGCTGATGTAGGCCCACTTAAATTGCTGTTGCTGCTGATGTTGATGATGATGCAAAGTTGTGACGTTAATACAGTAGTTTAAGTCGACAGTTAATCACTTAATTGTGTTATGGTGCATGCTATCGTAGTGACAGTTCACGAACCCACGGGCATACAATACATGTTATTTTACTGCAGCATAACAGTTTTGATGCTAACAGTTTAGACTTTTTCAGAGTAACTTTGAAAATTATTATACTAAACACTGCAGAAATATTTTTGAGCATCCATAAAATTAGGAGCGCAAGGTTTAGTGAAGGGGCATGTTGCAATAACTTTATGACCAATTCACACTTACGACGCAGCTCGACTAAACTGTCGTGACCCATTAACGTTGCTATCCGTGGGCGACAATGCAATGACGTCATTAACAGTGTGACGTAATTAAACGCTGCTGTGCACAGACCACGCGTTGTTTGCTAGCAATTGAGTCGAGTTGCGTCGGCGTCGTAGGTGTGAATTAGCCATTATGCCTACATTGTACGTCCAAGTCGTAGGCCTAAACAAAACCTCGTTGAAAGTTTAGTCACCCTAAAGTATAGATGTTGAAAACATTAATTTGCATATAAAAAACCTAAAACATTTTTTTCACTTTTACGGAAAACATGTAAAAACATACCTAAAAACATTGAACTACGTTTAGCACAATAACATGTTAAAGCAAAAATCTACCATCTGTGAAGACTGAAGTCCGGAATGTACTGAATGTAACGGTGATTATGGTACAGATCAAAAACAGGACTAAACGCAATTTGCTCATGAGAAATGCATCATATTTGTAATTTTGTAAGTTTATTTTTAATAAAAACAAAGAACACGACATCAAAAGTAGAATAAAAACATAAAAAACATTCTACAAATTAAAAAAAACATAAAAACATGTTTTTTAAACTTTTATTAAAAAACATAAGAAATGTTTTTAACATCTATGTTTTAAAGTGTTAATTGAACGTAGCCTAGCCTACTGGTGTGGCAGTGTGATGGATGCTGTGTTGCATTTCTACATTCAGTGCATAACAAACACTGCAATGAGAAGGAGTCTTGCTATATATGTTACAGAATGAACAGAGTCGCCATTGATTGGTAAACGGACGATGACGTCATCATCGCGGTACATGGGGGTTGACCAGGGAAAGCCCGGCAAGCACTTGTCAGAGGCAGATGACGTCACAGCTGGGAACTCCGTGACGTCACCGTCGGGGAAGTCCCGGTCAGTGGTGCGACACATCGTCAGCAGTCCGGTGTCCCCGGGTCAGACTGTGTTCTTTCATCTGAGCATACCTAACAATGACAATGCTGATGATTTACCTGGATTGGTTAATGGACGAGAGTCGGCGCTGTCACCTAGCGAATGCGACGAAAGTCATCATCGTCATCAACAGCAGCAGCAGCCGAAGGTCACTTCAAAAACTTTTCGTGCTTTCAGTGTGCCTGACAATGTTCAGCATGACCCTGAGGCTCGATGTGAAGGTCATCAGCGACATTTCTCCGATGTCGTCGAACTTACTCTTCAACCAACGAGTAAGTGTATTAATTGCTTTGTTCTCATCGTCAGTATTATCTCCGCCAAGGTGAACGTAGTGAACACTGGAGGAGATGAAAAGATTGATCGTTCTGCCCGTCTGCGTGTTTACACGATGACTCATAATAGCAATGACGTCATTGCGCCAACTATTACTTTTCCCTCCCTTTTCCCTGCAGCGAAGCGGCTCTTCCTTCTCTCTCCCCTTTCTTTGTTGTAGGCGTTGTTGTCGTTGTAGGTGTAGGCCTAGTAGTAGTTGTGGGTGTTTTTGTAGTAGTAATAGTAGTAGTAGTAATGTTCAAACGACTTTACTTGGCGGAGATATGCACTCTCTTGAGCGCCTTCTAATTATTTTTAAACCCCCAGTACTTAGTTGCTGAGGGTAGAATATTAGGAGCTAAGCAAAAAGACCACAGCAGCGTCTATTCAGTAGTGAAGGAGCTGTGGAAGGAGACCGCATTTCCCTGTTGGAGGGCCAATGACAGCAGCTGGAACAGATAATAAGTTGTTGTTATTGGTGTCTTCAGTGACGGCTGTTATTCGTCGGCCCAACATTATCCATACCAATTTCACAGTAATAATAATGAGAATAATAAATTATAACGGCCAGAAGCGATCAGAGATCTCAAACTTTCACTGAAAATGGTGTTGTCACCTGGCGAATACAAATAACTTCAAACCAACAGTGGCTGCCATCTGCCTTCTGTTGGCAAAGAACAATTATGTAGGCCCCCTATACAATCTGTAATCCACCAGAGAATTCAGATCGGTACCAAAATCAAGACACTTCCTGTTTGGGAGGAGAAATTATGGGGTCAAACTGAACATGCAATTGCAAATTATATAGCCAAACTGTCAGTCTAATACCTGGCGAATGCAAACGAGGACCGATTTCGTCTTATGCCAGATTACATTGGTCTTTGTTTACCGACCGCATAATGATTGCTCATGCACGCATTGAACTTTGCAACAACAGTTAAACTGCCAGCTTATCGCATAGTCTACAAGATAGCCTCGTACTAACGTGTGTAGACGCAGCGTTCTTAATCTTTTATGTTGGAGCAGCTGCAGACAGTGTGTGTATATGTGTATGTGTTTGACTATTAACCCTCCTAATGCCGCAGAGTAAACGTTAACCCCCTATACTTTTTGCAGCAGTGAATGCAACAACAATTAATTTAACTGTTGCAACAACAACTGTTTATTATGGAGATTGGGGAACTTGGTACAAAATACGAGTACAAATAACACCCCATGCAGAAGCAGACTTAGGCTGTATGCAGCGGTGACGTTAACGGGGTTATCAAGCGGGTGCAAAACTAATAATATCAGGAGATAGAGTACACAATGCGAGTAAAAAAGCATAATTAACTTCAGACGGTGACGAAACTTCTTCTTCTTTTCTTCTTCCGATAATGCACAAATCATCAGAGCTGAGTAATACCCCGTTTACACGATCAAGCTATCTCGACGAGCCGCAATATGTTAGCTGGACGAGCCAGCTTGATGTTTGCTCGACGTTTGCTGGATGCTTGCTCGATCTTGTAAACGGGGTATTACTCGTCACGCTTGACTGAAGTGAAATCATGAGCGTTTGGTTATTTAACACTGTAGACACTGTGACTGTGATGAAAGATTGAAAGACGAAGTAGGGCATGAAATAGGCGGTAGTATAAAGCAACGGAAAAGTCTAGCGCTTGCTATAGCACTTTTTACAGGAGACCAGAAGCGCTTTACAATCTTGGAAGTGGCCGCTGATTGGCAGGAGCTAATGATATCATAGCGCAGTATGCAGCCATCCATTGCCCGCCTATGAACGAACAGTTGGACCCGTGGTTTGTAGCTAGTAGACGCAGACTCACCAATGCCCAATCAGCCACACCAGGTCTTTACCCCGTAGCCCGGAAACTACTATACTCATTTTCCATCCTACGGAGGGCAGGAGGCTGAGTTGGCCTAAGCAAACAGATTAGCAACTTGCTCAAGGTTGCTTGCAAATGACCGAGTCGACACTAACCACTAGACACTTGCACCTACACAGACAGGTAGGTGTGAACAACTTGCCCAGTGTTGTTACTTGGTAGTGCACCGGCTGGGAATTGAACCGTGGATTTTTCGGTTTTGTATCCAATGCCTTAACCAAGCCACGTATTAAAGAGTATAGGAGAAATAGATCTTGATGTTCTGTCCATTCGTCTGTCTTGTCCCGTCTGTATTGTAAGAGTTGTCAGCATCATTTTAAGTTCACATTCTACCGATGACTGATGAACTATCGCTAATGCACTGTTCGACACGAGACAGAGAGAGAAGGGGAGAAAAAGAGAAATTTTACGACACACAGATAGACGTTGTCTTGCAATGCGGTTTTTTCGACCTGTGATTCGCCAGCAGTCTTGTTAGCGCCTGTCGATTACTTAGACCTGCCGAGTTTCAAGTAATCGTGCTCTACAGTCACATTTAAACCACACCCAGCTCGCACTAGTAGGCCCACTGTTTTCGAAATTTTCGCCTGCAGTCGTGAGTCATAAACCAAACGTCAATGTAGTCGTATTGCGTACTCGCTTATCCACTCCCAAACAGTGCATAGCACGGAATCGCCCTACTGCGCAGAAAACATTGAGCGATATTAGTAAGTATGTAATTTATATAGCGCGTTAACTGCAAATGATCCCGAACGCTTTCTATATTCTAGTAGAACGAGATGTATAGAACCCTGTCAAAACTTGGACCGACAAAACCGGGAACGTCAAAACTGCCCCACTACACGAACCCTAACCCTAACCTTGTTCTTATAACCGTATTTCCTAAACCTAACCCTATATCACTGTTTCCCAGTTTTGTCGTTACCGGTTTCGTCGGTACACCATATAGAAATGTTTTAAAATGGCGTATGAAGGTAGGGAAAAGTGTATGCTGCATTTAGGAATATTCGGAGGAGCGTTCCAACTTCCAAGTCGCTGGACCAGCATGTGTTTGTTTATGTTATGTTTACAACCGTGCTTCCGAGTGACGCCACACGTCACGCCGGTGATAAATGTCTAACAGTACGTCAACGTTACAAACAGACGGACGGACGGACAAATTACCGTGCATCGCGCGGTTATAATTTAGCATTGTAGTAGACATAAAATTTAGCGAATCAAATAGAGGTATGTAAAGTAAACGTTAAGTCCTTCCCGCGTTTTAAGGCACATTGGGCGGCGCTGATCTCCGTTTCCTTAGCCTTCATCCAGACACCAGTTTTTACACTGCGAGACCACGGATACGGGGCCAGTGCATCGCGCGGTGTGCCTGTTTACGTCCCAGCTTTCGCTGGTACTCATTGCGCCTACCCACGAAGGGATGGCCAGGCTGAGTTGACCTGGGTAAAGGGGTATAGCCCTATGACATTCTAATTGCAGTACTTGAACAGACTGGATGTTTTCTGCCTATCTTAACTGCTGTGGCTGAGTGGCTTAATTACTGTCCGTGGTAACGACGACAATATTGTTTTCAGCTTCGTCGTTAAGTTTTTTTCTTGTTTTTTAGTCCGTCCGGAAGCGATAGCTTGCGGAGCGGACTTAAGTATTAGCCCAGATGTTTTTTTTCAACGCGAGATCTCCGAGATGCGTGGGCCGACCGGCGTAAAATTTTGCACGGTGGTCAGTACTAGGCTGGAATGGCTTGAAAGATCGAAAGTTACTAACGTACACCGTGTAGAGATCGAGCGACGTATAGGGTGTGACATAACGCAGACTGTTTATCGGCGGCGGTGGCGTTGTGTTGCAATTATTGCCGTTAGTAACAGTCACATACACCAGATGTCGCCGCGCCAGTCATTAAGTTTCGGCGTAATTCAGTCCTAAGTAACTGCGACACCCAATGTTCGGCCTTATACACCCGCAGTCAAACCCGAGAGACGCACAGAATTCCCCCTTGGCATTATCCCCCTTCAGGTGTACAAGTTTAGTATTAGGTGAAATCGCTCTATAGCGCAAGCCATTTCGCCTATAGCTACCCATTTCTCCGTAGCGAGGTCTGTCATCTGTCGTCCGTCACACGCATAAAATTTCTAACCCTAATTCCAACAATATTCCCAGCGGCGCGGAAACTCTGAACAAGATGTCTGAGCTAATGCTCACGAGACGCGCGAGAGCGTATAGCAGTTCCTGTTCGCAGGTAATCTTGGTCTATCTCCATCCATTTTGTCACAATTCATTCTTCTGCAGCCGAAAATCGCAAAAAGTCATAAAACCGCTGTTTTTAAGGTTCAAAGTCATCGATGTTGATATTGTTAAAAAGCACGTCATCAGTGCTCGTTATGATAAGCAACATGTATGTGCCTATCTGCAACCGTTTTCACGCGTTAGACAAGCCAACAGCGAAAAAATAACCATATTTAGATGGTCCCCCTCTTTGATACCCGCGTGCGCAGGTCTCCTTGAACGTATAGAAAGAAGCTCGGGACTTGGACTGCTAAAATCTACATT
>Ga0209367_1009949_pt1 | contig 12815 bp, 7 predicted proteins | sample WorMetLIZISLAND2_FD_187412 | JGI IMG/M metagenome (GOLD analysis project Ga0209367, IMG submission 187412) | Marine gutless worms symbiont microbial communities from Max Planck institute for Marine Microbiology, Germany - Olavius geniculatus... ... | reverse complement strand
TTACAAATTTACATTTAACATTTGGTGTTGTAGCATTAAGAAAATCTGCAATTTGAGGCAAAATTTACCATTTGTAGGTTTTGCCATTTTCCCAAGGTAAGACAGTTGCACTAAATAGATGAGGTGAGAAATGAAACCACCATTCGATGACATATAGTCTCATTAATAAGTGTGCCAAAAATTATTATAATCGGACATTCACTGTTCAAGTTATTGCAAAAAATGTAGTCACATGCTTTTTTTGAGACACAGTGTATAGTTGCTTAGCAACAATGTGCATGGCGCTAATTGCTTTCGCCTAGTGCAGGCAGGAGTCATGAATATTAATGAGCGCAAGTGCTCGTCAGCCATCCCCTGAGCCAGCCAACCGATTGCAGACAGCCATTTTGTCCATTCATGAATGGATTTTGTAGTGAAATTTGTAGTAGCAAACATTTCGTCAAGCGTTCAGAAGACATTGCTATGAGGTAGAATCGTCTATAGTGTCAAATTCTTTGACTAACTGCTTGCAAAATGGTACATAAGTTGCATTAAATATGATTACTGTGATCTTCGGTTAGCTAATTGGCCAATTTCAGTCAGTTAAATTTTTGGCTGTTATAACCGTTGGTTAGTGCACTGGAAATGAGCAAATCTGTCAGTTATCATCTAACTTCACTGGCCAGTTAGATCCAGAAACCCGGCCTTAAAGAGAATCTTGCCTAGTCTCGAGTGGTATGTCTACGTGCAGATTTAGAGAGAATCTTGCGCATGTGTTGTGACGCTGACTGGTCTTGCATCACTGGCAGGCGAGCTTCTGACCGAGATCCCGTCTTTGCTGTACTAGCACAGAATGCTGTAGGTCACACCAGTAATGATCTGTGCTTTTGTACTGATTCTGCTATGTTATGACATTGACACGCTAGAAATTGTCTAGTGCTGTTACTATTATTCTTATTATTACTATGAATTTTAGTATAACATTTACCGTACTGTTTTCAATTTGCTTGTCTAGGTTGGATCCAAAAGGGAAAATGGCTAAGGTTTGCTGCTGTTTTCATTTTTACATGTTGAATGTTTTCACTGTCACTAAACTACAGTGTCAATGCAGTGAAGGTGTTTTTTAGAGTAAAAAAGGTAAAATTGTTTGCAATTGGTAGGTACTTGTAAATAGTCGTGAAGTCCTTTTTGAGCTACAGCGATCTGGATAGCAGTTTAAGTTTGATTAGTAATTATTACTTGTGTGAGTGTGCATTGGTCGCTCTCTGTTTTGTGGCTTTAAACCATCTGCCCCTTTTAATGGACCAGCTGGTTTTCCCAGTAATCCGTGGATTTATGTATTTTTGGCCTTTCAGATTGATTTACACTAACTCATTTCATTTATGTCTAACTTTGCTTTCGTGCCGACTGATGTATGTGCTTGCTAGCTGTGTTCACTGTGGAATGTTATCAGCTGGGTGCCAGTAATCAGTCCGTCAGTTCAGCGAGGTTTCGCAGTTGGTGCATTAACAACTGTCCAGTCCTGTTCAATGGTCTTCATAATATTGTCATCTCGAGGCTCACCAGCCACCATGCGGTATGTTCGTGATAGTGGTGTTGTCATATGGGGATATCATGTGTCACTTTTGGTCAGCTCCAGTAATGTGATACACTAAGGACTGTGGAAGCAGTTTGTCGTTAAGCACCTTTCTGTCTGCCTCCTGTAACTATGAAAGTTGTCAAAAAATTGGCAAAGCGCATTGCATCGTATTGAGCAACTAAACTTGGTAAACTTGTTTTTAATCCATAGTCTTGTAGCAGCTGTAAACAATGGTTGAACATGAGCCAAGTTTTCCCTAACTGTGTAACGTATGATGATGAAATCCATGTACAGGGTGTGGCAAAAAAAGTGGACCCCTAAAGTTTTTTGCCATTTTCTCAGCAACCGTTTGGGAATTTAATATGAAATTTTGCAGCTTTATTTAAAGAAATCTTCTACATTTAATTGCCAAGTAAAATGAGATTCTGTTGAAAAACGACGAAGTTATAAACTTTTTAACATGATCGTCTACCGATTTTTCAGCATCAAAAAATGTTCAAGCGAAAAATGCTATTTAATTTTCAAAAACTGGTTACATGTTACTGCTGATGACGTCACAGTGATGTTTTGATAAACAGTAATTTATATTGTTTGTAAATTATCACTAAATTATCATTCCTTTAAAGCAATCGCCGGCAGCCCCCCAGATTCATCTTCCAGCAGGACGGGGCATCAGCACACACAGCACGCAATACCGCGCAGCGCACAGAACTGGCTGCAAGCCAGCTGTCCAGATATCATCACAAAAGACCAATGGCCTCCAAATTCGTCGAATATAAACCCAACGGACTATCACGTATGGGATGCAATGTCGGAGGCTTACTTCAAGCTTAAAACAAAGCTGAAAACAAGCGCCAAACTCAAGGAAGCGCTTCAGGTTATCTGGGCAACCTGCCACACGGACTGATCGACAAGGCTGTAAAAGATTTCTCAAATAAGGCGACTGGACGCTGGTGTTGTAGCTTAGAGCTGGCGGTGAACACTTCGGACATTTGCAATGACAATGGAATTCTGCCATCTGATCATTATTTAGGCTAACTGTGTTGTTTCAACAATGTTGTTAAATTGGTGTTGTAGCTGGAACATTTTTGAATGCTGAAAAATCGGTAGGCGGTCATTTTAAAAAGTCTGTAACTTCGTCGCTTTCCAACGAATCACATATTACTTGACAGTTAGATGTAGAAGGTTTTAGTAAATAAATTTGTAAAATTTCATATAAAAATTCCAAACGGTTGCTGAGATAACAGTGAAAAACTTTAGGGGTCCACTTTTTTTGTCGCATCCTGTAGAGAAATTGGTGCTTTTATCTGACTTCGTAGATGTCATGCAAGAATTGCTGGCCAATATGTGGTGACTGGAGAATGTCTGCCAGTCTGTAGCTGTCACTATTGACCAGTCAGTCGGTTGCTTCACTTTTTGACTTAGACTTTCACTGTGCCACTTCGCTGAGGTGAAGTTCAATCGAAGTACGTACTTAAAGATAAAAGGGTTAAAGGTGGTGTTATAGCTCTTAATGGAAGCCTATTCCAAACCTACAGAGACCTCACATATGGGATCATACCTGCCACCCAACACAGGTGAACGTGCCCTGCTTTAACTCTAGCCGGATAGGCCGGTACTCAATTTCCCTACTCCAGAGGGATGGAAGGCTGAGTTGACCTTGGCGGCTAGTTACATACCGAGATGGTTTACCTGCCCACAGACAGTCACTTATCCAAGTACTAACCTGGCCCAGCATAGAGTGCGACTTCGTAGATCCGATGAAACATGTTACCACTACACCACTCTACCAACCCATGCCATGCCACCAACCTAATACTTGGCCAATATGTAAAGCAATTTTGTTTAGTCTTCCACTGAGCAGAAACTTTGGTCTGAGTTCGAAGTTCTGCTTAGCAAGTCTAGTCTACAAGCATGGTCTAAGACTCGAGTTTAGTTGAACTCCAGTCTAAGTGTAATATCGTATCACATCATACTTAAAATTCAATGTCCCCCGATTCTATAATGAAAGACCCCTATGGGTGCATCACAGAGTATGCGCAAAGTTTAGCTGATTTAATCACTCATAGCCAATCATAAACATTGTTAATAGCATGTACCATAGCGTTCAGCTTTCAGTTTTGCTTTCTGCATTGGCTCGGCGAAGAGCTAAGTCAAGCATTGAAGTCAGCAAGTGCATTCTGTGTTGGGTCATGTAGGCCGGTGCTGCTGGATCGTCTGACGTGAGTCCGTTGGTTGAGAGCTGTCAGTCGAAGCGTTCGGTGGTGTCGACTACGTGGATGTGGTTTCTGTCGTGTCTCGTCAGCATTCAGTTTATTCCATCATCTCGTCACCATGTTTCGGCCGCACCAACTCATCTGGTTCGTCATATGACGTCATTGTTTCTTCGGGCATACAGGCATTGAGTCACTAACCCAGTTCATAATGGCAGCTCGGTTTCTAGCTTGTACAACTAGCATTTTAACTGTGTCTAACCTGAAGTCCTTGGCCATGATCAAACTCACTCGCCACAATTTATGTAGCTCTTAATTAGACATTTTACCTTGCATGTACAATATGTTGATTTAAGCTTTATAAATACTGGTTGTTCCAAAAATACGGCACAAAGTTTATAGCACCATAATTTTGCAACCATACATCACAGAGTCATGTGTTCAGCAAAATGTTCTGAAAGAAATTCTTTACATGACAAAAGTCAGAGTTTAAATACAGCAATTAAATTAATGCCTGATTATAACGAAAATATGGCCTTACGTTACGTTATGCTGAAAAATTTTAAGGCACAGGCACAACGGGTGACGTCGTCATATTACTGTCAAAATTATCAGAAAATTATGTACTTTTTGGAAAATGGATAAAATAGATATGTTAATTTTGGTGTCCATGGACCTTCAACATTAGTTAACTTAGCATGCTCAGTGCTCAATGCTCAAAATATTGCCTTAAATGTTGTCTTAATCACCATTTTTATGCTTATCATTTCAACTAGTGGCATTCATTCGATTTCGATATTGTGAACATTCTGATATAAGTCCAGAAAAAGTAATCCAACACTAACATCCTATGTTAGAGCCAGTTTGGCTTCAAATAGAACAGACATAGCTAGGAAAAGCTGAAATTGGTGCTGTTAGTCCAACTGCTTGAATGGTCCGCAATTGCATTATTGTGAAGAAACCATTCAGTAGCATGTAGTCTTAAGTGTCTATTGGCAGAACTCTCGTAACTGTTACTGGACTTTGTCAGTACGTAGGAAAGAAACAAGGACAAAGGACAGCCTTTGGTCAGGATGTTCGTACGTACATACGTGTTCTCTCATCAGTGGGAGCAGTATTTATAAATTCACCTGGAAACCAATTATATGTTCTGTGTAATAGTCGTAGTTTTCGGTTGCTTTGTTTGCAGATGAAAGTGGCTGGCGGTCCGGGCGGATGGCATTTGGTATACAGCAGCACATCTCAGGGTCTTAGTGTCAACAGGTTTGTTGTCTCCATTATCTGCTCTGCCATGCAGCTTCATATTTTTGATATTTTGCATATTTTGAATTCAACTTTATCTGACCAGTTAATTTTAATTCAGTTTCTTAGGAAACAGTTCTGTAATCAGCACACCAGCCTTGACAGCCATTGTGATGTTAATATCATGATTATTAAATTAATTTAGAACCAAAAATTTGTGGAAAACTAAAGCTTCAAACCCCCAAAAACAAAGTGAAACAAAAGAAGTGACAAAAATTGAAACAGAAGTAAAACCGAAGACATTTCTAAAATAAACCTGAAATTTAGAATAATTACAAAATAATAATGGAAATTATATTTTTAAAGCCTATTTATTGTAGAGAGATTTTGTAATAATTTAACTAAAATGTATTTATTGTGATGTCATTTGTTTTAGCTGTAAATGAAGTTGTACGGTATTTTCTCTCTTTTGGGACTTTGTGGATGGTACTATCTACTAACTAGGGGCCAGAAGATGTGACCTCAGGGAACGAGGGTAGTCATTATATGGACATGTCGCATGACTGGATCTAGTACCATCTGCCAGACTTCTTGATAGGAGGAGTTTAGACGCAAATTTGCCGTGAACATCTAAGAAAGCGCTAATCAGGGATTGCTTTGGATGTCATGTTTTTCTCTTTCTTATATTCTACCCTCCATAGATATCTTGCACCCCTGATTTTACAGCTGTCCGTACTCGCTTAAGAGTTTTAATTTTTTTTCTCGTTTTAGTTTTTTCTACCAGTTTTAGTTATGGTTATTTCTTTCTTTTTTAGTTGCTCAGATTTCAAAGTTCCATGATTTTTTATTCGTTTTACATCATAACTGTACTCCTATTTCAGTTTCTCTCATTTTATTATTATTTTTTTTTTTATTTCAAACGTTTCATTTCTTTTGTTTTATGGTCTAGGTTAAACTGACAGCTTGTCTTTCAGTTTTCAAGTGCAAATCTAATATCACATGATATCTTGTCACCTTTGGGCTATTACCGAGGATCAGCCTATTGATAATACGATAATACGGTTTATTGCGTATGGCAGCCAGTGTGGCTTGATTGGCATTATACATTATACGTACATACATACGTACAAAGACAACACTGATACTTAGAGTATATACAATGCAATAAAGAAAATATAGTCAACTGTCAGTCGTCTAGTGCTATGCTGTGCTGAAGAAAGATGTGGCTGTTATGCATACTTCGTCCCCGAAATGACCTATACTGTGTCGGGCGGGACGTTAAACCCTACTCACTCACTGTTATGCATACTGACTGCTGTGGTTTGCGTTCCAGGTTTGAGCATCATGTTATGGGTTACAAAGGTCCAACCCTTCTCTTCATATCATTCCAGAATTTTCTCTTTGTGCTCGCGGTTGACTGCCCGTGGAAGTAAGCGTGCCGGTTGCTTTTTTTGGTCATGAATTAAGTCCGAGTTGTAGCGTGATGAGGCTGACTTCTCGCGCAACGTTTTACGTTGTTGTAATTATCAATGATTATTGCCAACTTATAAAAATTGTCGTCGAGAGGTTCTGACAGTGTTCTCTGTAATTTGTAATAGTCAGTATTTCAGGCTATTGTCTTATGATAACCAGATCAGATACATTAGTTGTTATTGGCTGTTTATATTAATTTCCCGTGGTTTAATCTACAATTCTTTGAATTCTTGTTTTACCAACACTGTGCTGTACATGTTTTTTTAGCTGAAACCTGCTTGTAATTGCAGAAGTAATGTTGTGTTTGTTAAAAATTTAATCAAAGATGATTGTCGTGATTTGGTCGTTGACAGGGAAAGCTTTGAGAGATGGGGCAGCAGCAGTTGCATGTTTATACAGCTGAAGCCGGAGTACAAGATCAGTCGCTGTAGGTGTCGGCTTTCTAGCAGACAAAGTTCAGAGTCATATTTCATCAACTCCATTTGTTGATGAAACTGTAGAATGCATAGGAGCTTTTGGGATTTTCTGGGGACTTTTTTGTATTTAGTACTTTTTACTGTCCTGCTGCATTTTTATCTCCGCCAATGGAACAAAGTGAATTGGAGGAGATTATGAGATTGGTCGTTCTGTCTGTGTGTCTGTGTACACGATAACAGCGCAAGCAGCAACACCGGCTATTACGTCAACCTCTTTCCTCTGCAGCGAAGTGTCTCTTCCTTCTGCCTCCCCTTTTGGCAGGAACTGTGATGCCCTCCTGTGAAAACTTTTACACTGGTGGAGATATGCACTCTCACGAGCGCCTTCTCGTTTTAGTCATTATTTTAATTTCTTGTCCAGGCATGTTTGTTGAGAAGTATAATTTTGTATATTTTAAGTAAGTCTTTTTTCTGTTGATTCGGCAACAAGAACTGCATCAGGCTGAAAAAAATTCTGCTTCAGTGATTTCCAGAAGTTTACTTCTAAAGACCCGGCCTAACATGGATTAACTGTGGAAAAGTAGTTGGTTATACAAAAGCATTTGAACCGAAGATTGTAGACCAATAGTACTAAATCTAAACTCATTGTTGTCAGAATTGTTAATTTGTTGGCGTGTAGTGATGTTATGAGTAATCAGAATAACTAAAGGTAATAACTAGGGCCCACAGTTTTCCGCGGACAATTTTGCCAAATTCCATGAGCCAGTTTGCAAAATTCCGTTGCTTACTGCAGCAAAATTGTCCAAATTCCACGGCTCACTGCGGCCTTCCATTTGTGAGTAAACTGAGCTCTGTTTTGTTTAGAAACTTTAGTTTTCACAGTGTTGGCTGGCATACTGGCATTGTGCTGAGTTATACCAAAATGTACCAGTCTTTTGTTTAAGTGCAGTTTGTCAACTCGTGTTTCATTTATCTATGATTGTTACGTATTGCAACAGCTATTAGTAGGGCCCACAGTTTTAAGCAGTTCAGTTTGATTAATTTTCTGTGATAAAATTACGCCATCAAGTCAAAGATTGTACTGATCGCCAGTGAATTCTCAGCGTTTGCAAAATTTCACGAAATTCCGTGAAAATGTCAAATTTCTGCGGAAAAGAAAAGAATTCCATGGCTTGGCTTAAAATTCTACGGCTCATGGAAAACTGTGGGCCCTAGTAATAGCTGAGCTGCATTTGGTGCCATTTTGTTAGCTGGAGCTGGGCTGGTCTACTTTAACCTGTCTGGACGCACAATGACGAAAGGTATCTCTGTCGGACAACAGAGCACGGTCATCTTAGAAATCGATGGCGAGCTCGAGAAGGTTAAATATCTGGCTGTGGACTACACGCTGCATACTCTTGAGGTGAATTGCTTTGTTGATGGTTTTATGTGGATGAAGTTTGTGTGCTGTATAGCATGCAGCCCAGTGCTGGACACTTTACTATTCGGACATCCTGCAAATCCAGAAGTTGCTGTACACTGGGCCGGGTTAGTACTTGGATGGGTGATTGCCTGCAGGCAGATAAACCATTTTGGTATGTAACCAGCCATCTAGGTCAACTCAGCTTTCTATCCCTCTGGGGGTAGGTAAATCGAGTACCAGCTGGGGTTAAGGTGGGGTGCATTCACCTGTGTCGGGTGGCAGGTAACGCTGTGTGATTCCATATGGCAGATGATGTTCCGTAGCTCTGAGATGAGCTTTACATAGAACTATAACACCACCTTTAACCACATTTTAACAATGATTGCCACCATACAGTATTATCAGAGTTATATGATGACAATGACGGTGATGATGATGATATCAGTTGCTTTTGATGTTGTGATAATGTATCTTGTTAATGCATGTTTATGCATATTGAGAGTGAACACGATGCTAATGTGTAACACCAGTGCAAGAAGGAAAACTAGAACAAGCTGACGTTAGGATGTCTGTTTTAGATTTGTGACGTCGTTGCCATGTAGCAACTAATATCGGTAGCAAAATACTGCATCTCACGTGTTGAATACTGCATGTTAAAATAGCCAAAGAATCCTTTAAAAATTCCTAGTTTCATACAGATTATCAACAGAATTTACTGTTTACTTATTTGGTCCATGCCCACTGCCCACCCATGTTAGAAAATTTTTGGTTTTTTTTTCATTATGTTGTTTTACGCGCGAGAGCTAGCATAGCTATAGCGCGTATTAGCTACGGTAATTCTGTCCGTCCATCTGTCCGTCTGTCTGACATGACCCGGTACCGATTCATGCCTAGGTAAGATAGAGAGCTCTTGTTTTCATGATATGATAGTCTAGAGTCTGTAGTATTTTGGGACAAAATTTCATGCAGCTGGGTGAGGGAGTTCCCCTTAGAACAAGGAAAGAGACGCACCCTGCCTAAAAAGGCGTTATTCTACAGCTATTGGGTCGTCTAGCGTGAAAATGGTTGCAGTTAGGCACAGACGTGCTGCTTATCATAAGCGACGAGCTTTTTAGGAATGTTAACATTGATAACATTGAATGACCTTGAACTCTAAAAATAGGGGTTTTAGTGATTTTTGGCGATTTTTAGCTGCATATGAGTGAATTGCGACGACATATATGGTGATAGACCACTATTGCCTGCAAACAGGAACTGCTATAGGCTTTCACGCATCTCATGAGCATTAGTTCAGATTGCTTGTAATTAACCTGTGTATAGATGAATATGCAAACGAACAAGTGAAAACATTACTTTTACTTTCTTTTATGGAGGTAATGACTTTGTATAGAACTTGCTAAACAGGCCACTAAATCTGGCGGCTTACAGACATTACTGGCAGTTCAGATATATGCAGCATAGTCACGGTTTCTGCACTCATGTCGGAATTCGTCGCCATCGGTATAAATTTCTGTGTGTCAGCGAATAAACAACATTTTTTTAGTAAATCCAGTTGCATTGTCGTGTTGTGCAAACAGGTTTGGGGCTGTGGTGGCACTGCGGCACGAGAAAGTCAACAGAGGCAGAAGGATTGGGAAAAGCGGGTGGTTACGAAGGAACAGAATCGAAAGGTTTTTGTTCACGACTGCTCTAGTCAAACTGAGTAGCAATAGCTGTTGCCTTTATCGGACTGATTTTGTCGATGACTTTTCTCCGGCAACATTTTGCAGCAAACAGAAGTTGTCAACATTATTTCGACGAAGGCATCTGCTGTTGCCAAAACCGTAAAGATGAAGCAGTTGTGAATTCAGTTAACGTATGTTCTGTTGATCACTGTTTTAACCTTCGATTTTTTCGCAGTGATGTAGACCAGGGGCCAAATTTTCGAAACTTCTTAGGAAGGTCTTTGGAAGACATCTTTTCCAAAGAAAGTATGCGGATTTTCAAAACTTCTTTGGAAACTTCTTAGGAAGAATTTAGGCAAATATGTAGGAAAGCACTAACCTTGTCTTACACTGAGAAAGCTGTCTAATAAAACAAAATTTGTAAAAAGTATGCAATGTTGACACTTAGCTTAGACGTCATATGTGACGTCACACGTTATTTGCTGATGCTGTGGTAAAATCAACAATAAGTGAAGCAAATTGATGTTTGGTCAACTTAAACAACAAAGTGGTGTGTAAATTGCGTTTCCCATCAACGTGTCAAGATAAGTTTTCCAAAGAAGTTTTCCTAAGAAGTTTTGAAACTATAGTGATGTAAAGCGCATCTGATTGGTTGAATTAGTTTAGGAAGATAAGAAAAGAAGACGTTATTTGGAAATGCAAAGAAAGCCGTCAAAAATTCGCGGAAAAAACTTCTTTGGAATTCCTAAATCATCTGACGTAGGAAAATGTCTTAGGAAAGTTTGAAAAATTTGGCCCCAGTTTTCCAAGATTTGTGCCAGATTGATCGATGAGTTTGATGTGTGCAGCTGCCCACGGAGGGCTGGAGAGACAGTGCCGATCGTGAGCTGCTCGAGATGGGAGGAGTGCAAACGCATCACAATGACCAGCAGCAGATGTAGACCTACCTCCGCAGCTTTCATTTTTTTTATCGGCAGCATCAACTAGCAGTTGCGTCACGGCAGAGGAGGACATGGGGTGATTCCCCTCCCCGGAATTTTGGGCTATCAAAAAATCTTTTTGTCCGAAAATTTTCATCCAAAAATGTTTGGTCCAAAAATGCAAAATTTGGAGATGAAAACCCCCAATTTTGAGGACATTTAGAGGAAAATTGAAATTTTGAGCACATGTCTTGGAAACTTTTCACAGTCTGTCGGAATTCTGTCAGTCAGTGTCAGTCCCGCTTACTGTCAAATAGTGATTGGCTTAGTTGCAAAATGTTGTATTTCCATGTCATTTGCTCACAGACAGTTTAAAATATTCATCTATCATAATTTATACCACTTGTGTATCATTTTCGGTAACATATTTATCTGTTGTTGAAACTGCTGATGACAGCATATATCATAACGCATAGTGTTTAACTTATTGCATAGAGTTGTCAACGTTTTTTGCTGCAGACTGCTGTCTTGCTGCTTTTTGTGTATGCTGTTACCAGTGCAGTCAGTATTTATTGTTTTTTTTGCTGCTGAGTTTTTATTCAATCAGTTTCTCCAAGTATACAGACTTTTCGCGAAATGTTGTAGCCTCTATAGCGTCACCAACCGAACAGTGTCAACATACCGAGCATACCAGTAATGGTAATGGTTGCAGTAGCAACTAGAAAGCAGTCAGAGCCCGCACACCTTCGCCAAGGCCATGTTGTTCGCTAGGTAGCAGCACCATCTTCGGTTTGACAGTGGTTTTCCCTATGCCCCATTGAAGGCAATGTTAACGAAAATTTCAAAGTGATCCAGAATCCAGGATTCCTTCCGGATCACCCCCAAAATTGAATCACTGGTAGTTGTTGCCATGCCCGACATTCTCAGAAAATTTCAGAAAGATCCATCCATAACTTTTTGAGTTATCTTGCTGACTCACAGACAGACAGACAGACAAAGTCTGGCAAAAACATTACCTCCTTGGCGGAGGTAATAACTGATAACTGGATAGTAGCGAATTGTACGTTACTGATGCGGGTAAAGTGTATAGAAAAGCAAAGCCGAGTGATTTTTTGTGCTGCTCGTTTGTCGGAAATCGTTTGATGCATGTGGCTCAAAGCACTTTGAAACTGTTGCAGTATTCTTGCATCTCATTTGCTGCATTCTTTTATTTTCAATGTTTTTTTGCAAATCTGATTATATTTTAATCAGCTGGCTATTACGTTTTGTTTTTCTTGCATTTTTTTATTCGACATAATCACTTTCATCGCAGACATGATATACAATATACGTATGGTTTGAATATCCATAATTCCTGCTAAGTTTAATGCTTTTACTGCAGTAGTATCAATGTCATTGCAATGTTTGGTCAGCAGTGTGTGAATTTTGTCTCTCATGTGATTATTAGTCCGCCCGAAAACGATGGTTTTCGGAAGGACTTATGTTTTAGCCCAGATGTTTTTTTATTTTTTCTTCCGACGTGAGATCTCTGAGATGCGTGGGCCGACCGGCGTGAAATTTTGCACGATGGTCAGTACTAGGCCCTATTTTATAATGCCGGTCCAAAATTTTGGGGGGCACACCCCAAAAAAATTTCAGGGGCCAAAAACATGCAAAATTTAGCCCGATTTCGGACGACTTCGAAGTTCAGCGGCGAATATCTCCGAAACAGATGAAGATTTTCAAAATCAGATTTTTATTCCATCTATCGCCATTCCTCCTGCGTTAGGCGAAGCAAGTCCCGTGAAGTTTGGTCCAGTGGCCTTGAAGATCTCGATGTGAAATCGTACCCACCTAAAGCACATATTTCGGAAGAACATATTTCGGCCCCTAGGGGGTGCTGCACCCCCAAATTTTTACACGCGCTAGAGAATGACCAAGTCTTACT
>Ga0209367_1009948_pt1 | contig 12815 bp, 11 predicted proteins | sample WorMetLIZISLAND2_FD_187412 | JGI IMG/M metagenome (GOLD analysis project Ga0209367, IMG submission 187412) | Marine gutless worms symbiont microbial communities from Max Planck institute for Marine Microbiology, Germany - Olavius geniculatus... ... | reverse complement strand
ATCTTATACATAGCCGGAGTTATGACAGTTTAAAGCATTGTCTAATTTTCCCCACAGGTGCCATTGTAATTTTTCATATTTTTGTGAAAAAATAGGTGAAAATATTGAATTTAAATTTTGTAACCTCCAAAAGGCACTTCTTGCGCGAAACCGCGTCATATGAGCCATTGTGCGTTAAAATCAGTTCAGTCGTTTTTCCTGTACAGGACGGCAAGAAAAAAAGGGAAGGGAAGGCACAAAAAGTCACGCAAGCGTTATATTTCACCTATTCGTGGGGAAGCCCCCCGTAAACGGATTTTCACCAAAATTTGCACATCAAGAGATATGCTAGACGTAATCATTTGTGCAAATTGTGGTGTGAAAAAATTAAGGGGTTTGGGAAATATGAGGGGTCAAATTTTGGAGTTCCCCATTGAAATGGCTGGTCACCTTTACAACAGGGCTGGCGCTACCGCGCCGCCTGTGATATATACGCACCAGCGTGTTGATTTCTCTCTCACGGTCTGGTGCCGGCCGAGCAGTCACCTGAAACCAGAGATCATTTTGAGGTAATTACTTAATTAATAATACGCAACATTTGTATAACAAGAAATTTGAGCCAATGTTCACGAGATGCGCGAAAGCTTATAAGCTTATAGCAGTTCCAGTTCAGTAGTTAAGCTGAAAATTGGGGTGTTCATGCTAAGTCAATATACAAATACCAAATTCTCTATCTGGATCGCATAACGATAGTTCCATGGCGCCACCTTGTAAATGATATAGACTTGTGCCGCAGCCCGAAATCACCACAAAAATCCATAAAACCCTCTATTTTGGCATTGAAGGTCATTCAAGGTCACTGAATTCGGTGCTAATCGAGACCCACTGTACAACTTCCTATTAGTGATTAATAGTAACCTAGGGCCTATCTTGCACCATTACTGAGATACAGCGACTTATTGGCCAAAAATCGCAAATTTTACCTACCCCCTTCTTATTTAGTGCCCTCGTTCAAGGTGACCCCCTTCGAATTTATGGAAAAACTATATGGTTCCTGAAACTAGAGTCTTCCAGGCAGCCGACAATGAAGATTTGGTGATTCTAACTTGCACCGCTTTTGACTGACCAACCTGTGTGATGGACGGATGGACAGACAGAATCGCAATGGCTAAGACGCGCTGAAAGCAGTAGCTGCTTTCGCACGTGATAATAATTACGAGCAAAAACACTGCATAAAAATTCCAAAACTTTCACACAGAATTCAGCAAGATCAGAAAAATCGTACATAACAGGAAATCATGGATACATGCACTCATTTCAATGACAATCAAATGTTTCACATCAAAACAAACATCTGAAGATAGAGACATACCTTTATCATGGTTGACGTCTGAAGATCAGTCAGCTTCTTGATACAACGTTGTCCCTCAACAATGTTGCAGACCTGCATTCACATAACAACATGCTTCACATAGCGACGATTCACATGACAATGTTTCACATAACACTGCTGTTATATGTTTTTAAATTATGACTTGCATCACAAAATTTATCATGATTCATATAACATCATAAATGATTCGAGATTAACTATTTACACAATAACATTTTCACATACGTTACACAACTTAAAATAATGACGCCATGTTCAATGGTGTCTACTTTCCCAACAAGTTTCACAATGGCACTACTACAACTTATAGCAATAATTTTCTCACACTACATACCAAAAAAAACAATTTCACACTGTGCCTTCCAGTTGCCCAAAAGACTCCACCAAAAAACTGACACTTGATATTCATCAACCGATCCTAGAAATCACACTGCTTCAGACTGAAAGCCATTATTATACAAACTAAAATAACATTATCAATAATCATACACTACACACCTCTAATGGCAGATAAGTATGCTTCTGCTCCTGTCCAACTTGCAAGCATGGCAAAAATGGATACCTAGTTGACAAACAAATACAGCATATGCACTAAACATTATAGATAACAGGGAGGTGCCACAGATACAAGAAGTTATTTCAATAACATTCCACCATCTTATGTAAAAAAACAATGATTAGCTTAAAACTCACAATGAATGCAGAGTGGTAAGACATCATATCTAGTGTTATAGCAAAGCATGTGAACTCAAAGTTCTTCAAAATGCTAATGAAATATTTGTCTGATTACTGAATAAAATACAGCAAACAAAGTGTATGCTGTTTATTGAAAAAAAACAATAAAATAATATCAAAACAGTGGAAAAATGCATCGCAAAAAACATTTTTTGATCATCTTGAAATTGGTAACATACAGGATTTTTTATTCCGCCCGCGATATAAAAACCATCATATGCCATGTCACAAAATCAACTATCAAACAAACTGACTGTAACCCTATCACTTAGAATGCAAAAAAAACACTATAACGCAAAAAGTTTGGCAGTATGACAGTATTTAAATTTGACACTAACTGAAGCTTCATTCGGTAACGCTCCCAGAAGTACTTTGCCACAGTGCACTCCACAGTCTGACCCGAATCTAGCTGCAGTGGGAACCTGCAACATTCGATCTTATGCTGTTCTTGCTAAAAAAAACGTAAAGTCCTTCCCGAGCCCTACGGCCCATTGGGTGGCGCTGATCTCCATTTCCTATGGCCCTCAGCCAGACACCTGTACACTGTACACGTCTGTACACTGCGAGACCACGGATACGGGGCCAGTGTATCGCGCAGTGGCCTGTTTACGTCCCAGCGGTGAAGCCGGTACCAAATTGCTAATTAGTAACATGTATATAAAAAACGTAAAGTTCTTCCCGAGCCTTACGGCCCATAGGGCGGCGCTGATCTCTGCTTCCTAAGGCCCTCAGCCTGACACCAGGTTTTACACTGCGAGATCATGGATACGGGGCTAGTGCATCGCGCGGTGTGCCTGTTTACGTCCCAGCTTTCGCTGGTACTCATTGCGCCTACCCACGGAGGGATGGCCAGGTTGAGTTGACTTGGGTGGCTGGTTACATACCTGGATGGTCACCCATCCAAGTACTAACCGGGCCTGGTGTTGATTAACTTTGTTGATGCAATCAACGATGCAACCAACTGAACCAGACCACCACCTTGCTACATTACGCTATATCACACGTTCTAGTCACTGTCAGCACTTCAACTCTTAAAGGGATGTCAGATGATCGATACAGTGAGTTGACTTTTGTGGATGGGGTTTAGTTGCCCGAGAAAATTGGTCAATAGAACCACTGAAGCATGACTCACAGTCGATATTTTTGTCCGATACTTTGTACATTATCTGTTAGCACAACAGCAGAATGCAGGTCTCAAAATGATACTTGCACTACATTTTGGTATCTAATGAACAAAAATAAATAACAAGCACAACAAACAACTAAAAATAAATATTCATCTTCCATTGTAGACAATCACCATTTGCTAATCGATACACAAAAAGTCGGCCGACAAAATTGCCAAATATCGGATGATTTTTGCGTGACACGCGACAGTTTTTTATTCGCCAATTTTGTTGGCAGACAAAACTGAGCAACCTTCTCAATCGTCTAACATCCCCTTCACAAGGCCTGCATTTCCTCTGTCATGTCAGACATCTGTCCTGAGTGTACAGCGGCAGCACCACATTTTGTAGAACATCTTTCCACTGCCATGCACATCTGATACAACTCACAGTAAAAGATCTACAGGATGAGCAAGACACCACTGCAGACTTCCTAAACATGGATTGATGGCTAATAATGAGAAGAGAGGAGCTATAAACTATGGACTATAAACAAATTTCCGCAACGTCACCTCTGCAAAAACATAGTTCAATACCAAAGTACTGATCGGGTGACGTTTGCATTGTGCAGCAATAAAGCAAATAATTCAAAACACGTGTAAAGAATGCACAATTTTCTGGTAAAAAGGACAGATACTAAAAAGCATTTATTCAGTGAAAAAACTTACGACTGTGTCTGAGCAGGGCGACGTGTTACATTACAAACACGATACTTTCTCTTCATAGCGCCACAGTGAGTAATCTCCACCTTCAAGCCTACATGCAACCATGCTACGCATCACCATCATCGTCAACCACTGGGTACATCATGCGATGGACGACATGGTCTAAAAATAATGCTATTTCAAAAAAACATTACATAAGAAATAAACAAATAAATAATAACAAGCAAATAATAAATAAACAATAATTATTAATGTTAGAACTGCAAAAAATAAAATGGCAGTGCGTTAGCTCCATGTTCAAACTGAGACACAGCACGTGAGTGAGTAGGGTTTAACGTCCCACCCGACACAGCATAGGTCATTTCGGGGATGGCCTTTCCAGGCAAAATTGCACATACACATAATAACGAAACAAAAAGTTTAACCCAAATACAGAAAGTTAAACCTTTATAAAACACAAAACACACAATAAACGACCTAAACCTAAAATTGTAAGAACTGCCGATTATAATTGCGCATATGCAAGGATAATGGCAGTTCTAATAATCTTCCCCATTATCCTCCAGACAGTCATCAATCTCATAATGCTGTCTACTGCAAGACAGGGGCCAGACACAGTATGTGATAACTATACGCCACCACTGCACTGATAATTTCATCTAAATCGTTCTACCTACAGACAACCATTGGATGCTAAACTAACACACGTTTTTTATTCAGCTGACTCATTTTAAGTTTTTTTATCAAGGTAGTTTTGGGAGTTGACATGGTAATACATCTTAGGCCACACACCCTTCAAGCCACATTCGAACCACTGCCTGAATTTCACTTATACGAGATCTGACCTGATCATGAATTTGGAAAAACTGGCTTGGTACAAAAGGAAACAGCATTACTAGGCTACAAACATGTGCTAAAATATTAAAACTTAAGGGCACACAGCAACATGGACATTTAACGGTCTAAAAGTACACACCAAATACAAACATTTACGGCAAGATCTCACCCACCTTTAATCTCCTTAGTAAACTTGACTCGTAACGAGTCAGCCAGGGGGCGCTTTTGCAACTCGTGCACGTCGGAGAAATCAAGAACTTCACAGAGAAACTCTATGACCGGCTGGGCCTTGTAGAACGCTGTAGCCGACACTGTACAATGAACCAACACAAAGGCTGAAGATTAGCCACAGGATTTTACCACATACTCATCAGCAAATTTACTTGTAGCTTAATAGAAATTATGACACAGAAAGTATAACATAAAAGTCAGAGCATCGATGCTGTATTGTAAAAAATAATCATTGTTACCGATAAAAAATAAGCACACTAATGTAATTGAATTTAGAGCCATACTATTACCAGCTCTTACGTGACAGAACCAACTATCTATCAGCTTCATTCCACATGGACTGGAGTAGTGCCACTGTGAAAACAATACCATGGAAAATGAACACATAAAATGACACACACAAAAACATAATCTCTGGCAATATGACCAGAGATGGAGGCATAAAATGTCCAAACAGCCAATATTACCATCAATGTTGAGCATCATTTTCCAGTAGGAGGGCCGCACACTTTGATGAAATCCAAACCAGACTTCACGGCCGCCGCCCAGCGGATGATTGTAACCATCAGGGCGAGAAAAGAATGACCGACCAACAGGAGTGTATCTAAAACACAACCAACGACCAAGCTAGAAACTTTAGCTCGCGTTCAACTGTAACAAACACGTATAAAAAATACAAAACAATGGCCAAATTTATGTAATCAAATCAGCATGGCATTATGGCAGAATTTGGTATTGAAGAGAAAATTTATTATAATTATTGGTTTTCCACAATATATATCAAACAGTACGACTACAACTCTAATGTCCATTACAAAAATATAAGCAAAAGGTCTGCAGTACAGCATGACTGAGAAAGAGTCAAACAAAAAAAATCATTCTAACACTACCCATTTCTTTTAATACCAAAATCTGCCAAACTCAGATATCATGCTGCCATCTACTATATATCTATTATACATTATATATTATACACACATTTGCTATTTTATTAAACAGCAGTATACATCGCAAAAAGAAAGAAAACTGGAGCAAAATAGGAAACGGGGTCATTGGAATTTTACCTTTAATAAACTCATTTTTACCCTTTGGCAGCAAATGACTATGCAAAATTTCATCAAAACCCATTCATAAATGACAGAAAAATTCAGAAAAACAAAGATGCAGGATGTTGCAGGTAAAACAATATGCCCTTTGTTCAGTGGAAAAACAACAAAGCTAGTAGGGATGTAATCCAATATTCGATGATTCGGTATTTGTTCGATTTGTTCGAATTCCGAATCAGATTTTGGGTTGTTTGATATTCGGATTTATTTGTTAATTTATGCGGCAATATATGTTGAATGTACAATAAACCATAGTTGCTGCCAACAATGGCTCCATGTTGTTTATTTCGCTTATTAGTAGTATGTAACACTAACTTTAATTACAAACACACATCATTTGGCCTTCTGATAGAACAATGCATGGTCGATCATCGAAGGTTCTACGTTATGCTGGTTATCGTAATTGTTAACTAGCGGACTTCTAGCGGTACCCTGAAGAATCAAATTTCGAACAAAATTCGAATAATGTAATTCAAATTCTGAATAATGAAAAAATTTGAATAACACATCCCTAACAGCTAGTAATTCAATTACATTACTGTTACGTCTGATGTATTACACAAAGAACGAACACACAAAAAGAAAACAAATCAAAATAAAATATATGGTGTTCTGAGTACCTCATGCTGGGAAGGTGACGCATGACAACATCAAGGGCTTGTACAGTGTCGGCTGGCACAACCTGACTACGACCATCCAACGCCTCCTCCAGCGCATACAGACTTGCCTGAGCAACGAACTTAATAGCAACCTTGAATGTGCGATCTCGACCCTCACTGGGCAACGTCACTTCAAGCTCCACCTTCAGTCATCAGCACACACGTGTAGGTGAATACAGCTCTGTTTACAGAGTATTCTACTCGGTCCAAATAGCAAACTTTAAATATTACGTGGTACAGCCCTAAAGGTGACTAGCATTTCCCAACTCTGTGGCAAACTTCTCCACATTGCAGTTACCCACATCACGCATAATATCATACAACAGACTAAGCCTTCCATCCCACCAGCACAGGCAAATCGAGTACCAGCCTGTCGAGTTGGGTTAAGATGGGGTGTGCTCACTTTGTGATCTAATGTTTACAATACATACTCTGGGACAGATACCCCTGACGTACACACTGCCATATTTTAACCTTTAGGCAACTTCACTAGTATAATGATGCAATTTGATGCACATAAATGCACTGTCTTCAAAAAATTCTACCAAATATAAGTAATAAATAGAGCAAATAATATTGCCCCAAGCATGAAGTTAACAATAAGCAGTTTTCCCAGAAGAAAGTTTTCCCTCAGAAAATTCCCCTTACAGCTGTCATAAAAATTCCCAGTGACAGTTCCATGCACAATTCTCTGACTTCTCAAATTTATCATAATTACTGATTCCATTTTTTCTTGTATGGAAAATGCTGAAGGACCAAGTTACAAACATAAAATAAATATGCAGAAAATTTTTTTCCAATTAAGGCAGTGAAACAATTATCAGACCTTCTCACGGCCAATTGGCAGAGGTTCACGGCTGTACAGATTCCTTCTTCCGTCAAACACAGGCAGCTGGCCATTAAAAATCTTCTGTGAATAGGCCTGCACCATCGTATCTACGATTTCTCTGTAATTCACACAAAAACGCACCACATGTACGCAGTCATTAGCACTATTGATAAATTGTCACTTTGAACAATATGTCAACAAAATATCATAATACAGACTTCAATCAAGATGATGTTGTCTATGCTAAAACACAAATAAGAAACAGTCATCCAAACACGTCAGTAGTGAAGCTCATAATTGGCAGAAGCACAGCAAAATGACCAGTCATATAATATTGTATTGGGTAAACTCTAGTTACTCTACTCTTCCACATAGATACATCAATGCAAAATATCAAACACCAAAAATGCACCAAATTTTGAGCAGCAACAGATAAGAGAATAAGCTGCAAATGCACGGCTCTGCTGACCTGTTAACTCTTCTGGGGCATTTTTCCGGGAAGATTGCTACGTCATAATGGTGAATAAATCCTTTAGGAATCTTGACTTGGAAGTGGTTGACCTTCAGTAGAATTTGTCGACCCTCAGAGCCGTAGTCAGGACGTGACGGACATTGGAACTGATGCATCACTCCATTGGGCACACCATTTAGTCCATTCCCAGCAGCTATAGCACAGACAAACCACCGCAATTAATTCATTAAATGATCCAAACCACTTACTTTTTACTGCCATATATGGTCAGCACATATTCAACTATAATTTGCACATGCATTGTTCTAACATGCCAATCACTCTCCAGCATTATAAAGTTACCCAACAGTTCCCTAATACAACATGGCAATTTCACCAGTGGTGTGATAACTATTATTGTAATACAGAAACAGAACACTAGTAACATTACAACGTGCCAAAAATGCATCATCGGAAATATTCTGCAAAATGCTATTTTAACACCACAGAGTCTCACTATGCTGAGGTGCTCAGAAACCATACATGCAGTAAAGCAAAGAGAAAAGTTAACAAATAACTGCAACCAAACAATAAAAACATCAGTTTCATTAATTATGCATAAGTCAAGTGAACAAACTGTCCAAAACATTACAACAACAACGGTACTTTCACAGAGACAGCCCATGGAAGCAAAGACAAGCACAGCACCTTGCACAGCTGGCATTCCAACAACACCTGACATCTGCTGTCCCACCGGTAAACCAGCTGGTGCACTTGCTGTTCATAGTACAATCACACACAACATCAACTTACAAGCACATCTAAGATATGGCAAGTTTACACCAGCACTGCATGACTATTGACTCATGCTATATATAAAATATTCCAAAGTAAAGAAACTGCTTTCTTGAATCAATCTGTTCTATAATCTATAAATCTCACGTTTACTACTGGTACCTACAACTGGTTTGCTCAATATTGTTTTACAATGAATTACTATAGAAAAATGTTAATTCTATTTTCAGTTCGACGAACTGATAGGAGCAACACAAAATTTGCTACTTTCAGTTCGAGGAAAACAGATAACGCCTGATGCTGCCGGGCTGCTGACATCCTGCCGTGCCATCACTGTCAGGCTCTGAGCGGGTCTCACAACACTGCAGCCACTGATACCTCCAGACTTACCTGGTCAGCAGTCGACGGCCTGGCAGGACTAAAATGTAGCAGAAAGTTAACTAACTACCTAACAAAGCTAAAATAAATAAATAAATCTAAGTTGTGCAGTAAGATTTTAGGTCCATGCTGAAAGTCAGTGTTTTTCAACCGGGGTTCCGCGGAACCCAAGGGTTCCGCAGCTGGCCAGTAACGAATAACCTAGCGTGCAAAATCACGCCAGACAATATCGTTGAAATACTCAGCGTCGATTTTTTTTGTTTGAAATTGCGTTTATATGCGTCTTTTTGCATAGACTCACTGTGTTGGATCATTTTTGTTGTCAGTAAAATTTTGACATATTTGCATTTTAGGCTTAAGCCTATATCATAACATAAGCTTCCTACACACGACATTATTCAACTCCGAGGCAGTATCGGAAATAAAAAAAGGAAAACAAGAACGTATTGATTAGGGTTATGGTTACGAAATCTTTTAGCCATTTACTTAGTTAATTCAATTCTTTAAAAACTCAGCTAAGAAAAATTAGAAAGACACGAAGGCCTGTCTTTTCCAACGGCGTCCATGTGATAAATTTTCTGGGTCGGGCGGGGCTAAGCGGTCATCGACGACCGCCTCGCCCGTCATGTTTGGTTACATACAGTAACATATTGCTGCCTACTAATGCGGTCAAATTTTATATTGGTCATCTTTGCCTGCTTTGTCGTCTTCATGACGGTTCTGCCCTCAGTGCCCTGCTAGGAAAATTAGTCCGTAGATACCCCGTAGCTTCATCCTCGCATACGTTGCTGGACTCACGGATCAATGCATGGGGTTCAGTGAGTGATCTTCACGCTTGTGTAGGATTCCGCAGCAACAAAAAGGTTGAAAAACACTGCTGTAAGTTCACGAGCAGGCCATATGGTCCAGTTATACCGTTGTCGAGTTGAGAGCAAATTGAAAATTTTTTAATCTCTCAGTACTCTGCACCTGCGAAAATTTCATCTCAGCAGCCAGCGCTTGTAACGAGGAGTTTACTAGAACTCGGAATTAAAGGTCCTCCTAATATTTTTTTACTTTAGAATTAGTGAATCTCACTATTTCTAATGCAGTACTGGTGGTGGTGTGAAATTAACAGCAGCATGGCCGAACTGATTTTAGCAGCCAGTTAGTAGTCCAATTAGCTGCACTTCAGATCGCTGAACTGATTTCAGTAAATTCTGATTCTTTCAACTCAGTTCGTTGAACTGACGATAGTAATTTTAGTCGCCAATCTCTCAGTTCGCCGAACTGACCGTAGCACTGAGCATAGAAAAAAGTCAAACGCAACAAACAGATGTTGTCACAAGGTACGTTACATTGGATTTAATCAGCTATCCTTTTTTAGTCCGACAGCACACTCCAGATACAACAGTAGAGACAGAGAGCGTAACTGAGGAACAAATGCAGAATAAAATGACATACCTAGTCCAAGGCCATTAACAGGTCCTCCACCGGCAGCAGCAGCGGCGGCCGCAGCCCCAGCACCTCCATTACCCTGACCTGACGGAGTCAAACCACTGCTACCCACACTGCTACTGCGACTTGACGAGCTGCCGTTCCCACCAGTGCTGCCGAAACTGCTGCCAAGGTTCGACAGACTACTACCACTGCCATTGGACAGGGCACCTGCAGGGGCCGGCAGAGCACCGACAGCGTCGAAGTCACTGTGACCGCTGTTCGGCGGATAAAAGTCTACAACAGACAGCGTATTCCAACACAGTCATACACACTCGAAGCAAACGAGGCAAACAAAAGAAATAATCGAAAACTGTGCAGTCGAACACGACGCACAAAACAAGCATTAATCACCGCCACAAAAGCCACGGAAATTAGCCACAGAGAAAAACAGGAAGCCTCAACTTACTGGATCCGGGTAGAGGATGATACATTTTGCGCGGACGAAGTACAGATGTAAACAAACTAGTTACTATTCCATCGCGAACTCACATATTGACAAACAAAACAACAAATAAAGCACTATGAATGATAATTATGACGCTGAGTTTACGCACTTCCGCTCGGGTTAAATAAGTAAAATATGTGCGCGAAGACGAGCCGGACTGACCGTCTTGCGACACAGCGTCAGCGCCATCGCGTCGAGCGTTCGTGATAAATTTGATTGTATCGCTGTCGCAAATAATACGGTTAATGTAAAATTACTTCGATAACTTTGATCGATGCTCTTCGACTCAATAACTTTATTGTTTATTACGATTTTATTTATTCGATTTATGCACGATTTTCGACAATATTCACTAATTCAGCGTGAAATGCCGGTCTTAGCAAATCGGCGGCCCGGTTCCAACTGTTCATGAGTAAAATGAAAGTCATTATTCTTCGCCCCCTTTTCCCTCTTTGTTTCTCTTTTTTCTCCTTTTTAGCCGACCGTACTCAAGTAACGGTCGAGCTATTGGCATGGTTGTCGTCCGTCTGTCTGTCCATCCGTCTGTCCGTCTGTAACGGTGTATTGTATAGCTAAGCTTTAGGTCGTAGGGGAAACTTTTACGCAATTAATTAGCCCTGTGTAGTGTTTTAAACTTGGGCATGCAAAACTTCAGCCATTTAGTGAAAAAGAAACATTTTCAAATTGAGGGTTAAAAAGAGGTAGAAAAGCGTGTGTTTTTTTCAACGGAAAATTGGCGACAACTCGAAAATGTTGAGAGATACGGTCCAAATTACTATAATTTACTAATAAAAGTGACATGTGCCCTTTTAGATCACATGAAAAGCATTGATATTAGATCACCTTTAAGGCCGGCATGCATTATTGTGGTTAAACGGTGCGAGATAGGTTGCTATTGGTTATTAATTCGAAGTGGCATATTCCCTTTCAAATGACATGAAAATCATCGACTTTGGATGACCTTGAAGGCCAGTACTGCAACCAGAAAAACTGTATAGGTTGTAGCGCGTTTTCTCTAGCGACAGCTGGGCTTTCTTGTACTACCACTAATTTGGTGAATAAAAGTTATCATGATATTATACTGTCCCTGCAGTGCGCACTATATGTCTACTGTTCTGTACACCAAATTATACCCCTAAATGAATATGGAGTGCCAGTTTGCTTGTAAAGAACTCCTAGAACAATAAACATATAATACGAAATATACGCAATTACAGTAATCGTCGTTTTCAATATAATACTGTACAAAATACTGAAGCGTCACACAGTCATTCTTTACTGACTGTGGTTGTTGTTAGGCCTATCATTATCACTTTTGCCTCGCGGTTGGCTAACTGGTGCAACTTTGCTTTTAAGCTAGCAAACTGCGATAACACAGCTGCAAAGTCAACGGACTGAGCAATGTCGTTTTTGATCGACAGTAATGAGAGCCCAACGAGTCTCTATTGCGACACTGTCGATCGAAGATAATGGGCGACTTCACTTTTTGACTTAGACTTTCGCTGAGTCTTTTCGCTGAGCGAAAGCTAAAGCTGAACGCTAAAGTCTGTACTTAGACCACAGTTCAACTAAACTTTGGTCTAAGTCTAACGATTAAAAATGGCGGAAAACAGGTAAACCTAACAGGAAATATATCAACCATTTACGCTTGGACTTGCTTATCTAAT
>Ga0209367_1009947_pt1 | contig 12816 bp, 12 predicted proteins | sample WorMetLIZISLAND2_FD_187412 | JGI IMG/M metagenome (GOLD analysis project Ga0209367, IMG submission 187412) | Marine gutless worms symbiont microbial communities from Max Planck institute for Marine Microbiology, Germany - Olavius geniculatus... ... | reverse complement strand
GATTAGAATATTTCGCATAACTTAACGTAATGCCGCATTTCGTTTGAATTCACGCATTAATTTCATATATTTATGAAGCTCAAATCGACATATTATATATGCGAGGTTAAATGTCTAATTTAAATTTACAGAAATTGCGCGAGTGAGTTTGACCATGGCCATGGACCTTTAATCTAGCCAGAAATTAAGTGGAGTAAAAGGCCACAAGCAGTTAAACTGATGGCAGAAATTCCACTGCAGCATCAGCAGTAATACAATTCCAAAAAACCAGTCAAACCGACACTATCTGCTTCTCGGATTTAAAAAAATGTCTTAAAATTCAGTGACGTACCATTATTCCAAAGCCCGTTATTTTGGCAGTCGCTATTCAGACAGCCGTTGTGACACGGCAGCTGTCGGTAGAGTGGCAGCTGAGTGTCTGACGACCTCGGCGGTAGCTTCATGGATCGCCAGTCGACAAACTCGCTCCTTAGGCCTACTAAGTAGACCATCTTTAGATAGCCAGTCGGCAAGTTTTGTAGTTACGTCCACCACCATCGAACTCATTACCTATATTGTACGCTAACTTTTGGTGTGCATTATTGTCACATAAATGTTTGTAAAACGCTAACCTTAACGCTAACCCAAACCCTAACCCTTAGCGAAAAAATGTAATTGTAATGTTTAGCAGAAAATCGAACTCCATTATACATGATATTGTCGCCGTCTGGTGAACATGAATGTAAATTATACTAATGTCTGTGTCAACATGAATTTCAGTCGGAATACCATTTGTCGGAATAGCGGGCTACAGAATAACGGGTTACTCTCGAAGTTTTGCATATTCTGTTTGGATTCTGTTTTGTTATCTTACTATTAGTTTGCCAGTGGTCACTGTTGCAGGCAGAGTGGTTGCATCGGTATGAGGCTTGCGGCGAATACGTTCAGAAGATGACTGCTGACGACTTTGTCGAGTTTGTTCATGCCATAACATTCTCGGAGCAGAGCATTTCACAGGTCTACACAAGACTGGCTTCTTCATCTCTGGCTGATGAAATTTCTTACGCACGAAAGCAGCTACTGCTTTCAGCGCGTCTTAGCCATCACAATTCTGTCCGTCTGTCCGTCTGTCACAGGGGTGGATCAGTCAAAAGCGGTGCAAGCTAGGATTACCAAATTTTCACCGTCGGCTGCACGGAACTATCGTTATGCGATCCAGATAGAGAATTTGGTAAATGTATATTGACTTAGTGTGAACACCCCAATTTTCAGCTAATTTACTGAACCGGAACTGCTATAGCCTTTCGCACATCTCGTGAGCATTAGCTCAAATTTCTTGTTAAATGCTGTTTTGTGTATTTGAAATGTAGACTTGCATGTCAAATAAGCAGGAACTACATGTATAGGTTGCATGTGAAGTTTTCATTATGTGTCATTGTAACGTCAGTAACTTGCTTTTCGTCATCTTAATCATAACATTGGTGACACAATTATGCACCTAGTCTTTAACAGCATTGGCAGTGTTTTTAACCCCAGTCTATATTGTTGTAATGTTGTTGCTATTAGTTAGAATACTGATGATACATAATATGTAATATGTATTGCTTCTAGCACAGTCTTCGCAGTCATAAGATTGTATTAAACACAGTCGCCAGTTTTCACCCTGCATGAGAGATTTGAGGGTTGCGATGCACAGTGATCCACTAAGGTCCGGTTTTTCCATCGCCAATCAAATCAAATTTGATCTCTGATTTACTGATCTTCGATTAACTTGATGTTCAGAATTGATCGTCGATCAACTATGTTTAGTTTTTCCATGCATTTTCGATCTCCAATTATGTGATCGGCGATTAGCTGATCCACTGTCAACTGAGCCTACTTTATGCCAGTCTGATTGGCTGACAGCTGACCTCCATTTGCGGTATTGCGCTAAATTGCCCAGCATGCGCTGCGAGTGGACGCCATAGCCAGTAAACGTTGTCATAGCAACGATATCAATGATATCGTCTGCTGTCAAAAATACGTTCTATCGCAAATCAATACAGGAGCGTTTATACATTTTATTTCTTCACAAAACACCACGCACAGTATAAATTGATCAGTGGTGACTAATCGCCCTGCCTGGAACTGCATTTTAATGCGTGAATTGTCGTTCTGACAGGTGACGCGAAGCAATGTTTCTGGTGCGAATGAGCAACGAACTGCAGATCGCCACGTTTAATCGTCAATTATCTTACTTGATTCGCCAATATTCGGCCGTCAACTTGATGGGAGATTTGATGGATGATTAGTCGCTAATTGCGATGGAAAAAACGATCATTGAGATGATCTTCGATCAAGTCCCAAAGTTGATCAGAGATCAGTTTGATCGGCCATCAAATGTGCATGGAAAAACGGGACCTTAGTGCCCACATTTCTTGCTACCTTTGTTAGAATATGTAAAAATGTGCCCCGACCACATGAACCCAGTAGAGTCACAGAAATACAATTTTGAGGATTAACAATATTAGTTACGTCATAATAGATGTAAAATTGAAACTTTGCATGTAGGTAGTTGTCCGTGTCTAGCTTTTAACTTCTGGCCGAAGCTGTACTGAATATGGCGATGATTAAGGAAACGTTTTTGTTGTTCAGATGTCAGTCGATTGCCGGCGTCAGATAGTTAAGCGGGCGTTGAAGTATGCAAGGCAGCAGCAAAGTGCCAAGAAGAAATCAATAGAAACACTCGGGTCAGTTTTCAGTTATTTTCAGTTTCAAAAAGAAATTTAATGACAGCCTAAGTGAATACCTTATTATGTCTCCACCAACAAAGTGGTCGAAGGCATTATGCTTTCAGAGTGTTTGTGCATCCATACGTCTGCGCGTGAATTTTGAACAAACATTGTTAGCAAGATATCTTGGGTATTTGTTGACGGAATTTGATCAAACTTCCAATGGACTTTGAGGCAAGGATGAACATATCAAAAGGTCAAGGGTCGAGATCACGGTGGGGTCAAATATGCCCCAAAATGCATTTTTTGGCCTTGCAGTTGTCGCGTCTTAGTGGAGGCATAATAGTTGACCGAGTCGTAACCACCATCAAGTTTTTAAATTGTAAAGAGCGAAGACACCAAAATTATATTTCTGCATGATGCATATGAAATATTCTGTCCAAGCACAGTGTGTGTTGTCACTTAGTTTCTTACGTGCTATTTTCTGCATGGAAGTGAAAATCGGCACAGCATTATGAGCTGGTGTGGCCCCGAGAAGAAGTATCATGCTTGTAGTTTGGTTTTAGTTGTTTGTTGTACACACAGGAAGTCTGTGTTGACATGGGAAGAAGTTTCCCAGCAGTTTCAACAGTCCGCCCATCACTTTGATACTCTTGACAATCCCGTGGTCATTTCGCTGAGAAATTCTGACGACATGCGGCTCAGGCATTATGCGCAGATCTTTGATCAATCACGTTCACAGCCACCATTGGTATGTATGACTGCTGCTCTGTTGTCATTTTTAGCGTTTCTTATTTATGTTTATGCTGTAGCTGCTCATATTTGCGTCTTCTACTTAACGTAAATTGATCATCATTTGAGTGAATTACGAAAGAAAGACAAAGGGGTCTTTTTTATGAAACACCGTGTACTTATGAAGCTGTACATACTGGTAATTTGCCTTATCTCACTGATATTTTACGTCTACAAGGTACACAATCTGTACGTGCGCGTGTTTTCACTGGATTTCTGTAAAGCTTTTGACACTGTGAGACTGGCCACGCTCATGGAGAAGCTGTCGACGTTAGATGTGCCAGCCGAAATTTATTAAAACTGGATAAAAGATTTTCTCAAAGGTCACTCTCACTGCACAAAATTTGGATCAGCCATGTCAATGTTCGCAGATATCGTGTCCAGTGTGATACAGCGTTCGTTGCTGGGACCTGCTGCTTATGCCATTATTGCATCCGACCTTGATCCTATCCACGCCGGTAACGAAATCGTGAAGTTTGCTGATGACTCTTACCTTATCGTCCCAGCCAGCAACACAGACACTAGTCCGGAAGAGCTAGCCCATGTCCAGAAGTGGGCAACAAACAACAACTTACAGCTGAACTGTAAAACGTCGCTAGAAATCGTATTTCAGTCGACCCAAACGAAACCGCTCCAACTGCCATCATCATGTCCGGGCGTTACTCGAGTGAACAGTATGTCAGCTCTTGGCGTCGTCATCAATGACCGACTAACTGCAAGAGCACTATTCTGTCGTCATGATGCACGCTGTCCGCATGTTGCGAGATCACGGCATGTGACCCAGCTCGATACATAACGTCTACCTTGCTACCAAGCTCACCAGCGTGGTCCGGTCTCACTAGTGCTTCAGATCGCAGCCGTATCAATGCATTCTTGGGGAAGTCTAAGCGTTTAGGATACTGTGATGTTAACACCCCGCCAGTTGCCACAGCGGACGATGCACTATTCAGTCGAATGACCTCGAATCCAGCCCGTGTGCTGCAGCCTTTACTACCGGACCAGTCCAACCACCACTACGACCTCCGCAATCGACGGCATCAACTACAGCTGACGCAAAAGATGACGTATCTGAACAATAAACTTTTTATAATAAGAACACTGTTTAAAGACGTTTATTAGCTAGCCTGCAGTTTATCATACTCAAACGTTTCATCTCACTGACGCCATTCTGAAAAGTTGACTCTGTTATCGTTTTTTAACTCTTATGTATATTACTGTATATCATGTAATTCATTGCAATTTGTCAACGTTTTTCAGGCGATCAGACGAATATGAATGAATGAATGATCTACTTGATTTCCATGCTGTAACTTGTCTTGCGATTCTCATGCATTTTGAGTTTTGCATCACAATTATATAATTCTGTTTTTCTTGTTTTTATATGTGCATATCCCTTTGTCTGTTAGTGTGATTGTTTGGCGACTGAGCGTGTTGATAAACGGCAGGTTCGGCAGCTGTTGGTTGAGATGATCGTCGGTGGAGTGAGTCTGGAAGTGGTTGATGCGCTCAGATCAGCAGCAGCAGCCAGCATCACTCTTCACTGCTTGCTCGCTGAGGCTGTCACGTCAGCTGTCAACACACTCCGGTCAGTTTTGCCAGCAGTTGCTTGTGGCGTTATTTTTGATGTGTGTGTACTTCTTATGAAGATATTTATTACTATTGTTGCCACTGTTGTCAACTTTTTGGTGTAATTTGGAATAGAATAACCTTCATAGTGTAGACTTTTTAGGCTATTCAGTTTTTATGTGATTTGAAAAAGTCTCCATCTGAGTATCGGGACACCATTCTGTTTAAAATCGTTTTTTACACTTAAATACAAAATTTTCAGCTAAAAATCCCCAAATTCTTGAACTTGCTCTAGATCATGCCAAGCTTGAACATGTTTTTGTATTCACATTGTTTTGTTTTTGGTTTTGTTTTGTAATCACTGACTTCTGTTTGTTGAAATGGTGTGCACATATACGAGGGTCGTTCGAGAAATAAGTTACAAAACAGCGTCATTTTGTTAGTTTTTGAAATCTTAAAAATCGGAAATATACGTTTTGTAAGGAATTTAATTCTGAACATGTATAGACATTTTTTGATAATGACGTCATTATTGTGACATCATCTGTTCATAGAACACCGTCTACATGTGCATTATTTTCCCCGCCAGTAATCTCTCATAACTCGCAAGTGACAAACAGCACAGGAACGAAAAAAATGAATAAACTTAACAAGTTAATGCCATCTTTTTAAATGCTAAAGACTTATGTTTCATTTTTTAACATATCGACCGAGTTCGCTCAAACATTTGTTCTATCTGTCGGCAAACTTCTGAATGCCCGATGCAAAGAACGATGCTGGCTGCTGTCCATGCCACTGATGAACGACTGATTGCATCTCGGTATATGATACAAATTTCTGCCCAACTAGCATTTTCTTACACCAAACATGAACTGTTCGCTTCGTAAAGCACTTGTCGCCATATACTAGATGCATCTCAAAGTGAATCTGACTTGCATTAATTTTTTTCAGCCCACAGAAATACAATAACTGAACGCTGTTCGTTACGGGATGATTTCAGTGGCAACGTCGTCGAATTTAATGTTTATAAATGATGTTTCAGTGATGTCATCGTCATAACACTCATAGCTGCCACTCAGAATTAAATTTCCTACAAAACTTGTATTTCGGATTATTAATATTTGTAAAACTAACAGAATGACGCTGTTTTGCAACTTATTTATCGAACGACCCTCGTATTAGTGCAGCACGGTGTGACCAGCAGGTATGATGATATTTGGATTGTAGTGCATCGGACAGCTGCAATCAGACTGCTGTACTGCAAACGATCTGTCAACTCGTTTCACAACATCGTCATACAGAGTAGGATTTTCTTCCTTAAGAATATTCCCTAATAATCAATTATAATATTCCTTATTCCTTAATAATATTATGTGTCAATCAATGATTAGTTTTTTTGAAAATACTGATCTTGGTTTTTTTTGAATGCTCACATGATATACAGTTGGTGTTTAATTTATTGGTCGGGATTGCTCAACTTTGCTGTAACTTTTTGACAGCTATGATCATAAAATAGCTACTGATATGTTTGCCATATGTATTTGCTATACAACTTATGTTGTACAACCTCTATGTTTTCTTCCAAACATGTGTTTGAGTGCTTTTGTGCATTTTGCATTTTTCTACTGAGGCTTGTCGTTGCACCCAAAGTTGTCACTTTTGAGTGACGTCTAAATCATTTTAAACTCATTTTATTTATCTTACTTATCTCAGCTTTTTTAGGCTTAGAGTTCACGTACATCGTACACATATCACATTTTTGGCAGTGAATGTAATTGCAGCATGGTCAGTGCCGAAGATGTGGTCATTTGCCTCCAGTCATTCTGTGCCGATCGTGCGGTTGACTCTTTTAAGCGCATCGCTGTCCTTCAAACGTTGGAACAGGTTAGTTGTTACATTTGTAAATGTTTAAGTTTAACCCTTACTGCTGTTTGACGATACAAATCTGTCTTTTTTTCTACAACGCATTTTAAATTTACTCCAATTAATAATGACACTGTATTGCAAGTTGTCAGCATGTTGTAGAAGTGTAATAGTATTTTTTTATTGTTATCATGACAGAATATCTGCTAACATAGCAGTAGTCAGTAGTGTTATTGATGGTTTGTGTTTGAGACTGGCTTCTGAGGCACATGGTAAATTGGAAGTTGGGTATTTTGTACTTTTGCAGCATTGTATTGAAATAAATGTTGACTGTGGTATTTGTTCAGTAATTTAAATCTTACTTTTGTTACATGCCGTTTATGCACCTGAACCTGTATTTTGCCATTTATGCTACAGATGTTTTTAACGGAAGAGAAGGACTGCTGTCTATCCAGTCGTTCTAAGGCAATCGTATCAACAATGGACGTCGGCTTTCAGGTTTTAATAAACTTACTTTCATGGCTAATTTTCATTATTAACAACTGTCAGCATGTCATTGTCATATTCCATTTTTATGTACAGTGTGAGTCAGAAAATATTACACCTCTGACAGGTTTTTAGCCGACCGTACTTAAGTAATGGTCGAGCTATTGGCATGGTTGTCGTCCATCTGTCTGTATGTAATGGATGTGCTGTGGCTAAACGGTGCAAGATAGGGCCTAGGTTAATCACTAATAGGAAGTTGCATACTGGGTTTCAAATGAGATATAAATCATTGACCTTGGATGAACTTGAAGGGTCATAACGCTCTATGTAATGGAATGTTTCAAGCTGTAGGTGGCCATATCTCGGAAATGGTGCAAGATAGGGCCTAGGTCGCTATTGATCATTGATAGGAATTCGTATATTGGCTTTCAAATGAAATGAAAGTCATTGACCTTTTATGACCTTGAAAGTCAGCACTGCAACAGGAACTGTATATTTTACCGCATGTCTTCCTGAGCAAGGCGTTTTTATTGTGAGAAATATTTGCTAAACCTGCGTCCGATATTTTTCTTGTTTTTTTATTCTTTAGCTATTTGTATCACCTGGCGAAATGACCACGTGCGATGTCTGTTATACTAGCATTTATTGTAGCTTTTGCGACAGTGTTAACATAGCATGCGTGAATCTGTGTCACCACTGATAAATCGCTTTCTCTCCATGAGTTTAAGTCAGATGCTGGCTTCAGATGTAGGCAGTACAGTCGGCTTTTCCCAGCGATAGCTGGGTTTCTTGTAAAATTTGTTTTGCTCAATAACAAATTTTATTCAATATTTTTACACATATTGTGGGTTATAATTTACGTCACACTGCAATGTTTCGTTTAATTATTCCCAAACTTGACAAAGTTATGCCATGCTATGTGGATCAGCTAGATAATTCTCACATTTCACAACACATAGCTTAAAACACAAATTTTGGATATTTGACAACAAACAAATAGTTAAAACACAAAAATTGCTGGGATCTTTCACTTTTACCTTTCCTGCAGGGTGACTGAGCCACCCAACGCTGAGGCCGCTTCATGGCCCAGTGCGCAACCCCGACAGACCTCAAAGTCGACAGAACCTCTTGGAAGCCTTATCAAACTTCAAGAGAAGAAACCAATGGATATCACTCAAGGTGTCTAATGAAATGGGGTAGTTTCTAAGGATCTGCTTTCTAGTTTTGGAACATAGTTGACAAACTCCCGCCAACGAAGAAGCATTAAAGCACTGCATTGAACAATGAAGTGTAGCCATCCTGTGTCCTCATTCTCTTGACAGAGCGGACATATGGAGTTGTCCATTAACAATCTGGCTGTGATTATTGCTGTGGTCATAAACCTTTCATTTAGGTCTGGTAGGGTCCCTGAGCAATGGCTGCGTGCAGTTGTCACTCCAGTTCCTAAGATTTTACAGTCTTTGCAGCTGGCAGATTTTAGGCCTATTTCCGTAGCACCTATTTTATCAAGAATTGCAGAGAAGCTTATTGCAACAAAGTGGCTTCGCCCAGCCATTCCTCCAGAATCTATAGCTGACCAGTTTGCATTTAAACAAACTGGGAGTACAACTTGTGGTATTGAGTACCTAATGCATCATATTACACGTATGGTTGAAGATAACGCATATGTACAATGACTGTTGGTAGATTTTTCTAAGGCATTTGATGTTGCTAGCCATGAGATTCTTATCAACTACCACCTTTTGTTCTCAGTTGGATTACTTCATTTTATGAAAATAAAAAATTCAGTTATGAAAACTTCCATACGGGTGAGCTTTGGTACTTCGTTTGGAGTAGCCAGACAAAGACGCAATAGTCCATCACCCTCTCCCACCTCCAGGTTGTCCAGAGTGGTTTTAAGCCACTCAGTGGACTTCCTGTCGGCACAGGAGAGGGTAAGTCGACCATTGCACATCCCACAATCAGTAAATTTAGGGAAGAGCTTCTCGCCAGCGTCGATGACTGCATTGACCTGGCGACCGAGTTCTATCTTAACCCGAGCCATCTCGGCACGAGTGAAGGATTGATAGGGATTGTCCCTGACGAGAACTATCCCTTGCGAATCATCTCTCTCTGCCTGCGCGAAGGACGCAGCCACAGAAGTGCCTCGTTTGGCCTTCTTTTTCTTTTTAGTAGCTCGAGGCGGCGCCGACCCAACCTTTGTTTTCCGGCAGCCTCCCCTGTAGAGCTCGGAGGAGCCGGAGCAGAAGGTGCAGTCGACTCTTGCGGAAAGTTTAGTGCCATATCCCCTTCTCCACAGGATCCATGGAAGGAAGATTCATCCAACAGTTCCTCCGAATCAAGGGACGAAGACTGCTTAGCTCCCCATCGCCCATAGCAGAAGCAGCCACCAGAGACGAACTGGGGTTTTCTTGTGCCGAAAAACCAGCCGCAGAAGCAGCTGGAGTAACCTCCATTGAGGAGGAATCGCTGCCAGAGGCCGCGAGTGGCGTAGCAGAAGACACAGCCATTGGGGCCTGTGTCTGGGCAGCTGCTCCACAGCCTGCCCGGTTTTTCTTTCCCTTTTTACGGGGTGGAGCCGTAGCATTACTCCACTAGTGATGAAATCACTAAGTGGCCGAGTAGGAGCACAGGTAGCCAAACGGCTCGTACCGCCCTGAGCAACGTTCCAAGCCAGGTCACTAGTAGCCATATCATCCTGTGAGCCTAGCGCTTTATTACACAGGATAGGGTTCCCGGAGATTTTCGCACCCCCGTGAGCCGGGTACTGCATGGGGGCCATCTTTATTTGAACTTGCTATAATCGTTTTATATGGCTAAAGTGTTCCTACTCTTCGCCAGAGGGTAGGGTAAGGGGGTTGGCCATTTGTGAGGTTTCACCTCACATCTGCCCTAAGCCTTCCCCCAAGGCTGATTTTGAGCGAAGGCGAAGAAAAACTTTCCTACCCATCGCCACTGAGCAGGGTATGAGTATGGGGATGGTCAGATGTGGGACGCGGCGCCAGGAACAGCGGCACCCCCACCCGGCACACATGAGCGAACCCAAGTGAGCAGAGCACGAGAAATCACCACACATTCAACTGACGCTAGGGATAAATGGTGGCTCATCGCCTTAGTGCTGAGAAAATGCTGACGTCAGCTGGTCTGATGGAATGTAGCTTAGGGTTAAGGTTAGGGTTAGGGCTAGGGCTAAGGCCTGCCTTCGTAGGAACCCCCACCCGGCACACATGAGCGAACCCAAGCGAGCAGAGCAGGAGAAACCGCCGCACCAGACGCCACACCCATACCTGACCTTACAGCCTGAATCTCAAAGGTTGTGAGCCGGATTTAGTTCGACCCTAACAGTAACAGTGTCTTAAGCCCCTCAACTAACGACAAGGTATTGGCTCGTCTGAGGAGAAACGGCTATGATATTACAGTTCAAAAACAGCTAAGAGTATTCAATAAAATATTTTTGTAAAAAGTTCATATATGATGTTTAAAATGTTTACCATTGGCCAAAGCACATGCATTCAGACGATATTGCGAAAGTCTGCAGCAAGTTATCCCATATCTGCTTTGCGTGTTTTTTAGCTCCAGAATGATCTTTGGATCTGGATCTGGATTTTTGGTTTTAAATTAAGTTTGTAGAATGTCTGCAGCATTGCTTTCCGCACATTAATAGTCAAACTGTTAAAACATGGTGAATTTGGCGGCCACTCATACTTTACTTGAGGCCCGTATAGTGGGGTTTCATGAGTGAAAATGGAAAATTCTCTGGGTGGGCATGCATAGCATCATCACATCGTCACATTTAAGAATAATTGAACGAAACTTTGTTATTTGGCATATATTTGAATGCCAGATATGCATGTAAAATATGGCTTAAAATTTTTTAGTCTTTGAAAAAAAAGTTTTAAAAACTTCAGAGGTGTAAAATTTTCTGACTCTCACTGTATAGATATACAGTTTGTTAGATTTTTGTTACATCTTCATTTTTTTATATTTTTTATTTGTTTCTAGATCTCAGATGATGATGTTGCTTCATCCGAAGGACGGAGGTTATTGTTTGACCGGTTGATAGCGGCAAGTGACAAGGCGAATCAGCTGGTTTCATTGTCGATTTTGTTATCTGCTTGGCCACGATTCGGTTTTGACTGGTAGGCTTGCACTGCGCTATGTAATGTTACTGTACTGTATCATAGAATTTCTGCTGATAATCCTTCTGTCCTTTTCTCAGCGAAGTTGCATTTCAGTAGTAACAGTTACATCCTGTAGAAGAACAGATAATGGTAGTGGATGGATCGGTTGTGCCATCAGTTTACGTCAGTGGTAATAAAGATAAGGTCATGTAGTTATGTTTTGGCTATAATTAAAAGGATATAAGCCCTTAAATATTTGTACTAACTGCATCAAATGTTGACCTATTTTCATTTTTTTCTCACCCATGTGCTCTGAAATGAATTTGTAATAAAGATCCATCACTGCCCCATATGTGGCATTACCTTACCTTGTGAAATACAGTTGTCTTTAGAATCAGCAAGTTGCAAGGTAACTGTCAGTATTCTAAAGCTGATTGTTTTCCACGACACATTTACGATGTGATGGGATTATTATTGGCATTTCTCAAGTTTTACGCTGATTTTGCCAGTTAACAAATTTTGAAAATGTTTAATATTGTACGAAGTTCTGGTTGTCTGTACGTCACTTGTATTGTTGTTGTGTAAACTGTTCTTGTTGTCTGTGTGCAGTGAACCGATGGCGAATCCGTGGTGTTGGTTGTGTGAGAGGTTGGTCTCAGTTGCTGATGCAGACATAGCGTGTCAGGAGATCTTGCAAGTGTTCTATCAGCTCGAGGGCTATGACGATGAAGCTTGGACTGCACAGGTTACCATTACAATAGTTTGTCTGAGGTTCATGTTAACTGAGTTGTTATATATTCTACGAGGGGCGTTCAATAGATTCAGGACTGTTCTTCTCAACAAGCACACGTTGACAGTTGAAAACCAAAACTCTTATGAAGGTGTATGGCCACTATTGTACATCACTTACCATGGTTTCATTTACGATGTCACATTGTGACGTCATTATTATTAAAATACAAATGATGGGCGTTGACATTTGGCCATCGCAGAAAATAATTATAAAATTTTTCTGGTCATAGTAAGTGCTGAAATTTATTGTAGATTATATGTAGTGTTTAGCAGTGACACTCTGTCACATTTGAAAGTATTTGAATCGTTTGTCCGCAGCGGTCATCAGATGTTCATGTTGGAGCACTCATCATCATCATCATCGACAACCGTTGGCTCAACACCCGTTGGTGTCTGACGCCATTGTTACTATCGCTGCCCACCGCTGCCTATCTAGGGCAGCGTGGCTTAACTCCTGCAGGGTTGCCCCACACCACTGCTCAATGTCATCTGACCATTCTCGGTGA
>Ga0209367_1009945_pt1 | contig 12816 bp, 8 predicted proteins | sample WorMetLIZISLAND2_FD_187412 | JGI IMG/M metagenome (GOLD analysis project Ga0209367, IMG submission 187412) | Marine gutless worms symbiont microbial communities from Max Planck institute for Marine Microbiology, Germany - Olavius geniculatus... ... | reverse complement strand
CAATTGATCAATGCATTGAATTCAAACTTGCCACATTGACGTACAACATTCTCAACTCCTCTCAACCTGCTTATCTACGTTCTCTGCTCAATTATCACATTCCCACACGTTCTCTGTGTTCTGCCAACACCAATCTTTTGTCACTTCCACGTGTCCGCACAACCTTTGCCTCCCGCGGTTTTAGCATTGCAGCCCCCACAGTTTGGAACTCACTACTCTCTAGCATCCGTAGTTCTACCTCTGCAGACACTTTCCATCGCCTCCTTAAAACTCACTGTTTCCAGCAGGCCTACTGTTCCCCCTAGCGGCTCAGCCAAGTGCCTCAGATTCAGCCACTGGCTGGCATTGTGCACTTTAAATATGCACATACTTACTTACTTACTTACATTTATTTATTAAATCCCATAGAAAAACCCACACCTTCAAACCCTTAACTGGTTACCGTAAATAAACTGCAAATGAACTAAACACACCTTTACACGTGTCAGCGATCCAGGTATCCTCAAAATGCCTTCCTCCTTCAAGCCAGTGGCTTCTATATGCTCGATCAGCTGCACGCCAGACATAGTGGCAGTCAATAATAACACTGCTTCAAATGCAGAAACTTGTTAGTAACCATTTGCTAACACTTCTGACTGCTAAAAGCATTGTTTATATATATATATATATATATATATATATATATATTACTGATATACCTTTGTTAAATCTGTGCTATTTGAGTTATCCTAAACCAGTAAATAAGGTACGCTATTGCATGCACTCTAGCTTCCATTAGAACGCATATACTATGTTGTCAAAAAGACATCCAAAAACAAACCAAACATAACTTATTTCAGACACATAAACATAAATAATTAATGACAGAATTTCACAAAAACATATCAGAGACCAAGTTCATGCTGCCTGCAAACATTTTCCTACTACTATTACTACTACCACTGAACACTTCTTATAGACACTCTAAATTACTTTAATTGTGCCAAAGCATTAACTTTTTAAAACTTCTCTATGAAATATAACTTTACAAGCCAGCTGCACCTGGCCAATAGCAGTGTTAAAATTCTCCCTCTAACAATAATCACACAAAGTAAATTTTTATCAACAAATCAACACTTAATGTCCATTACCTCCTTGAGTATTAGTGGGACTTTGAGATGTGGGAATTTCCTTCTGTCATGCTCCAGAAGAACGTCAAGAGATATGCCAAAAAGTCCACTTTCTGCGCACATACAATTCACACCATTGAGCCCAGTGGACACGTATGCGTCCTAAGAGTTACTACGTCATCTGATTTGAGTCTTGAGAAACATGTCTCAGCCGTCAGTGCTACCTGCTTCTTTCATCTCAGACAGATTCGTCGTGTCAAGCAGTCGTTGGACGTCAGGTCAGCTAGAACCCTCATGCAAGCATTTGTGACATCTCGTGTCGACTAATGTAACGCTGTGCTGGCTGAGTCACCGAGAGTCATAACAGACAAGTTGCAGAGAGTGATGAATTCAGCTGCCTGTGTCGTCACTAACACTCGGAAGTACGACAGTGGTTTGTCGTGACTAATGCATTATGAGCTCCACTGGCTTGATGTCACCGATCGAATACAATTTAAGCTCGCAGTGCTCATGTATCGATGTTTCCATGGAACTGCTCTGCCGTACTTGATGGACAGTTGTACACTCACAGCAGAAGTCACTGGCCATCAACATCTGCGTTCTGCCACTCAGTGGAAGTTGGTCGTACCGCGCTATCGATTGAACAGTTTCGATCATCGGCGCTTTTCTGTGGCGAGCCCGTCGACTTGGAATTCGCTGCCAGACAGTCTTCATGACCCAGAACTGAGTCTTGACACTTTCAAACGTCAGCTGAAGACATACATTTTTGCGAAATATTGATGACAAAATGTATTAAGTGCATTAGAGATCTTCTTGAGTATGCGCTATATAAATTTACACTTTACTTACTTACTTACTATTAACCACATGCGAGACTATGACAACGAGCATTACATAATGAATGAAGTGCATTCACCTATGGCAGGTGACGCACCGTAGCTCTGACATGAGTTTCCAATGAAGCCTTTAAAACTTTTAAATGTCTGAAGGTCAGATGGACAGCCATACATGTGTGGAAAATAGATTAACATGCAGTTATGGCATTATGCAGATAAATTCAGCATATTTTTTAAAAAATTACTTACTGTTTTTGGCATTAATGTATTTTGTGAATAAGAGTAAGTAGAATTTAACATAATATGCTCCAAAAACAAGCACAAAACAACAAAAAGACACATAAACAGTAAACACACAGATTGGCACTTCTCAAGAAAAACTTGCAAAAATGCACTAAAACCAAGACTAAAGATGAACCAGCAAAAGCTAATACATGTAAGAACTGCTCATATATGTGTGCATATGACTCTAAAAATTATATAAAATACAAAAGTGAAGTTCTGACATGTATTCTGTAGATTTAAATATCACAGATATTTTCTATTAGATTGCATCTCGTGTACAACTTCTAGTCAGATATAACCTCAGTGATGAAAACTTTAAATCGGTGCATCACTAACAGCAAACAAGCACAATTACTGACCTTTGCCACGACCTTTGGCCTTGCGCCGGATGTAGGTGATATCATACATGTCAAACAATGCAGTAAGGTCGATCAGCGCCAACGATCGAACTCTATCCAGATCCTTACTGCTCAATCCTTCGACGTGAGTTATCCCGAGATCATCGCCAGTTGTTACTATGTCCTGCAGTGCATACATCACTCTCATAATATCAACACACAACCATATCAACATAAATGTACAAAACATCAGTTTATACACTTGTTAACGGCAACATTTAAGAACTTGCACGTTGAAAACAGCAAAAATTACAAAAGGTGATATTGCCCGCATCACACTGACTGAGTGTCAATCATTGTACTGAAGGGCAACCATGTTAAACATGTTATGTAAATACTGTATCAACAACTCTTTAAAAAGTTTTTTTCTAAAACCTCCACAATAAGCTACAAGGTACAATAAGCTACAATGAAACTACAAGGTAATCAGAATTATCTGATATGATCTTTCAAACTAGTCCTCTTCACAATCAACCTTATCTTGGTTATCTTCTGCTTTTGATGCTTTGATTAAGTTGTAACATTACTGCACCTCTTATCTGTTCCCAGTTCCTTAGTTTAGACAAAATTATCTTAAAATCAGTGATTCCTTACAGATAATACATGTCACTCCTATAAAACTAAAAACTACACTAATGTCATGCTGGCATTAGTTTTTTTTTAAATTTCAACAGTACAAAAATTAACAAAAAACTCCAAAGGAAAACTGTCACTGACTAATGATCAACTTACTGGTAAGGTTTCCCTAAAACTGTCACGAACGTTGGAATTAACCTACAAAATAACAGATACATGCACAACATTAACAATAACTTGCACTTTCACCTGTAAATTCATTTATTTATTTACTGCAATTCATTAGGTCTATACTGCTGTCATTTACTTTCATTCCATAATTTTCTCTTCATAAAAACTTCTTTGAAAATAATGTTTTTTCTGGCTGCGCCCATTAGTTAAACTGAGTTCATTTTTATCATATATTTATTCCCACATTACATACATTTACACACAATCAGCAAATTCAGCATAAAACATGATAAAAAGTATTAACTAAGGCATAACATACAAAGGTCTGCAAGTCAAAATTAAAATAAACTTCAAATAAAAAAATCAAACTAAGGAAAATCTAAAGAAAAAATGCAATTTACAGAATAAGTTTTAAACCTGCAAGAAAAGCAAAGAAAAAATTATGCATATCTGAGTTGCTAACTTAGGATTATATATAAAAAAACTGCAAGCAATTCATTTAATGTTGTACAAGCGCTGATGTAAAACGGCAAAAATCAAAAAGTATAAGCACAAACTAATGTATTAGCTTAGACATTTAATCTGTTCTCAGTAGCCAGATATAAATGTTTAAGTTAATGCATAATGTTTATGCCGCTGCCATCTTGAATTATAATTTTGTAATGCTGGATCACCCACTAAGTCCATTTATGCACCTGAAGTTTCCGTTCAAATTTCGTGTTGATCGAATCCATACTTTTCGAGATATCGCAATTCGAAAATTTTGCAGATTTGGCTTAAAATGCCTATTCAGGCCCCCAAAAATCATATTTTGGGGAGTTTTGACCCCCAAACATTATTTTTTATCATTGAGACCCCCAAAAGGCCCTACCTTATGTGGAAACATGCGTTTTGAGCCATAAACGTTCGTGATCGATCTTCTGGTGTGACCTGTAGGCGTGAGCAAGAATACAAAAAAAGGATAGAACACAAACGGAAAATGCCTTCCCCACACAGACCCCCTTCCCGTCGTCCCACATCAACCAAATTTAGCATGTGGGGTTGTATCCTGGATATCTTTCTTGGTTTTGAGTTTCATTAAGATCAGTTGAAAAATGTGGGAGCTGTGGGGGGGTCGAAATTTTGGCTTTCCCATTGACTTGGCACATCGCTTATACAACTGCTTGTGGCTACCGCACAAGCCATGAAAAGCTCAGCATTAATGTCATTTTCCAGCTTAAGTATTTTCATTTTAACAGTAAATGGAGTGTATCATCTGCATTACATCATAGAAAAAATGTCAGAATCACAGATGAGACTTGCCACGGTGAAGTGACATTGGCGACAAGGTCTGCGAATGTTAGAGTTAGTTCTTGGCTCAGCGCCGTTTGTTTTGCTGGCAGCTGCATTGGCCGGATGCACACCAATAATTGTGATACCTGAGCAAGCCACCCATGGCATCATGCACTCTGCTCCATGTTACGAAAAACTATGTTGATACATTCATAAGTTGGGAAAAATTCCTCAAAATACAACATCTGTAATTGTTTTTGTTGACGTTTCGGCGACCGCTGCTGCCTTCATCGGAACGACTGTCAACCAGGTGTCGCTGCGGTGGACAGTAAGTAGTCATAGATGTGTGAAAGTTAATAGGACCCCTCAACCCAGTTCATCGACTTGTCTTGTTCTTTCCTGATGTGTTTCGCTTCCCTGATCCACCGGTATATATTGTTGCTTTCTCTGTTATCACGTTGGTGCGGTCCCAGTCTATGACACGGTTCAAAGAAATGGCGTCGTCTGTGACTGCCAACTTGTTTTGCTCTGTTGCTGTGAATTTGCTGGTACTTCATATGAAAGCCCTTACATCACATTGTGTAACTTCCTGTCGATGTTAATGTAGCCATACTCCAAAAGCCCTACCTGTTTCTCTAATGTAAGTTTTGTTGCAGTTCTTGCATGGCATTTTATATACACAAAGACAATGATCCATTGCCGACAAAACATGTGGCCACCTGAGCCGTGTAATTAAGTCAAACCACGTTGACACTAGGATGTTTACTTTGTATACGTGCCATCTGCTAAAGCTTTTTTTTATTATCCAGTGACTTAATCTTAAGTAACTAAGTAAATAAGTAACTAAATAAATTTAGGTAGTGCACACAATGTCTGTGAGCAACTTGCCAAATCTGAGGCAAAACTCTTTGAAATCTTTGATCTTTTGAGCTAATTACTAACAGTTTGGGTTTTCGAGTTATGGGCCCATATCAGATGAAACAAGAAATAGACAGACAGACAGATGATCAGCAAAACCTGTAGTGTGGCCTGAATGGAAATATACACTACAATTCATTCTTCGGGTATTATCAACCAGACATAAGTTGCAAAGCAATTGATAAGTGCCACAAATTTATCCTCTCAACAAATGTTCACACAGCACAAATTTTCCCACAAACGAAAGCAGTTTTACCAGACTTGGAGAATCCATCAGTCGCTGCCACTGCTGAGCCAGCACCAGTAAATGAATAGAAACCACGATGTCCAAGCAACTTGGAGTGATATGATGATCCATTAGCAATAGGAATTGGCTGCGAAGCACCTACTTTACCACCATCAGTGCCAGAGGCAGGCTAATGCACACACGCTCCATTTATTACATTACGAGTTTACAATAAAATAATATAAAAGACTGAGGTATCTCTTTAGAATGCAATTGGCAATGATCTGGTCAATTACAAGCGGGTGTTTGTGCACTACTGTAGTGTCCTTTTTCGATTTTTACTTTCTTAAATTGAACACTAGATGGATGCGTTTGAGTTGTTGCCACCACTGTGAAATTAACTTCTATATACTGTAGCTCAAATGATGTATCTTGGCAGTTTTAAGCAAAATTTTTTTAGTTAAAATGCAGTCCTCTATATACTGCCAGCACAGAAGATCAAAAAATACAAACAAAGACAATAAGTAGAGCTGTCAAAGCATTATTTTTTTAACGCATTAATTAACGCACCCAGATCCGTCGAGAGGAAGAGTAGGGGGTAAGTTACCTGGGCCCCGCAACATTTGAGAACCCCACCTGTAGAATATAAAAAGTTAGAAGCACATTTTTAATCAACCACAGATCTGTACATTAAATATTTTAATAATTATTTATTTACAGTAGTGACGAAACGGAAACTACAGTTTAGTTACTTGAATTCATTCGATTGCTAAATAACCACAGTTTAATGGAATATTGGAACTTTTGATTCACAGAATTCAGTAAATTAACATAAATTTACACACGTGCATTAATTTTTTAATGCACGTTAATTTATTAACGCATAACGCATTAATTAATGTGTTAATTTGACAGCTCTAACAATAAACAAAAAACAGAAAAACAGCTATATGCATCCTAGATGCCATAACAAAGTTACGTTCTCTCTACAGTACACAGAGATGGCCAAAAATGTCAGTGACAGCCACACTGTAGAATATGACAACCAAATCCATACCAGCCACAAGTTGTTACATTTTTTCTGGCCATCACTGTTCATGGCCATCATAGTATTATATAGGCTGACACAGCATACCTGAGTCTGTCCAGCAAAAACTTTGCGAACGTCAGCACGCTGCTGTTTGCGTTTCTTCAGCGTGGCAGTTGTAAGTGTGTCGACGCGTTTCCTTACAGCCTCCGCCTCATCTTTACTTAGCGACCACATCTCTCTGTCCAGCAGTGCTTTGTCCACCATTTCGCCCCCTGCAGGACAGTAACAGCATAAAGTGAAAATTTTCTCAGATCACTCAAGTCAGCTCAAATGTATTTCAGCTTCAGCCTGAATAAAATCTGATCACCTGAAATATTCTGCAGCTATGTTTCACAACTTTGGCTCTGGTTCCATAACAGGGTTCGTAGCAAACTGAAAAGACAAAATTCAAGGACTTTTCAAGGACTTTCAAGGACCTAAAATTGCATTTTTCAAGTACCAAAAGTATCGATAAAAAGACACATCATACTCACGCTACGTCAAAATTTAGAGTGAGCAAGTGAGTGAGTGAGAAGGGTTTTACGTCCTGCCCAACACAGTATAGGTCATTTCAAAGATGGCCTTTCCAGGCAAAATGCACATACACATAATAACGAAACAAAAAGTTTAACCTTTACTTTTTTTACACAAAATTTAACCTTTATGAAACACAAAACCTAAAAACAACCAAGACCTAAAATTGTAAGAACTGCCAATCCAAAGTGTGCATATGTAACTAACAATAATGGCAGTTTTAATAGTCTTCCCTCTTATGTTCCAGACAGTCATCAATGTCAGAATTTAGAGTGAAATATATATTTTAGTGTACTCACCAATACTGCACTAATGATAAAAGCAGATTATTGACATCTTTATTGACATTTTGTAAAGTAAGCAAGTGAACTATAACCAAGTAGTAGTGAAATGTCAAATTTTACAAGAATGCTTAATTCAAAAATTTAATATGCAAAAATTTCAAAAATGAGACATTCAAATTCATGGACTTTTCAAGAACTTTCAAGGACCTACTCTGTTTAAAGGACTCTCAAGGGTCTGGAATTTTTTTTCAAAATTCAACGACTTTTAAGGACTTCTCAAGGACCCTATAAACCCTGCTTTAAGGTCTGCCAATCAGGCAATGTAAGGGGACAATAAAAAAATAATAACTCAGTTTGTCAACAGAAATCAGTTTTTTTCCTAATCTCTAGCAGCTGTGAGTAAATGCACACTTCTCAAATCTTTATTACGTACTTCTTTGCTTCCTATATGCCAAATAAAGACAGACCGACCTTCAATCTTTGATGCAAGATGACCATATCCAGTATCATTCAGCCATGCAATAGCATCTTCTCCCTCTGTTAACAGTTAACACACATACACATGTTCTCAATACTTCCAACAAACTTACAAAGATTAGCTGTACCAACTTATTACAGCAAAAAATCAAATGCAGAAAATCCATCTGCCATGTCTATAGTAATGCCAAAATAAAAAGATATTACAGATCCTTGAGACAGTGCAGCACTGCTTCAATTAAGTGCAAGCAAAAATGACAACTAAGACAATGGATAAGTTGTGGTTAACATTCTCAGCTTCTACAGTTGATCATGTAACTAGAAACATCAATGTGAAAATTAATAACAAAGAATGTAGAGGGGCAAATTTTAGGATCAACACTACAAAATGTGTAGGCCTACTGTACATAATATATCATACTATAAAAATGAATAATGCTGAGTCTCCGACAAACGTTTCACAAATGTTGCACTATGCAAAAATCTATACTGAATCACTTGTGAATCACTTATGGCATTCATCTAATTTTAAATTATTGTAAATATTTTAAATTGTTTCATATTTTTATAGCAAAAGGTTGCAACCTAAATTAAATATCAGAAATAAGTATGCAAAGTAAATAAGTAAAGTGTATATTCGTACACTATGTTATCAACACTGAATATCTTGCAAAAAGTACGTCTTCAGATAATATTTGAAAGTGTCAATACTTAGTTCGGGGTCACAAACTAAATTAATCAGCAAAAAGACAAACCATCAGGTGTCCTAGACGTGTCTTCGTCAACTGCTTCGGTGACTTCATTTTCCTGTTCAATATCGCTCAGCTCTGAGAAGTAATATGTCAACTCGTCACACGTCGCCATATTTGAACAGCAACAATTTGCAAGCGAATGCTAGCTGTTCTGCATGTCAATTAAAGTTCTGCCAACAAAAAGTGACACACAAATATAAATGCGTTGTAAACAAGTCAAATAAGCAAACAGTCCACGAATGCCGTAGAATGACTAACTGGCTGATAAAAATGCCGTAGTACAAAACAAAATGTGATAACCTTCAAAACGCAAGCAACAAATGGTGACGTAACACGCTATGACAGAAAAACACTGTACCTGTCAAGTGTCAACCCTGATTTCTCATTCACGCAGTCAATACCGGCAAACGGTGTATTATTTTTAACTACCATTCATGAGGTAAAACAGCTTGAACATTACAACACTGCTCGACAATATTCACAGCATTGATACCGAAATCAGGAAGTTTTATCGGTAATTCACATAAACAAGGAAATTGGAAGGTATACAAAACGTATGCGCATGCGCAGCAGGTGCGCTGGCTCTGCAGTAAGTAACATTAGTGCTGTTAAGAGTTTAAACGTTGAACAATTAAACGTCAATTGGGGTGCGAAGATCGATCGCTATATAAAGGTCAAAAGTTGTTTTAGGCCGACCGTTGAGCTGTAAGCTTAAAAGTCTGGCATTTTGTTACCATGTGTCTGTCGTCTGTCGTGTTTTTGTAACGGATGTATTGTGGCTAAACGGTAAGTCTGGGAAATCGGCGATAGTGCCGTTAGATAGGGCGATAGCAACTTTCTATAGGCTGTCAGTAGTAACCATGGCTCTGTCTGCAGCGGTTTGGCAGCAGTTATCAATGCATTATTTCAACCTGTTGGTCGCCTATCTCAAAAACGAAAGTGATAGGGCCAAGTTTTTTTATAGTAATCAACTGATGTCACATATGGAGCATGATGTGTCTAATTTAGGATGTTCTCCACTTTTTTTCTATTGGGTCATAAAATTTGTGTCCAGTTTGTGCCGTTTTGTCTGGACACTAAATTCACTCAAACTTTTTTTAGAAAAAAACTTCTTAAAACTTCTAACCATAAGCTAGATTTTCCAGTCTTGTTATTCGGCCCTACGCCTATACAGCACGGTCGAACGACGAAAACCCGTATCATGACGTATCGACGAGTGAGCAAGCTATTTTTGTCGTCGAGGTCGTCGCCGTCTCTGCAGCACTGCCGCAGTGCTAGGCATTGCCGGCGACGCGGCGCCAAGCTGCTGCTGCTGCTGCTGCTGCTGCTGCGCCTCTGCATAGATTAACTCGACCAGCAAGGACCGATTCCAGGCTGCTCGAGCTGGGGTGCACGGGTTTGTGCCAGCCTAGGTATTAATGCGGCGTGTTTGCGCGAATAATGACAGCAACAATCTGAGCAGATAAACGCACTGTTCGACTGATGCCGTATGGAAGCAACGCCAGTCGCCGAGGTGAGAACGTTTCACTGTCTGAATAGGTCGTGGCCGTCTTGTACTGCCAAGCTTTCTTACGAAGTCGACCAAGATGGTCGGTAACCGTCATCTGTAGGGCCTACTGCTGTTTTGGCTTTAGTACTCGCTGGAGTAACGTCGACTAATTGTTGATGAATTTTTATGGGCGTGATCATTTCATTCAAGTACTCCGATCGTTTCAAATATTTTGCGAACGGACACATTTGAAGCGTTTCTGCATGTGCTGCAGGTCTTCGGTTGTATACGCAGAGCTTTATAACGTCGACTGAGATCGTGAGACGTCGTGCTGATGTCAGTTAAGTCGCTGTCAGCGTAATTTCATCGAGTAATTTCATCGAGCTGTATTCGTGATGGCATACGGCAACGATCGCAGCTGTGGGCGCTCTGATTTCGTCTGGTCTCGCAACTTGTCCAGTGTACCAGGTAAGCTTATATAGTTAGGCCTATACCGGAATTTAGTAGGCCTATCTGTATTGTGTAGGCCTACCATTTGTTGGCTGCGGGATATGAGCGCTGAACTGTCTCAACAGTAGTATGTCTGCATCAGGCACCATCAGGTTTCTCAGCGACAGCTAGCTTTTTTCTGACATTTTGTAGCAATGCTTGGGGTCTATACTTCTATATTTGTTAAATTACATCATATTTCACCCACCTGCGACAACAGTCAACATATACCCTAGTGTCTTAGGCCCCTATTTGGGCATAAAAAGCTGTGAATAAAAAGCTATGAGTTGAGGTCTGTTTCTGTTCCACAGGCTTAAACGTTGCTGCTGCAAAAATAAAATTGTGCCAAATGTTTGATTTATTAATTTGCTACTAATTATTTACATATTCAGGTATAGCTATGACTTTTTGCAAAGTAAGTAAGTAATAACATTTGTTTTACTTGTTTGTTTTTATAGGCCTAATCTGATTGTTTGCTGTTGTAATTTGAAAATAAAAGGTAGTAGAAACTAGGTAAGACGAAAAAAATGTACGTGATGCTTGAGCAGCTTTTATTAACTTGCCTGTGCAGGAGTTCCCGCTTCTGTCGGTATGTCGTCGAGCGTGACGAGCAGTAGCGGCGGTGTGAGTGGCAGCGGCGGTGGATGGGGTCTTGACTTCTACGACTGCGTCATCAACAACGACCTAGAACGACTCGAGAGTCTCGTCGAACGTCACAAGATCGACCTGGACGCCAAGTTCACCGAAGTCCGCAAGAAAAACCATCTTGACCTGAGTCCAATTCATTTGGTTGCCTACAAAGTACGAACTACGAATTCTCGGTTTCTGTTATGCATCAGAATGATCAGATGAACATCAAAACGCTTTAAGGAGTGTGCAAAGCGGCGGAACGGAATTGAACTGAAATTACCACTTTAGTTGAGATCAGTTTGTTTGCTATAAACACGGCTTTAAAATCGAATGAACGCTCAAATATACTTAATTTTAGTGAAACAAAAATCGTCACCTTTATTTCTCACATTCCGCCAACTTCCATATTCTGTAATTTCAACTTTTTTGTCTTTTTGATCTTTTTATAGCTGCCAAGAGCAATATTTGTATCAATATTTTGTGGTTTTTCGTTTTTAAGTTAGGACAGACACGAGGACAGAGAAACGGACAGGCAAAACTTATTATTTAGTCGCATAATAAAATGATAATTAGTTGCATAATAATTTGACTGCTACTTTGCGCATAGTGATCGTAAGTTATGTCCTGTAAGCATCGTCAGTTCATTGATTAAGGTTTTACTAATTCGAACATTATTTTTCGTTTTTTACGAACATAGGCATAATATTATTGCACACCACTCGTCATTCTTGTAGATGGTTACTCCTCGCGCCCTACGTTTCTAATACCCCGTTTACACGATCGAGCAAACATCAAGCAGGTCTGATGGAACCCCACCCCTGGCTCAAATGTAGGCCTAGGCTTAGCCAACAGCTAATCACATGTTATATAGGCCTTCCAATTACAACCCGCCCGCCCTCCTAATTAGCCTGCTAATTACCATAGCTCGTCGAGCTAGTTGGATGAATGCTAACAAACATCGAGCAGACGTCGAGCAGACGTCGAACAGTTAGCACCTATATTTTGAATGCATTTGCTCGACGTTTGCTTGATGTTTGCTCGATCGTGTAAACGGGGTATTACATAGCGAAGAGGAGTATGTGACATCACACTCACACGGTAGTGTGAGTGTTGTAAGAACGACTTTCAAAGTATATGGGAAAATGCAAACTTTGACCCTCAGCCAACCAAAAAGCCCTGAACCGATCGTCACCAAATTTTAATGGCGTGATTATGTCATGGACGCCTACCACCAAACAAAATTTGGGCTCAATCCGCCCAGGGGTTTTTGCTCCCCATATAGGTGAAATATACACCCCTCC
>Ga0209367_1009944_pt1 | contig 12816 bp, 10 predicted proteins | sample WorMetLIZISLAND2_FD_187412 | JGI IMG/M metagenome (GOLD analysis project Ga0209367, IMG submission 187412) | Marine gutless worms symbiont microbial communities from Max Planck institute for Marine Microbiology, Germany - Olavius geniculatus... ... | reverse complement strand
ACAGATGAAGCAGATACAGAGAGCAGTGAAGGAGACGAGAAAGAAATTGTTACTTACAGCATCACTTCAGAAGTCAAGTTTTACAACACAAAAGTTAACAGGTAGTATATTATTTTTGTGTGATATGCATGACAACTTGGTTTATTTACTAGATGGAAATGGATCGGATATGCTTCTCTATTTCTTTGTTTTTTTATTACTTACAGGATTCATGTAAGAAACACAGAAACATAAAAATTGCAGCATTTTGAGAAGTCAGTGAATATTACAGCAGTTTGCCAACACTAACAAAAAATTTGAGCTAATCCTCACGAGACGCGCGAAAGCCTATAGCAGTTCCGGTTCAGTAGTTTAGCTGAAAATTGGGGTGTTCATGCTAAGTTAATATACAAGTACCAAATTCTCTATCTGTATCGCATAACGATAGTACTGTGGTGCCACCTTGTGAATGATATAAGACTTGCATAAGTGTCGCAGCCAAAAATCGCCAAAAAATCCATAAAACCACCTATTTTGGTGTTCAAGGTCATTCAAGGTCATTGAATTCGGCGCCAATCGAGAGCTAGTGTATGACTTCCTATTAGTCTTTAATAATAACTTAGGCCCAATCTTGCACCGTTACTGCAATACAGCGACCTATTGGCCAAAAATCGCAAATTTTGCCCACCCCCTCTCATTTAGCACCTTTGTTCGCGGTGACCTTCTTCAAATTTATGGAAAAGCTTTACGGTTCTTGAAACTAGAGTCTTCCCAGGCAGCTGACAGTGAAGATTTGATCCTAGCTTGCACCGTTTTTGACTGATCCACCTGTGTGATAGACAGACAGACGGACGGACAGACAGACAGACAGAATTGCGATGGCTAAGATGCGCTGAAAGCAGTAGCTGCTTTCGCGCGTAAAAATAATAAAAAAATCATGATAAGAATATTGCAGTATTCTGGGAAATCTCTGTTGTTTGTGACATCCATTCGGTTTGCTAGAAATCTGCTGAACTTTGTTGCATTTGTGTACCAAAAGCTTTCATAACTTGAGAATCTTTGTGTTTTGGATTTTTTTATCCTGATTTGTGATTTTCGTTACTGAATTGTTAAATTTGTTTACCAGTTTTAATGATATTTCAGTACCCGGTATGTAGCGTGAGTGTGCGTGTGCGTGCAGTGTTGTGATAATCAAGCGTGGTCCTGTGGTGGAAGCAGACAAAACATTTTCCACTCAGCTGCGTCTGATGAACTTGAGTGATGGATCACCATATGAGACTTTACATTCAATTGTCAGCAATGCTGTCGCACCATATTTCAAGTCATTTCTCAGAGTTACCGGCAAAGCTGATCGGTAACTTAGTTATGCTTATCAATCATTACGTTGTCCCACAGTTTTGTTTAACAGGTCAATTTAGTCAGAATTACTCAATTATAGGTCAGTTTAGATTAGGACGGTCCACACCGAAAGTCAACGTTTGAGAATTGTTGTATTAGAAATTTCTCAGGCTTGTGTCATTTGCACATGGACATTGGATTTTATCTTTATTGTCATTTTAGCACAGTGAGTTTTAGTAGTTTTTTTAAACAATCATCCGAAGCCGTCTTTTTGTTAGTTCTATATGCTTGGCACATTTGTTTCCGATGAATATTTTGGGACAATTTTAGTGACTTTTGAGGCAGTATTTCAGTATTGTGCATTGTGTTTTGTTGTAAACTTTTTGTTTGTTTATATATCCAGCATTTGCTGCCAAATATATTTAATGATCAATCAATGCTGGCAAATTTAGAAAAGTGCACACTGCATTTGACATATGTCTTTGTCAGGGATGGTGACAAAATGGCACCATCAGTGGAGAAGAAGATAGAGGAACTAGAGATGGGACTATTGCACCTTCAACAGAACATTGACATACCGGAGATAACACTGCCTGTTCACCCCGTTGTGGCATCAGTTATTAAGAAATGTGCAGAAGAAGGAACAAAACCAAAAGTTTCTGACTTTGGTGATCGTGTTGATGACGCAACATTCTTGAATGCTCTTCAGGGTGGGGTCAACAGATGGATACGTGAGATTCAAAAGGTTTGTTTAAATTGAATTTCATTTTGCTTGAATTAGGCTATGATTAGGGATTGAGTAGCGTGCCAGTACATATAATGTGCTAATGATGTACTTTCATATGCCAGTGAGGAATTTTCTGCTAAAGTATTGTTTTTGGTTTAGACATAATATTCTGCTTGTTTTTTTTATATGCCTCTTTATGATACCTAGGTCACCAGACATTTGTTTTAGACACAGTTGTAGGTCACCAAAATTGTGCATGTAAAATTGAGATTTTTATTGCTTCCTTTCTGAGTAACTTTTGAAGACTTTGTGAGATATTTTATAAAGCATTGACAAACACAGTATGGTTTTTATAAGCTTAACCATTTTAGATTTGTATAGTTTTTGCCATATGTGTTATTGTTGCTTGATATTGCATGCTGTTTATTTTCATAATCTGTTACCGTTAGCAGTGTAATGTCACAAAATGGTATCTTGTGCTGATGTGTTGTTAAGAAACTACTCACACTCTCTCGCACTGATTGACTACAGGGTGCGGCAAAAAAGTGGACCCCTAAAGTTTTTCGCTGTTTTCTCAGCAACCGTTTGGAATTTTAATTTGAAATTTTACATATTTATTTACTAAAACCTTCTACATCTAACTGCCAAGTAAAATATGGTTCTGTTGAAAAATGACAAAGTTATAGACTTTTTATCATGACAGCATACTGATTTTTCAGCATTCAAAAATGTTCTGGGTACAACACCAATTTAATAACATTGTTAAAACAACACAGTTAGATAATGATCAGATGCCAGAATTCCATTGTCACTGCGAATATTCGAAGTATTCACCACCAGCTCCAAGTTACAACACAAGCCTTCAGTCGCCTTATTTGAAAAATCTTTTCACAACCTTGTCAATCGGTCTCTGTGGCAGGTTGCCCCACATAACCTGAAGTGCTTCCTTGAGTTCAGCGCTTGTTATCGGCTTTGTTTTAAGCTTGCGGTAAGCCTCCAACATTGCACTCTATACATGATAGTCCATTGAGCTTATATTCAGCGAATTTGGATGCCATTGGTTTTTGTGATGATATCTGGACAGCTGGCCTGCAGTCAGTTCTGTGTGGTGCAGCGTTGCGTGCTGTGTGTGCTGACGTGCCTCCTGCTGGAAGATGAATTCGGTGGGCAGCCGGCGATGGCTTTAAAGGAATGATTATTTAGTGATAATTTATAAACAATATAAATTACTGTTTTCAAAATGTCACTGTAACGTCATCGGCAGTAACAAGTAACCAGTTTTTGCAAATTAAATAGCATTTTTAGCTCGAACATTTTTAATGCTGAAAAATCGGTAGGCGGTCATGTTAAAAAGTCTATAACTTAGTCGTTTTTTTTAACAGAATCACATTTTATTTGGGAATTAGATGTAGAAGGTGTAAATAAAGCTGTAAAATTTCATATTAAAATCCCAAACGGTTGCTGAGAAAATGGCGAAAAACTTTAGGGGTTCACTATTTTTTGCCGCACCCTGTAGTTAATGTGTGTTGTTGTGGTCAGGTAACGAAGCTGGATCGTGACCCATCGTCTGGCACTGCTCTGCAAGAGATCAGTTTCTGGCTTGGACTGGAGCGAGCATTGCAGAGAATTCAGGACAAACGTGACAGCATTGAAGTGACGTTGACGCTCGATGTGCTGAAGCATGGAAAGCGATTCCACGCCACGGTCAGCTTTGATACCGACACAGGTGAGACTAACATCCATATTAATTTGGTGTCTATAAATATGTAAAGCATAGTGAAATTGGTCACTGCATGTTAACTGATGCTAAGTGGATCGTAGTTTCATTGCATTTTTGCAGACCGCAGAATCAAGAGTATTTCTGTTTGAATTTCAACTTAGTGTGAGTGCATGTGAAAAGTGTTTCATTGTCACAGGGCCGAAGCTGTTGCATTTACAACAAGCAGAATTAATGGAATTGCCAGCATCTTCATTTTTATTGCTGCGAAAACTGGAAGAACTCATTGTTGCGCATAGTTCTTGTGTTCATTAAATTATAAGAATTTTAATGTAATAGACTTTACTATAACCCCCCATTTTACAGAACCGTTCCTCCCACCAACAGAGTGAATGCCGTCTTTGTATGCCTTCTTTGTAACATCACAGCAGATGGTAGGAAAAACAATGATTGAAATCAGCATCATTGCATCAGGTAAGCTTTCTTGTCACAGGTTTGAAGCCGGCGCTGACGATGGTAGCCGACTACAACGCTCTTATGAAGGACTTTCCACTCAATGATTTGCTTTCTGCCACCGAACTGGAACGTATCCGAGGCTCATTGGTGGCCATATTTGGCCACTTGAAGAAGGTCCGCACAACCAAGTATCCGATTCAGCGGGCCTTGAGGCTGGTGGAGGCAATCAGCCGTGATCTGAGCAGTCTGATGCTTAAAGTGCTCGGCACTCGGCGTCTCATGCACATACCGTTTGACGAATTTGAGAAGGTTTGTGCCTCGTCCCAATTCATTCAGTTGCAGACCTGTCATTAAGAGATGAGTTGGGGTTACTATTTATGTTGCATAAGTGACTGTTCATTATTTCAGAACTGATCCAAATTGGCACGATTTACTTAATGTGTAATCTTACTGGTGTGTGCGATAAACTTGATTCTGTGCTTGGTGTTTATTTGTGACAGCACAGCATAAAAAAGTTTTTTTTGCCGACCGTACTTTAGTAAAGGTCAAGCTATTGACATGAGTTGTTGTCCATCCTTTGTTAGTCCATCCTTTGTTAGTCCATCACAGATGTATTGTAGCTAAACGGTGCAAGATAGGGCTTAGGTTTCTGTTGATCACTAATAGGAAGTTGCATACTGGCTTTCAAATGAGATAAATCATTGACCTTGGATGACCTGGAAGGGTAATAACGCACTATGGTAAGCCAGTCATGCGGTATTGTGGGTGAACATAGATGGTCGGTGATGGTACCAGCAAATAGGGCAGTAACAACTTTTTATAGGCTGTCAATAGTAAACATGTGTCCGTCTGCAGCAGTTTGGCTGCAGTTTTGAATGCAATGTTTAAAGCTTTAAGTGGCCGTATCTCACAAATGGTGAGAGGTACGGTCTAGGTTACTATTAATCGCTAATAGGAAGTGGCATACGCCCTGCCAAATTAGATGGAAATCATTGACCTTGGATGACCTTGAAGGCCATTACATGCTATTGTGGCTAAATGATGCAAGATAGGGCCTAAGTTGCTATTGATCACTAATAGGAGGTTGCATATTGGCTTTCAAGTGACATGAAAATCATTCACCTTGAATGACCTTGAAGGTCAGTACTGTAAACAGGAACTGTATAGGCTGTAGTGTGTCTTCCGAGCAAGGCGTTTTTATTGTAAGAAATATTTGCAAAACCTGCATCCGATATTTTCCTTGTTCATTTACTCTTTAGCTGTTTATATCACTTGGCAAAATGACCACGTGCTATGTCTGTAATACTAGCATTCATTGTAGGATTCGAGACAGCGTTCCATTAACGTAGCATGCATGGAACTGTCTCACCTCTGACAAATCATCTTCTCTCCATGACTGGAAATCGGATTCTGAGTTTTGGACGTAGGCGGTACAGTTGGCTTTTCCTAGCAATAGCTGGGTTTCTTGTTTTATTGGAAGTAAGCATTTCTGTTAAAATATGAATATTGAATACCAGTTACACAGTACCCATACTGTAATGAAACTGTGTGCTGATGGGCTGATATGATAATATCTACTTTGATTATCTCTTGGTTCTTCAGACTGTTTTCGTTAAATACTAGACTCTACGAGGTGTCTCGAAAAAGCTGTGAAAAAATTGCTTTTGTCAGAACTTTGTGAAATTTCCACCAGCAAATTTTTAAATTTTTGTTGGCATAATGATGGCAAATCAGTTAAAGTTATGTGAGGTGCACTCATGTTTCACCTCACCTAAGTCATGTCAATGCACTACCGTGTTATGCTATTTACATCTTTTATATGTATGTGTTCAGGTAATGGCAAGTTCTGTTCCATTATTATTTGTATGTGCATTGCCCGAAAAGGCCATCCCTGAAATGACCAGTATTGTGTCTGGCAGGATGTTAAACCCTACTCACTCACTCACTCACTAACTGTGTATTCAGGTGATGGGAGCTTGCTTTGAGATATTCACAACGTGGGACGACGAGTACGAGAAGCTGCAGGGTCTGCTGAGAGAGATTGTCAAGAAGAAGAAAGAGGATATGAAGCTAGCATGGAAAGTGAACCCAACTCACAAGAGACTACAGGCACGACTCGACCAGATGAGAAAGTCAGTTCGAGCTACTAGTGTTGCTGCTGCTGTCGTAATTCTTATGCATTGTGGCCATTTCTTGCTTTCTTTCTGATGTTAGATTAGTATTACAATCCTGATTTTACGCAACATTTTTAGAGAGATGCTGTTTTGTAATGCATACTGAACACTGGATGTGTTATCATAGTGATGCATATGTTACACAGTGATGACAGATGCTATAGGCATTTGATTCAGTAGCTGTATTGATAAACTATGCGAGTCATACACATTTGGGTTAGTGATGTTAAAGGTGAAAGGTGGTGTATAGCTGTATAGGAAACCTGTCTCATATGCCATAGCGTGACTTTTTGTGCCTTTCCTTCCCTTTCCTTTCCTTTTCTTTCTTTCTTGCCATCCTCTACTGCAAAAAACCAAGCCGATTTTAATGCACGATGGCTCATATGACGTGGTTTCGCGCAAGGAAGTGCCTTTTGGGGGTTACAAAATTGAAATTCAACATTTAACTTTTTTCACAAAAATATGAAAAATTACAATGGCGCCTATGGGGAAAATTAGACAATTGTTTAAACCATCATAACTCTGGCTATGTATAAGATAGAGTCGTAATTTTACACAATGTCATTACACCATGTCAGAAGAACTTTGCTGACTGTGTAATGGTAAAGTTTGTATTATTAAATTGTGATTTATGCTGTTTTAAATCTACAACCGTGATGTCACCCTTACACTGTATATAAACTGAACAGTTTTTTTACATAAATCGAAATATGCTCTGGCAAGCAGTTCACTTTATAGTTCACGCCAGAAAGAGGATGGCAGATGACAGTTGCGAAGAGATGCCGGCAGCGAGTTCCATGTGTTCCATGTTGTGTTGGTTATATGCATGGATGACATGTATTATACCATCAAAGTGGTAACCGCTTACAGTGAATCGACTGGGAGTCGAACTCATGACTTCTCTATTGTATGTTCGACACCTTGCTGTTACACCACCAAGTCACAAGCAATAACAATGAATAACAGTGCGTGACATATGACCAGTTCAGTTCAGTTCAATAAGAATATTTGTATAGCGCAATTATGCAAGTGTCACGTTGCGCCCCGGTCATAACGTTAAAACCAGTGCGTTTTCAGTTCATGCTTGAAAGTTCTGTATGTGATGTCCTCGTCGCACAAGTGTGCTGGTAGGCTGTTCCAGACGTGTGGCCCGGCGACAGCAGAACCAGGTCCAGATGCATGTAATATACGCGGAAAGACTGCGTTGCTGTGTGCTTAGGTTTCGTCGACATCATGAGCAGCTGCGTCAGGTGATTGTGCGAGTGTTACGTCCCGCAGTGTCGGCCGCCGGTTCTGCTGCTGAGTCACAGGTGTCTGCCGAACCAATGGCTATTGAACTAGCCGACAACAGTTCCATTGATGTATGCGCTTACTCCGCTCGCACACTTAGACTGCGTTTACATAGACACGCGTACAAGTCTGGGTTTTGGTTTACGCGTGAATGCCTTGCAAATAAAACAACATTACTTTGCTACATTGTCAATAATTTTACTACTCTGCATCATTAGCAGGGAACAATTCAACAGTGACGTAGGTTTTGATGTCATAATGCATCATAGCTTGTACAAATTAAAATAATGCTATTCATGTGCCATTTCATTCATACTTGTGAATGGCTGCCATTGGAATACATGCTATTGCATGTGTATGCATACTTGGACTTGTACTTGTGTCTATGTGAATACAGTCTTAGTTCTATCAAACTTCAGTGTTTGATTGTGAGCTGTATACTGATGCACGCACAGAAATGTGGTGTCAGATTGAGCTTATTGGCTGGGTGGGTGACTCATGGACTAGATAGTGCTTTTTTATTTATTGACTTCTTGGGAAGTATAGCCGATCTCAAGTTGAAACTGCATGTGGATAGATTCCGGTGGTAGGTTGGTGACTGTTCTGTTTTGATGTGGGTTATTTGAAGGAAAGGTGGATAAAAGATTGGTAGCTTTGTTAGGTATGTTTTAGAGACTTGACGGCGGGTTTTTTAAGTAACTAAGTAAGTAGAGCTACTTTGGGTGTAGACACGAATTCTTCAGTACATAGTCATATTTATCAGCAAAGCTCCACTGTTGACCCTGGAGACATAGGAATCGTGCTTACAGTAAAGTTTATTTTTTCATGGATTTTTAACACTTTGAGTTTGTTGTATTACATTTGCACAGATCAGCAGTTATTGTCGCATTTCACGATGGAGATGTGGTATCTTTGTAGGAGGTGAACACGGCATATGATAATGTCAAGGAAGTGGACTGTTTGGATGTTTCTAAGGAAGGAACTGAGGCTTGGGATGCCGCCTGCAAAAGGTAGTTAGCTATTTACGATTTGGCAATAGGTGATTTTTTTAAAGTCTGCATGTGAGTTTTCATTTATCGGGTATAGTTGGAACGTTGTTTTCAGGTATTTCTGTGGTGACGGGAATGGCATCTAGCCACTAATAACTACTGATACGTCAGTTACCAGAAGTTACCGGAAATCTTTTTACCGTAATTTTTGGTTAATTTTTCTTAGGCATTTTTCGTCTTTTTACATATTTCATCTATTGTATTGTAATCCAGCTTGTTTCTGCAACACGCAATAAAGATGTTTCATTCATTCAGCCAGGGATTAACTGTAGTAAAGCTTAGGAGTTAAACAAAACCCATATGTATGTGTGTTTATTAATGCTGCTCTGCCTAATTATTATAAAAAGATTTAAGAAAATATGATGCAGACTCTATTGCCAACAGTTGTGTACCCCTCTACTCAGAGAGTAATTTGTTTATCTCCTGAAAAACTTAATTGGCGTTTTTTGCTAATGTTTGGCTGACTATGAACGACATCTGGTTTGTGAAAAGTCTTGATTCAGTAATCACAAAACTGCACAGTTGGAAACCCAATGTCACTCACTGTATGTGGTTAACCGTAGCTTGAGAGTAGATGAGCTGATGTGGAAGAATGGATATTTTGTGTGTAGGTATGACGAACGGATCGATCGTGTTGAGACGCGTATCACAGCCCGTTTGCGGGATCAGCTCGGCACGGCTCGCAATGCCAACGAGATGTTCCGTATCTTCTCACGCTACAATGTTCTCTTTGTTCGACCTCACATTCGCGGAGCGATCCGAGAATACCAGACTCAGCTGATTCAGCGCGTGAAGGATGATATCGAGTCTCTTCATGAGAAGTTTAAGGTAAGTTTTGTAACTTGATCCATCTTTGAACTGCTATGTTGCATTCTTAGTCCATGATATATTGCAGTTTGCAGCAATCAGTCATCATCAATTGTTAATATTTGCTCTTTAGCAAAAATTGTCCGAATTTTGTAATCTACTAGACCAAAATGCAGACACTTGGTCAGTGTTCAATTTTGCATTCATAGTGGTGTATTTACACTAAATTCTGTTATTCTGAATCATCAAGCCTGTTATTTATTTTAATCAACTGCAGGTGCTGTTGAATTTGTATTTGCAATCATCTTACTGTTTTAGTAGCATTGAATTTGTAATATAAGCATGCATTTCTGAATCTGTGCCATCTGTGTCTGATTAAGATGTATTGGTGTGGATGCTGATTTACTGCTGAATTGTGATCAAAATACTCTGTGTCTAAATATGCTTTGATTCTAGATATTTATTTAGAAATATGATCGGATGTAGATACCTGTTGTAGATGTCAATCTAGTCAAGTCTGTGCATTAGAGGTTTTTACGATAATGTGTTATATAAATTTACATGTGACATTTGACATTTGCTCTGTAGGTGCAGTACCCTCACAGTAATGCCTGTCAGATAAGCCGAGTGCGTGACTTGCCTCCGCTGGCTGGATCTATCATCTGGGCGAGGCAGATTGAGCGGCAGCTGAATGCGTACATGCGCCGTGTGGAGGCTGTGCTGGGCAAGGGCTGGGAGAGTCACGTTGACGGACAGAAGCTGAAGGCTGATGGCGACAGCTTCAGACTCAAGCTAAACACACACGAACTGTTTGAAGACTGGTCACGAAAGGTAACGTAAACAGTTTCACACTGTTGGTTGTCTCTTTCGTTTCTATACGAAATGTTTTAATCATAGTGGCTGCAGGCATTATGTTTCCAGAGTGTTCATGCATGCGTGTGTGCTGAACTTATATTGTTGGCATGCTATCTTGTGTATTTGTTGATGGAATTTGACCAAACTTTCACCACTGACAGACTTCAGGGCAATGATAAAATGCCTCTGGGACTTATTGGGGTGGATTGGGGCAGTGACCCGCCCCCCTGACAGGGAATGAGAGAGAGAGAGAGAGAATAAAAACATCAAATTCTTTGGTCAAAAGGTCAAGGTCACATTGAGGTCAAATATGCCCCAAAATGCATTTTTTGATTTTGTTAGCACAATATTTTGGGTATTTATTGACATAATTTGACCAGTTTTCACCACAAACGAACTTTATGGCAAGGATGAACGCTTCAAATTTTGGGGTTAATAGATCTAGGGTCATAGTCACATTGGTATCAAGTATATGTGTATATTGTCGAAGGCATAGTAGTCGACGGAGTCATAACCATCATCTAGTTCACTGCTTCGTTGCACTTGGTTGCATGGCAGAAAGGTTATTCAACCTGTAAATGGTCTTGCTGCAGTAGATTTCAGAAATTCACTTTCAGATAGGAGCCACTTATTAGTGTTAGTTATAGTTGTACTAGTGCTGGGATAAATATATGAATGTATGATGTTTAAGTTATGCAGGTTGCTAATAAAGTGATTTGGGTTAATATTGTGAATTCATATAATGCTCTGAATGTTTTTGTAGGTACAAGCCAAGCAGCTGGCTGTGTCTGGCCGCATATTCAGCATCGAGAGTGTTAGATCACGCCAGCCAGGCAAGGGTAACATTCTTCGACTGAAGGTGAATTTCATGCCAGAGATCATCACCCTCTCAAAGGAGGTCGGTTGTGTGTGTTGTATGTGTATTTTTACTGAAAACGTTACCTGCCTCTGCACTCTGTATGGTTTATGAATACCATACTGCATGTTCTTGTGGTGATAATTACCGAAAGGTTATGTTTTGGGTCTGCCTTTTTACGTTGAGGATAATTCAAAAAGTTGCAAATGGGTCAGATTTTGATGAAATTTCTGGAAGGGTTGATTGGTTAGGCATGGCCGAGGAAGGAGGTGACCTGGTGGCAATCCAGATGATTATGAGGATTCTGAATTATTCATGTTTCTTACTGTTAAAATATCACATGTAAGCTGACACTCCTGTATATTTGCCAGGTGGCAGACGGACAGCATGAATTTTAGTTCACATTTTTACGCGCAACAGCAGCTACTGCTGTAGCGCATCTTAGCTATCACAATTCTGTTCGTCCGTCTGTCTGTCTGTCACAATGATTCAGTCAAAAATAGTGCAGTCTAGGATCTCCAAATATTCACCGTCGGCTGCCCGGAAGACTAGTTTCAGGAACCATATAGATTTTCCATAAATTCGAAGGGGATCACCCCGAACAAGGGCACTAAATGAGAGGGAGGGTAGGGAAAGTCTGCGATATCCAGCCAATATGGCGTTGCCAAAGCAAGATAGTGGCACCCTCTGGTGAGTACAAGTAAAGCACTATACATATTTAGCCGTAGGTCGTCTGGCGCCATCAGGTGACTGATTTTGTTTTACTGGGCCTTCTGTAAAACTGCCGTACGGATGAAGTCTACGGATCACTAGCCTACGACGGTGCACCGCTGTTGTGCATTCCCCTTTGCGTTAGCAGGGCTTTTCTTGTGTAGCTGACAGTAATTAGTCCGCCCGGAAGCGATAGTTTGCGGAGCGGACTTAAGTTTTTGCCCAGATGTTTTTTATTTCTTTATTTTTTTCTGTGCGTGAGATCTCCGAGATGCGTCGGCCGACCGGCGTGAAATTTTGCACGTTGGTCAGTATTAGGCCGAATTTTATAATACCAGTGCAAAATTTTGGGGGGCACACCCCCAAAAAATTTTAGGGGCCAAAAACATGTAAAATTTGGCCTGATTTCGGACCACTTCAAAGTTCGGCGGCGAATATCTCCAAAACGGATGAAGATATTCAAAATCGGATTTTTATTCCGTCTACCGCGATTCCTCCTGTGTTAGGCGAAACAAGTCCGGTGAAGTTTGGTCCAGTGACCTTGGAGATCTCGATGTTGAATCGTACCCACCCTAAGTGCATTATTCGGAAGACCATATTTCGGCCCCTAGGGGGTGCTGCGCCCCCAAATTTTTACATGCGCTAGAGAATCACCAAGTCTTACTAGCGCACCCCCCACCGGGGACGGGGGCCCCTCTTACAACTTTTTTCAAAGGGTGGTCAAAAATTGGCTTAAAATGTAGTGTATTAGACGAAGGATCTTTGGAGCCAAAGGGAGTAGCTTCATGAGACTTTGCCACGTGACGTGCTGCTAGATGGGGGTGATAACGTGGGTACAACTTTTAGGGGGCACCGCA
>Ga0209367_1009942_pt1 | contig 12817 bp, 5 predicted proteins | sample WorMetLIZISLAND2_FD_187412 | JGI IMG/M metagenome (GOLD analysis project Ga0209367, IMG submission 187412) | Marine gutless worms symbiont microbial communities from Max Planck institute for Marine Microbiology, Germany - Olavius geniculatus... ... | reverse complement strand
GCTTTACAGTAGTCGACACGAGATGTCACAAATGCTTGCACGAGGGTTTTTGGCCGACCTGACATACAACGACTGCCGGACACGACAAATGTGTCTGAGATGAAAGAAGCAAGTAGCACTGACAGCTGAGACATGTTTCTCGAGGCTCAAATCAGACGACATAATAACTCCTAGGACGTGTACGTGTCCAGTGGGCTCGATGATGTCAGAGCCGAGCTTGATTGCCAGGCCGCGACCATCGAGTTTACTCAGACTGTACTTGGAACCCGACCACAGGAGTTCTGTCTTCTCTGTATTTTGCTTGAGGCAGTGTGCCGACATCCAGTGATTGATATCTGTGACACAGTGTTCAAGTTTCCCAACAGCAGTCGGCATATCATCGCAACAACAACACTCATTCAACTGCGTATCGTCAGCAAAAGCGTGATAGTTGACGCCGTGCTCATCAGCCTTCTCTTCGAGATCAGCAGTGTACTACCACCGCTTGCTACTACATTACTCCTACCTTTAGTACATACCATGGTATCTTCAAACTCCTTGCTATCGTCGGTACCATCAACCTTGTACGTGCCGCTCTGATTCAAGTAGTAAAAATAGCTCGGCTCCGTGAGACCAAGGTTCTCTGCACAGCAATGCGTGACAAACTATTAAAATCAGCTGGAGTTATGACACACGAGTGCTATAAACAGCATATTTTTGATCTTCTCCACAGCTAAACTTTAGCTTTTGTAAACAGTTTGGCAAATGTTGAGAACATGTTGAGAAAATGACACTGACTTATCCCCACCGTGTTCAGCCACCTTGATGTGATGGTGGGCATAGTGCTCCGATGACCTGAAAGATTTCTAAAATCCGTAGAGTAGAAGCCAACAAAGAGCTGACCACAAACTGTTAGAGCAGATACGTTACCAGCGCTCATGCACAGGTTAATTTTCGGCTTTCACGCCGATTTTGGCTTTATAGCCATTCAACTACGGCTTCACAGCCATTCGCGGCTTCACAGCCGTTTCCTGTAACCTTATGGTTACATTTGGAGATGCACACTGAACCAAACTGACATGGCCTCAGCGCTGGGCAGGCATAACAGCTTGCTCACCCCGGATGTAAGGAAAAGGCATAAAGTAAGGACATTGACTCATATTCTAACCATTCCCCAGAATTGTTGCAACAAAAAAGACTGGATACGCTTGACGACAACTGATGAAAAGAGGAGCTCTTAGAAATGGCTTCCGGTTCTTCTGATTAACCAACTACTCGACTGTGAACGAGATGACGTATACTGACAGTTTATCTCACGTGGCTGGTCGTTGTGGTATTGTGCGATCAATGCATCAAAACTACAATGAGAACAATTTAGCCATTAAAAACAAAACGCTGGAGTGGATAATTACTGACCGACCATCGCTGGACTAGCTGCTTGAAGCAACTGGTAAAAGATGTGAAAACAACGTTCACCCGGGTTCTGACTGACGACCCTTGACTGAAACATAACATTGTCGTAGTATCAACAGCTGGTGTAGTAGTACTAGTAGTAGTAATAGTAGTAGTTTTGACTCTTGACTAACACGACATTGTACACTGTGTTCGGAAAAAAGTAACCCCCTAGATATCGTACAATAGAAATGTCAAATCTGTACAAATCTAAATAAAACTGTGCACACTTAATCTCTAATAAATTGCTGAAACAACCACCAAATTTCATTAAAAATATTATTTTTTAGCCGAGTTATTAATTGCTGAATGCTGCTAACAAAATATCTCTGTTATATACTACAGTCACTCGATCAGAAGTAATGTTTGTTCACGCAATCAAAATAATGTAAAATTAACAAAAATGGTACTTTTTGCAGATGATCATGTTTTAATTAAGCTGTTTAAACAAGAAAAAGTGTATGATGCTGAAAAGTTTATCACAGAATTTTCCAGCAAGCCGTGAACACTGTCAGGATTAAACAAACAGTTGTTTAATACTAAACACTTCAACATGTTTTGGGATGACCTCACAAAAGCCGCTGTAACTATTGTTCACGTTGGCAGATTTTACTAATATTTGGAGTTTGGGTTGACAATGGACGGCATATTGTTTATGTAAAATTTTGTCAGAATTTGTTGGAGTCATGCAAAAAATACTGCGGGGTTATGTGGTTTTCTTATGTACCGCCATATTGATAACAGAGATATTTTGTTATCGATATTCAACAATTAATAACTCAGCTAAGAAATAGTATTTTGTAATGAAATTTGGTAATTTTTTCGACAATTTATGGAGAATTATATGTATAAAATTTTATTTAGATTCGTTCAGTTTTAACACTTCTATTGTAAGATGTCTAGGGGGTTACTTTTTTCCGGACAGTGTAGTTGCATCAGCAGCAGCAGCTAACAACTAGTCTATGTTTCCGATACCATTTGGCTATCTTAACTACAAATATAGTAAAATTTCTGTTCATCAACTGTCACTTGGGCATGATAGTAAGTAACTTAACCAGGCCAAAGCTAAATGTTTGAGGTTAAGGCCAAAGCTGAGAAGGCTGAACGAACAATTTTGGCCTAAAGGCCATTCTGGCCATGAATCTCAAGCCTTCAAGAATGTACCGTCTCTGATATAATTTGGTTACTTTTTGGTATCAGTGTGGCAACAACTGACAAAGTTTACCCTTGTTATCTATGAACTTCCTGAACGCTGTTCAGTAACCTAACCACCGGTAATTAACTGAGAAAACTACATTGTCACTTAATTAATCAAATAATTCATTTATTTACAGTCCTCAGAACCACCAACCTTCTCAAGCAAAAAGTTTGAAATTCGTCCACCAATCGGTTCACCACCACGACTAAACTGGATCTCAACATATTTTCCCTAGAAACAAATGGCATAAACATTCAATCAAAATAAATCAACCACTTCTTATTTAAATAGTGCTGTTTGTCACAAATAAATCACAGATGCATAACGGTGCAGAATATACTAAGTGTAACCATCATAACATATTTCATTACTAGTGAAACAACAACGTAAAATAAGATTCCTTTTGGAATGAGTATTTTTTTGGGTAGGTATACTTAATGGGTACGTCTCTAGGTTTCCCAATCCACTTGTCAGACAAACACAAACATTTCACAAACTCACTTTACAATCTCAGAAGTGGCAGCCGATTAAAAGCCAATTATTATTATTTTATTCATACACGTGGTACAACTCACATACAATCATAGATACGAATATAAGCTTAGCAAGCACAGAGAATCACAGACTACAAGTAATTCTGATTTGCAGAAATAGTGAATAATAAGATAAATACAAAGCACAGACATATGAGTCAAAAACGTGACTCACAAATCGACTAGAGTTGTTGTTGCGAACAGTTTTTGCATTGCCGAAAGCCTCCAGGAGCGGATTCGACTCCAAAATAATTTCTTTAACGTGCTGTTGGTAAAAAATACACACCAAAGAAATGACTCAAAATTTTTTTCGTGAGATTTCAGAAACACAAAAAATGTTATTGTGGCCTAAAATGTAACAAGAACCAAAATAATTTGGCAATAGACAGAAGCGCTTGTTTGCATTTGCCTGGTGGTGGCATAAGACTGATGGTTTTGGAACAATTTCTAAGTGCACGTTTTAGGTGGGGGTTTTACCCAACAAATCTGCCTTTACAGTAGGAGTCACAAACCACCTTAAAATGGACCCCACAAATGTACCTACCAAACAACATCTAAAAATGAAGGTAAAGTCCAGTACTTGCTATAGCACTTCTTACATGAGATGGACTCAAGACCAGAAGCGCTTTACAATCTTGAAAGTGGCAGCTGATTGGCATGAGCTAATGATACCGTAGTGCACTATGCGGCCATCCATTGCCCGAGTTAACAAACAATTGGACCCGCGATTTGCAGCAAGCAGACATACCATCACCCCAATCAGCCACACTAAGCCTTCACCCCATAGCCAGTAAGCTACTACTCATTTCTCATCCCACGGACGGTAGGAGGCTGAGTTGGCCTGAGCACATAGTAGGTTAGCAACTTGCTCAAGGTTGCTTGCAAATGACGGCAATGAGAATCGAACCGCAACCTGAAAGTTACGAGTCAACACTAAATCCGTCAAATGGTGCAAGCAGCGTGAATAAGTGTAACAGACGACAGACGGACAGACCACGCTAAGGAGAAATGTCTAAGAATAGGCGGAATCACTTGCATTGCAAAAAGCAATTCCACCTAAAAGTCATCGCCATAAGTAAACATAATATATCCCAACTCACACTGAAAACAAAAATTGAACAAAAATACATGGAAAAATGCACGTCATAAAACTTAATGTGGTACTGAGAACAAGACCAGCAAATAAAAAAATGCTAAAATTATGACAAGCAACTAAAAAGCCAGCAATAATACCTTCATTGAGAACAGCTGTGCAACAGAAATTCCAACAATTTTAAAAGTTCATTTTTGACTTTTTAGAGATTCAGAATTTTGTGTTACTCAAAAATAGGTTGAGTGGTTGAAAAAACTAAAAAACAAAGCAGCAAGACTATGACTGTAACTACTGCTACAGCTAAAACTACAACAACAACAAAAACTACTACTACTACTACCACTAAAACTACAACAAACCTGGACGGTTGGGCCACCACCAGACACTTTGGCGATGTAGCTCATGATGTACTTGGCAGCAACAGTTTTGCCAGCACCAGACTCACCACTAGATACACACAGCACATGCCCATCAGATCGCAAACAAAATAAAATAAAGAGCTCTATTTCCGACACGAACGTATCGCTCACCTTAATGACCACGGGCAATTTTTTTAGAGACAGCTGAAACTCGGTTAGTTTAAGCACGGTGCACATATGTGACAAACGACATTCGGAAAGATGATGGACCAACAAAGAATGTGTAGCTATAAATGGAAATGCTTGCTCCAGAATGATTGCACCAAAAATGCAAGCGATTCTGCCAGAATAGGCAAGCATTTGCTATGAACTGAATGCAAAATTACATCTTCAAATGCAGTTTTTCCAAATTTACTAAAGATAGAGCCAATCAGCACTTACTACTGGAAGTAACTACAATTACGACTGCTAAAACTACTACTACTACTAGCACTGCCACTGGTCCACTATTATTACTACTACCATTAGCCTACTACTAACTTAATGATGACACATGACAAACTAACTTTCAATGTCAATCACCATGTACTACTACTACAACTAACTACAACGACTACTAATACTTCTACCACCATTACCACTAACCTAATGATGACGCACTGGCTCTCGACGTCAATGACCATGTTCCTATACATGTTATCCGTCAGTGCATAGACATGGGGCGGGTTTTCGTATGATGCCTGCAGCAAACACATACAGATAGCAGCCAGCATTGAGACAAACAAGAAATCTGAGCTAATGCTCATGAGACGTGAGACAGCTTATGGCAGTTTTTGTTCGCAGGTAATCTTGGTCTATCTCCATCCATTTCGTCGTCGCAATTCACTCTTTTGCAGCCAAAAATTGCCAAAAAATCACTTGAAATCAATAATTTTAGGGTTCAAGGTCATCGATGTTGACATTCGTAAGAAGCTCGTCATCAGTGCTTATTATGATAAGCAGCATGTCTGTGCCTATCTGCAACCATTTTCATGCTAGACAAGACAACAGTGGACAAATAACCACTTTTTAGAAGTATACCCCTTTTTGACATTCGCATGCACAGGCCTCTTTGAATCTAGAGGATCCGGACTTAGACTGCTAAAACCAACATTCAATGCTGAAAATTTCATAAACAGGTTATCTTCGTCTTTTTCAGCCATTTCAGTGCAATTCACTTTTGAAATGTGTGTCGCAGCCCAAAATCGTGAAAAATTTACTAAAACCCCCTATTACCCCCTATTTTAGGCGTTCAAGGTCATTCAAGGTCATCGATGTTGACATTTCTAAGAAGTTCGTTGCCAATGCTTGTTATGATAAGCAGCATGTCTGTGCCTATGTGCAACCATTTTCACGTCGGATGAGCCAATAGCAGTAGAATAACGTCTTTTTAGGAGGGGTGCCCCTCTTTCACCCCCTAGTTCGTGGGGACCCCTTTCACCCAGCAGCATGAAATTCTGTCACAAAATACTAGAAACACTAGGCTATAATATGGTGAAAACCCGAAGTTTCTATCTCAACTGGTCTTGAAACGGTACCGGGTCGTGATGGACAGACAGATGGACAGACAGAATTACCGTAGCTGATACGCGCTACAGCTACGCTAGCTCTCGGGCGTAAAAAAGCACAGCCCAGTGAGTTTTATTACGTAAATCTATCTAAATACCACCCCAACAGTAAACACTTAATCCAAGTTTATTTTCTTATTACACTAATAATGAGATATTTTATTACGGTTTTCAAAAAATTGTCTCTTGCCAAAACTGCAGCAGTGAGTTATGGTAAGGTAACATTCATTACAAAAGCCAGCAATGTTAATGCCTTCATCACTATCTAAGTCATAATAACCTGACACAGGAGTTTTACATTTTACATTTTACAAAAGTTTGAATTCCCACTAGAAAAAGGCATACAATTCAACTAGCGTTAACAGAGCAGCTTCACAGCAAATGAATATTCTTCTATCACTTACCGCTCCTTTGTACTGGTCAATTTCCTTCTCCGTGTAAATTGGAAGTTGCTTGAAAGGGTTGACAGAAATTAACACCGAGCCAATGTATGTCTATAAACAGCCAAATAACAGATAAATCAGTGGACAAACCTACCGCAATATAACAAGAAGTGGATAATTTGTTAGAGAAGAGTAAGTTTCTAAAGTTTTAAAAACCTAGAACCTCAGAAATCCCAATTTTAAGTTTACTGGGTTTTTGGTACACAAATTACAATACAAATCAGATTTAATTTCATATTCTAATTGTGATTCATTAAACTAAAATGATATCACATGGAGAATGGTGCACAGCATGTTCTTCCTGGTCTTCCTGTGTGTCCAGTCTTCTTTGTACAATACACTGAAACTGCAAAAACCTTAAAAAACAAGAAAGCTTTCCCCAAGAAATCTAGGTTTTTTGCAGTGCTGCATCAAGCATGCACGAAGCAGAAATGCTGGAGTGCATAAATCTGTCACTGATAAGCCAAGCATGCTACAAGGTGTGTACTAAAGACCACTGTAGTGAGGTGCCACACTGAGACAAAGAGAAAGACAGACACAGAAACAGCGCTGTGCACCATTAATGTCAAGACCATAAGTGCTACAAAAAAGACTAGTACTACCAGTACTATTATTACAAAAATGTGTTTCCCACAAAAGAAAATTCATAAAAACAGGTTGACAAATCTCTAAGGGCAAATTGTTACATGCCTAGGTTAACTCACTGGTTTGCTAACCAAAACTTTAACTCTCGGGTTAACCTCGCACAAATTGTTCCACACAAAATTTTGGTGTTAAGAAACATGCTGTGAGTTAACTGGGGTAATTCCCTGAGTGAACCTCATGGCCAACTCTAACCCATGCATGGAACAATTGACCACATATGTTATACATAAATGCAGTCGTCCATAAATCGTTTCTTGAGGTTGTCGACGATCGCAGACTCGACAATCTTCTGCAGCAAGACCATGTCTTCGACTCCACTCTGCTTGACATTGTGGCTTTGCCAGTGGTATGGCTGGTACAAGCAAACACACAAGCAAGGCACAACAACTTAAACATATCATACTAAATTAATGTGCACACACGCAACCTTGGAAATAAACGACAATAGTTTAGTTGAGATAAATCATAATGCATAATTATTAGCTGCTGATATTAATAAATGAACCAATACTATTGAATCAGTTACAACTTCCAAACATAATCTTATCACAAAGCTACAAAGTGAATGTACTTAGAACATACAACTGATGGCACTGTATATTGTTACTAAACAAGTCTGACAAATGAAAGAATCATATGGCCAATGAGCAATGGTCATAATCTAACAATAGTAGATCACAATAACATGCCTAGATATTTAACATCCAGAACAACCACAGAGCTTGTTTCAAGTTCTATAAAATCAAAGTTGAGACACTGTTAAACTAAAGTGGTGATCAGATAACAACATAATTAGTTTTAAACATGCTTTGCACAAAGGCATATTTAAATACAAATCGCTATATTTGCTTTGCCCCCATGACGACAAAAATACAGGGATGTGGTCTCGGTGTCAATGTCGCAGTCTCGATACCGTCACGGATCTGTGCGTCTCGGTCTCGCAGCTATGAGGCTCCGATATCGTCGCGGTCTGAAAGGTCTCGTGCCCATCCCTGGTAAAATATAAGAACTTAGTGTCCATTCATTACGGAACTGGAACGGCACCGGTACTAATGAAAGACCAGACGCTGGAAAAGCCCTCGCGTGCAAAATCTCGCTCACCATAGTGAATCAGATACCGGACTCAGTCAGGTATATACACGACGACGACAGTGTATCTAGTTACGAGACATTTTTACTCTCTAAGCCTTGAAATAAAAGAACAATTTGCGAAACAACGACTCAGTTCCTGTTCGTTGTTGACACGGAAGTGGTAATGCCAAGGTAAAATAAATAACAAGTAAGTAAACTGCACTGACGTCCGAGTCTCATAGTCCTGACAGAATTTGAAGAGCAGTAATTCTGTTTTGCTCTAGAGTTGTCTGTCCTATACGTCTCACTTAAAATGTTTGACAATCGTTTGTATTTGGATGAAAAAGAGTTACAGTGTTATGTCCAAAACGATTCGCCATTTTCGAGACTGTTCATTGCAAAACTTCAGTGCATGGGGTCGAAAGTGCTGTGTTGTAACTTGTAAGTTCATTAATAAATGTGGCAGAAGCACTACAACAAATAAAAAAATACATAAAATAAAATAAAAACAATTTTTGAGCCAACTATATCATTCTTTCCAATATGATCTACAGTTACGTCTAAGACCTAAGACAATATTTATATAGCTAGCCTAGGTGTTAGGGGCCACTTTTTATTGAGAAACAGTGTACATTATGCTATTCTTACAATGGTGATATTCAATACATTATCATAACTGCACGAATGCATGCATTATGTCCTCCTACTTGTTATTTGGGTTGACATCCATAACTGTTAGCATTGCCAGCAATGTAAGCTTCGCATCTGTCTGCCTTTACAAGTAAAATAAAAATTAACGAAAAAAGCTTCTCAAGAGAAAGTGAGTAGGCGGCCAAGCAGACCAGATCCAACATATATGAACACTATGTACACATTTCTAAATGTGCAAGTGGCAGCAGATATTTGCACTGTATATCAATCAGTCTTTATTATGCCAAAAAGCAGCACAAAATACAATAACAAATAATAAGTAAAAAACAACAAAAAGCCTTAAAACTTTTTTTTTAAACTACACAAATTACGAGCGATGTTGTGGATTGAAATAGCAGGTGGCAGGAAGTTGTAATTTCCTAACAGAAAGCTGCAAATTTCTGACAGAAGAGAATACAAGTGCTCAAAATGTTAATTTTGCTAAGGAAATGCTAAATGAGAGATTTATAGCACCAAATTATGCACTTTTTGGAGAAAAGCTTTCAGACAAGTAAAAAATGTTCTGACTGAAATATGGAAGAGGAGCAACGGCCCCCTGCCACCCACGACTCTGGTGGAAAATACACAAAATTACCACATAAAAATGCTACCAAAACTACACACATACACACAGAACATCAGCAAACTAATATAAAAAAGTTCTTTTCAGTTCAGAAATACTGGTACACGAGCAACACAGACACTTACACACAAAATAAGCATGGAAAACAAACACAATCACAATAAAGAAATGTTAATGTAACCTACATAATATGTCTAAAAAGAGATGAATTCACATCAGTTATATTACACGTGAACAAAGTTCTGCTAGAATGCTCAAATAGTTATGACTTCTACTAGGCCTACTTGTCACTGGTCAGTTAATTGACTCAATAACTAGCAGCATTAAAATCCAGCAAACAATACAGAAAATATACAACAAAAAATATGCAATGACAATATATAATAAATGGTATGCAACTTATATACAATAACATTCTCTCTATAATAGATGGTCATTGATATTAGTTATAGTAAATATCACTGAAGTTCTGTTGTAATGTTCAAATAATTATAATATTACTAATATTATCTGTCACTCGAGTCAATTTGACTTAACTAGCACAGCATAGCAGCAGCAAAATTATCCCGAAACAGACATACAGACTTTTGTCTACATATTGCAAAATTCAAGGCGATAAGTTTATCTCACGATCTTCCACCCAAGGATCGCGAAGCAATAAGGAATATGATTCAGACAGCCAAAAAGGAGCAGAATGAACAAGAGGAAGGTTCGGCGCAAAACTTCTGGTACCGGGTGGTAGGACACGGGCAAAGGAAACGAGTCATCAAAATAAAAAAGAGCTCTTGTGCCTAAATCTGAATGCACGCAGTTTAATCAACAAGTTTGATCTTTTTCAGTTATATATTCATGACTTATAACCAGATATTGTTGGCGTTACTGAGTCTTGGGCTAATTCACACATACTAGACTCTGAATTGGAACTTACAGGGTACCAGTTGTTCAGATGTGACCGACCTACAGGCCATCGAGGCGGTGGAGTTCTGCTTTATGTAAAAGATTTTCTACAACCAGTAGAATATCATATGAAGTCATATTATGGAGAACATGTATGGTGCAGTATCGGTGATATGTTAGTTGGAGTCTGCTATAGGTCTCAGAATGCATCAGTAGTAGGACATAATAATGACAGTGAGCTATGCAGTGTCTTAAAAGAGGTGTCCAATGAGCAAGTGATCATCATGGGAGACTTCAACTATCCTGATGTGGACTGGCTTGCTGGTACGGCTTGCAATACTCATGACTCAAACACCCTTGATTTTGTGAACAGTTTAGAGAACTGCTTCTACACCCAGCATGTGCACTCCCCAACTCGTGATGGATCAATCCTTGACCTAGTGTTGACCAGGGATCCTGACATTGTAAGCAATGTATGTGTGCTTCATAACTTGGGCTGTAGTGATCACAACATGGTGTCTTTCTCGTTACATTATGGTCCCGCTCAACGGTCAATTGACAACAGGAATATGAGAGACTTCAAGCGAGGAAATTATGACAAGGCAAGGCAGGTATTAGCTGAAGTCGACTGGGATAGTGTACTCGTAGGCTCAGCTACAGAATGCTGGAATCAGTTTAAAAACTTATTAGACGGCATTATGGAAGAATGTATACCACTCAAGTCACCATCAAACAGTAAACGTCCCAAAAAGCCTATCTGGATGACACACAAAGCATTTCGGTTAGTCATAAAGAAGAGAAAGTTGTTTCGAAAATATAACGACGTCCACCACCCAGCAGTACGAGCAGCGTGTAAGGCCAGTAAAACTAAGTTCGCAAAGCACGGAAAGAATTTGAGAAGAAGTTAGCGTCAAATATAAAAGACGATGTAAAATCCTTTTTTGCATACGTGAGAGGTAATACGAAGAATAAAGTGCATATCGGACATTTATTAGATGATCAAGATAACCAGATAACATCTTTAAATGACATCACAGAATCTTTCAATAACTACTTTTCTTCAGTATTTACTGCAGAAGACACATCCAATATACAATTTCCGAGCTCCATGACACCTGGAAGTGCGGCAGAGTCCCTTCACGACATCATGTTTACTGAACAAGATGTAATAAAGGTCTTATCACGACTTCGCTCAGACAAAGCAGCTGGAGCCGACGATCTCTCTCCAAGATTCCTGTTGGAGATCAAGGAATTCATTGCACACCCACTGTACCTATTGTTTTGAAAAAGTCTGGATGAGGGTGTGGTCCCACAGGATTGGAAGTGTGCGAATATTACCCCTATCTACAAGAAGGGAAGTCGCAGCAGAGCTGAAAACTATCGTTCAGTCAGCCTCACAAGTCAGATAAGCAAAGTATTTGAAACACTTATTCGTGATGCCATGGTTCAGTACTTAGAAACCAACAGCATTACATCTGATTCTCAGCATGAATTTAGAAAAGGTCGGTCATGCCTCACTAACATTCTGACTTTCTTGGACAGGGTAACTGGACGCGCCGACTCGGGTGAGGATGTTGATGTAATCTTCATGGACTTTGCTAAAGCTTTCGATAAAGTGCCTCACATTCGATTGAACCGTAAATTGCAGAGTCATGGAATTTCTGGGAAGTTACTAAACTGGATTTCAGAGTGGCTAGTTGGAAGAGTTCAGAGGGTTTGTATCAACGGTGTATACTCGGGTTGGCATCTGGTGACGAGCGGGGTACCTCAAGGATCGGTATTAGGACCAGTACTGTTCTTAATCTACATTAACGACATTGATCACGGCTTGTCGAACTGGATACTGAAATTCGCAGATGACACTAAGATCTTTGGAGTAGTTACCAACATTGAAGAGAGCAGAGTAATGCAGGATGACTTGAATAAATTACTGAAGTGGTCAGAAGAGTGGCAAATGCTATTCAATAACGACAAGCGTAAAGTCATGCACTTCGGCAAGAAACACAATCTTTTCAGTTACTATTTGAAGAACCATCAGCTAATCAGTGTCACTCAGGAAAAGGACTTGGGTATTCTGATCACAGATGACTTAAAATCCTCGCAGCAATGCAGACAAGTTTACAGTAAAGCCAGCAAAATGTTGGGAGTAATAAATAGATCTATTGTGCACAAGTCCAAAGATATACTTCTCAGTTTGTACAAATCTCTAGTACGGCCACACCTGGAATATTGCACAGCAGCCTGGAGCCCACATTACGCGAAGGACA
>Ga0209367_1009941_pt1 | contig 12818 bp, 8 predicted proteins | sample WorMetLIZISLAND2_FD_187412 | JGI IMG/M metagenome (GOLD analysis project Ga0209367, IMG submission 187412) | Marine gutless worms symbiont microbial communities from Max Planck institute for Marine Microbiology, Germany - Olavius geniculatus... ... | reverse complement strand
ACAACTAAATACTATTACTATTTCTCACAATACTACCAACCGGCATGCAGATGGCCATGGGGTTCCGAGGTCCAGACCCCCTGAGGTCAAAAGGGCGCCCCCTGTAAATCATGCAAATCCCCTTTGCCCCTCCCCAGTATGACATTTTAAAATTTTATTACATAACTCTCATAACTCTCGTGTTCTTTTTGCTAAACAGGTTCTCAACCATACATGTGTATTAGTGTTTTTATTTTTTCTTTTATCATTTTTTATTGTACATTTGTAGTTGTGTAGTTCTATGGACTTTGTATGTCTGAATTAAACTGGATTGATTGATTGATTGATTGACTGACTGATTACAGAAGTGCATCAGAATGCAGGATTTTGCATCTTAAAATTTATAAAAATTTTATGGGGGTGATATCATCGCTGGTTGCTGACCATGGTGGGTGGACTTCCCTCCTATATAATTCCCAATCTGGCTGTGCACAGCAGCACCTGACAGTGCTAGAACTAAAAGCTAAGAAAGCTATGCTGCTGACTACTACTACTACCAATGATAACAGATAACAGATGCATTATACACCAAGTAATGACATCTGTGAACTACAGAAAATTCTTAAGCTTTAACCAGAAATATTATTAGATTGTGACCAATCTAATGTACTCCTCGCGTGCATCTTTTTCTTTTGTATTCTTCTAAGAGCTTTTTCGTTCTTTTTGACTTGTATCAGAGACTTGGTGTTTAATTGAGTCCCGTTTAATATTACACTAATAGTGACTGGCGTCGAAGTCATTATTGGAAATTGTCTCCCCGAAGTTCATAAAATATTGCCCGATTTTAGGAACTGAGAGGGGAAAATTTCCAATAATAGTCGATGATGCTAGTTGCCATTTGTCTTGTTATATCTCAATGCATGCGTCTATCTGGCACTGTTGTGGAGAAATGGCACCTCAAAGATAATGGGGTCATGATCTTGACCTTTTTAGGGTCACGTGACGTCAGCGATCACGTGACCATTCGACTCCCGGCTGTCGACTTCCTGTGGGTGGTCCATGGTGACCATGCATCTATCTAGCATCGTTATGGAGTTATGGCCATTTGAAGTTCTTCCAGAAAGGCTCTTCCAGGAACAGAGGTCAGTCATCAGTCGTCAATATTACACTGATCTCATATACTCCTCTTCACTACATTAAAAACATAGCATGCGAGGAGTAAAAAATTTACTGGCAAAGTTAGATATTAGAATAATCCAACATGACGCAAAATTAGTTCACGAAGCTAACAAATAGCCAACAGAAGAAATTCAGAAAATGATCACTTCTGAAAACTTTTCACCTCCATTTAACAAAAACAAATAAAATCACATCGTAGCAAAACAGTAAGCAATTTGCAGATAGAATACTTAAACTGTAATACATTTATGAAATGAAAAATACCGTGGTTTGTCTTTGGCAATGCCAATACACGTCAGTATGCAGCCGATAGACTTTTCAAACTGATCCTGAATAAATGTATAAAACAAAACAAATCATGTACTTGATATTAAATATCAATTAAACTATCACTAATCTAGCTGACTGTTTTTTTTCTGTTTAACCAGCTTAAGTTTGTTGAAGTAAGGTTGAGTCATCAAGATAGAATCTTTAAGAACTGCTGTAGAAATTTTTAACCACGATCAAACAAATTATGTTAAAGTACTGTATGTTTAATCAATATGCAAACATTGACAAATTCACAAATAAAATGTTATCACAAATGTAATGTCAAAATTCTCACTTCAATGTTTATACTAAACATAGGACATACAGGTAATCGCTATTATTGGTAAACCAGCCCATTTTGAGTTACTCTGGGTTGTACCAATGCCCAGAAATAAATTTCTCGGAAATGCTGTCGCAGTACTATTTACAAGTTGGACGACCATCTTCTGTACAACCAAGCTACCAACGTCAACGGATTGATTTAAATGCCTTACATGAGATAGAGAGTGAATACTTTGTGAGCCCAGATGCCATCTAGCATTTTAAGAATGCCTAAAGGTCAAATTTAGCATTTTTAAGAAGTGTTTGTTTCGTGGTAAAAAATTACGGTTTGATAGTCTGGCATTTCATTGGCATAATTCTTCGAATTTCAAACTAAATTTTTCAGTTTAGCAATGACGCCCAAATTGGCAGCAATCAGTCATGCTGATATACTGAACTATTCATTTTTAACACAAATGGTGTTCTTTAAAATTTGGCATCTTTGGCATTGTTCGGCAACAAAATAGATTATGTTAGGCGTTTTTCAGTCAAATAACTGGCAACTCTGCCGGAACACTGACCATGTTGTCGGGAGTCTTGGGAGTCGTGAGCAATGCTTGGCAGAGATAGGCTCGACACAAATACTGATCGGATGGAGGCATGCTGGCAAAATACAGATGCAGACACGACCACGAGATCTGCACTTCTCCACACTGCAACATCATTATATCGACAACATCTCTGCACAACCAGGAAAAACAATACCACCTAGTTTATCTCGCAAATTAGCAAATAGTGAATTTGTACTGTGTCTTTGTTGTTCTATCACACAACAATTTTTTTTAGAATTTACCAATTTTCATTCTAAAATACTAAATACTAAATACTAGAAATTCTAAATACTAGAAAAACACAGATAATGTTAACATATAACCCTTACCAGTAAGCACAACATAACAGATAGTTTGCCACAAACAAAAAAAAAACAATGTACATATTGTACGCTACAGCACCTGCGTAAATTTCATAAATTAGAAACTCTCTGTAAAAACGTTTAATAATGTAAATATAAAAATATGAATAACAAAAGAACAGTGTGCACCTGACATGCTGCTTCAGCACACAAGATTATGTTCTCACCCCTAAACGCTTTTGATCCATCGGCAGTGCTGCCCGTCTTCTCAGCACAAGATCGTATCAGCTTCAAAGCTTGCTGCAGATAAGCACGTCGCTGACTGGGAACTAAAGCAAATAATACATCAGTATTATATAACAATAGTGCTAAATTTTGACAATTATTTTACATATCCAACAATATCATGCAACATAATTTCAAAGCCAATGATATCTTTATGTTATTATATAAAAAATTTGCAAATAACTCAAAAATTAAGGTTAATGTCAAATCGTTAAAATATTACCAAAAAAATTACCTTATCAACTGGTGTTTGTATCAATTGGCAGAAATTTTAAAGTAGACAGTACCAACACTTCTAAATATGTACACTATGAGGCATAAAAAACACACAAAAATTTATCCATCATAACATAAAGGCGGATTATCAGATTTTAATAATTTTTGGTACAACTATTCTAGACACAACTTGCCACGAAACGGTTATTCAAGTTTCCACCTCACCCAACATATGCTTCTGCACTACCTAAGGAAATTAAAATACATGAAATCAGCATTAAAATGAACAAAAAATGCCAAAAACCATCTGTGCCATTACTGATAGAAACCTAAAGAAGGATAACAAGTTTTTTTTATAGTTTTTGGTATAAAAATTTGTGACATAACTGCCATTCAATGGCCATTCAAATTCCCAGCTCACCTAACGTCTGTTGCTGCCTTACCTGGGGAAACAGAACAAGTGCAACATTAGATAAAAAGAAAGAAAAACATCACTAAATTTAATCATTCCAGATACATAACAGCCCTGATTACAGTCCATTCGGCAGTATTTGCAGAGTTATGCAGCAGCGAGTTTATAGGACGCTGTTTAAAAATATCAATGAACTCAGAAAGTGACTGGTTGAAGTCTGAAGCAGAACATTATCAACACTGCTATCAACAATGGAAAATGCATCTCCCTGCCTGTGTTTGCACAAATGGCCGATATTTTGAATATTTTCTGCCAGCAGTTGCACAACTAAACAATTCTATAAACTCTCGACCAGTGCTAAAAATTTCGAAAAAATGTGCTAAATGTGCATTATTTTAATCAAATAATGATATTGCATTGAATAAAAATGTTATATTTTGCTTGTTTTGTTTCACTAGGTACTGCAGAAGCAAACGTTGGGTGAGGTGGGAAATTGAATGGCCATTTGATGGCCAGTTGTGTCATGAATATGTGTAACAAAATTATTTAAATTGGATAACCCTTCTTCAAGTTATGGTAAAAAAATTTTGTGTGTTTTTTATGCCTCAAAATGTAGAATGATCAGTTTGTTAAAATGACAGTATATGTTTGATGGTTGTTTCCATATAATTTGTAATTACACTGTATTGTTACCAAACCAGACACTTGTAATAACAGCAGCCAAACTCATGCCTAAGCATTGCTACAACATTTCATTTGAAGCGCATAAGTTAGTAGTGCATAAATTTAACTGTAACTATTTAATTTATTTTCGTAACAAAACAACACACTAAAAATTTTTAGCAAAGCCCAATGTGAGTCTGCCCGGCACCAAATCCGATTAAGAGAAAAATTCAGGGGGGGGGTAAAATTTTCCCAACAGCAAAGTCACGTGGCCTGAACTCAAATGCATTAGCATACGCAAAACGCATACTGTCGACCTAAGGTGGATCAACATGCACACTTATGACCTTTTTGTTAGTGGACCAAAGTTCACCATATTTTTTTGTTCAATGGGAATGAACCACCATTGATAACGCTATTTACCGCTTATCGGTATCTCTACGCATTCCAGAGATATTCGCAGTGAAAGTTGAAAGATGTCCTAAATCGCACCAAATTTTGGCCATTTTTTGGGTTCCCAAATTTTAACAGGCGGTGCTCCCCAAAAGTTGTACTCACATTATCACCTCCACCTAACTGCACGTCACATGACAAAGCTTCATAAGGCTACTCCCACTATTCCCAAAGTTATAGGCGCACATTTGTTGAATTTTTAGCCAATTTTTGACCTTTTATTGTGGGGTGGAAGTATGCTAGGAAGACTTGGTCATTTTCTAGCGTGTGTAAAAATTTGGGAGCGCAGCACGCCTTAGGGGCCGAAATATAGTTTTCAAAAAAGTGGATTTGGATGGGTATGATTTCACATTGAGATTTCAGTAATTAGTGGACCAAAGTTCACCAGACTTTTTCCCCTAATGCACAAGGAATCATGATCGATCAAGTACTTGTCCAATTTTGAATATCTTTATCTATTCCGGAAATATTCAACGTCAAACTTTAAAGTCATCAAAATCGAGCCAAATTTTGCATGTTTTTGGCCCGTGAATTTTTTTTGGAAGAGCCCCCAAAATTTTTGGACCTAATTTTCAAAACACAACCCACTGCAAAACATGGTGCAAAATTGTGCGGCGATTGGCCAACAGAGCTCCAAGATACATGGCAAAACAAGTATATAAACAAACTGTAGTAAAACATAAGTCCACTCCAAAAACTATTGTTTCTGGGTGGACTAAAATATATTAGCCTCGCAGTAAATAGTAATTTGTTCAACAAGCCAAGTTGTAAAAACTATCCCTGTTTTCTGAAATGAATTCTAGCAATTGTCTTTAGCTGAGATACACTTACTTTTGTTTTCCTGTGCACCTGTAATTAGCTTTCTGATATTAATGTCCATTACACCAGTAACCTGCAATGACTGGACAATTATAACAGCATTGGGCAACTTCACTTTTTGACTTGGACTTTCGTTGAGACTTTCGCTGAGCCTAAACTTCAGTCTAAAAACCTACTTAAGTCAAAAAAGTGAAGTGATTTCGCTGAGTAAAAAGATGGCGACTAATACGGATAGCTGAGTAAATTAAAACAGTCTGGTACCAAGAATAAACGCCGTAATGGCTACACAATGACGTAAGACATTACGTAATTACATCATTTGCGTGCACGGCACAATTAAATAAGCAAGTTCAATCGCAACTGGTTGATTTTTTCCTGTTAGGTTTACCGGTTTTCCGCCATTTTTAATCGTTTAGTTGAACTTTGGTCTAAGTACAGACTTTAGCGTTCAGCTTTAGCTTTGGCTCAGCAAAAAAGCTCAGCGAAAGTCTAAGTCAAAAAAAGTAAAGATCGTCAATTTGTATAGCGCATCGTCGCGAGCATGCACACGCCTCTAATGCGCTTTCATTACTAACCAGAGCCGCCTGCCGCATGGCAACCGTGTGCAGCCTGCAGACACAGGCTGGCGCAGCGGCCGGCTAGGCAACCCCAGTCAGCTGTACTAAGGTCCGCACCTTCCGTAACCCATGTAAATGAGTTACTACTCATTTCACCATCCCACGGAGGGTAGAAGGCTGAGTCGACCTAGCTGGCAGGCTTCGCACCGAGATGGTTTACCTGCCCGCAGGCAGTCACCCATCGCAGTACTAACCATGCCAGGCGTAGAGTAACTTCGTTTCAGCTGAAATGCATTACCAACTATGCCATGCCACCAAAAAGTGAAGTCGCCCATTGTATCAGTTCATACAATGTACATAACATAGTGAGTAAAACCAATGTGCAAAACAAAAACCCACAAATTTGAGACTAATAAGTAGTTTTCTTCTATAACAAAAATTCACTGATGGATGCCAGTAGCACTGCCAGCTAACATTCACGGCAAGGTCAGTGTTGAACAATCTGTATCAGAAAAAAACTGAATATTGATAAATTGGTATAACTTATAATTTCCAGAGACATAAACTGCAATGCAATACAAGCATCGCAAGCATTTTTGAAGAAGGAATTCTATTACCGTAATTTCTGTAGTGCACAGCCAATCACATGCTACGCGCCCCCTCGATCCATTCCTCGTCCATTCTGCCGATCCCGCAAAGTCCACTGCCGATCCCGCAAAGTCCACTCTAGTCTAACGCATTTTGTGTTTCTGGGGCCTAATTTACAAAATATCGTAAGACAATCCTAAAATTGTTGCAAAATCATCGCAACTTTGTCGTATCTTTGTCGTAAATCAACGAGTTACGATGCCGTAAGATTGTCATAAAAATGTTGTATCCGAATTTTGGTAGCTGATTTTACGACATCGTAACTCTCTCGCAATTTTGTCGTAACTCCGTAGTTGCTAAAATTAGCCAGCCAATCAACCGCCGTTACGTTGACCTCAACCACGACCTCAACCAATCGCGACGCAGTGTCACTGAGCTGGCGGCGCACGGCGCTGCACGTCGATCGTCTGCTTCCGCCGTTGCAAAAGGTTACCAATATAAACAATAACAAGTGAACTGATTTCGGGGCAATTTCGCTACCCAAAGTTACCGCAAACGAAATTTATACGTATTACGGCACTATGTGAGAATTATATGCTAATGAAAAATCTAAATAGTTACTGCATGCATGCTTGATGCTGCCGTACGACAGCTAAGGAGGTGTCGTACGTTTTGTCGTAACTTTGTCGCAACTTTTGTGGTAACTTTGTCGTACGATTTTTTGTAAATCGCGTTTTATCGTACATTTGTCGTAAACATTCCGCATGTCGTAACATTGTCGTATATTTGTCGTACGATGTTTCGTAAATTAGGTCCCTGGTAATTAGGCATATCGAATCTTTCAAACTCTGACCTTTAACATTTACATGAGCGAAAAATTAAAAAATTAAAAACACTAACTAACATTGAACACATAAACGACAATTAGCTTGATACCTTTTAAGTCTATACACAGTACAAAAACTTTATTCGACACGATTATATTCCTGTTTACAATTTCCGTCATGGAAACCATGCTGAGTTAAATATTCATTGGAACCAGAACAGCTGTTCGATTTGATTACTATTCTTTGTATAATCACTTCGCTGTTTATTGTTCTATGTTTTCTTTTCTTCCATCTGAAGTGATTATTGTTCTGAATTGTCACGTTATGGAAGATACCAAAAGCACTCCTACTATGACTTGGGAAGAGTTAGAAGACTGTGGTGTTAGTGTAAATTTTGTCGTATTGTTTCGTTCAATAACCGGGAACGAAAGTTCCATAGGTGGAACTTTCGTCCTCTGGAACTTTCGTCCCTTGGAACTTTCGTTCCCAAGAGTAAAATGGTCAGTGTTAGCGGTAGATCGGCGATCTTCCACTAGTGAGCAGAAAATTAGAAATTACTAGCGGTAGATCGCCATGCATCTAATTACATTTATCTCGTTGTTAATGTAACAATGCAACCATGTTTTTTCACTGCTTTGCTAAGACTGTGGTTGGAATTGAAATGTTATCAGTTACCAAGCATCAAATAAAATTTATTCAAAAATACTATAGTTCTAAGTTCGCGTTACAAAAACAGCTTTGGCTTGAAATGGACTGTGATATGATACTGCATAAGCCTGATTTAAATACGTGACAGTGTCCTGGCATGGTTTATAGAACTTCTATGTCCACCAGGAATATAAGTTCTACCATCTTCCCAACAATGTATCTACCCGATCTACCTTTACCAATTTTCCAGAGCTAACAGCAAGATCGCCGATCTATCGCTAAAATTATTGAAGTAAAATTAGCACAGAACTTTCGTACCCTGACACTGATAATTACTGAACCTCTTATACTTGTACTTGTACTTTGATTTGATGATGGGCGTAGAGTTCACGGTGAACTAATGGTGCCCCATTCTTTATCCAGTCTAATCTTGAAGGAGTTAACTGTGTCAGCCATAACCACGTGCTCAGGCAGATGATTCCAGTGATGAACGACTCTTTGGCTGTAGAAGTTCCTACGCAACTCAAGTCGGCTTCTTTTGATTTCCAGCTTATATGGATGGCCTCTGGTGTTGTACTTTCCACTGTGTAGTGTGAAGAAGAAAGTAGGATCAACATTTTCTTTTCCTGTAATTATTTTATATGTTTCTATTAGATCTCCTCTGAGTCTTCTTGTTTGAAGTGTGGTAAGTCCAAGCCGTCTAAGCCTTTTTTCGTATGATAATTTCTGATATCCATAGACCATTTTAGTTGCACATTTCTGAACTCTTTCTAATTGGTCGACATCTCCCTTGAGATATGGTGACCATGCTTGTATGGCATACTTCAGATGTGGCCTGATAAAACCCTTATAGATTATCAGGAATCCTTCCTTGTCTAGTCTTCTGAACTGTCTTCTTACCATTCCGAGAACTCTGTTTGCTCTCGCTGACGCTTCCATGCACTGTTTGGAAACCTTCAAGTCTGCTGTGGTTACTATGCCGAGGTCTTTTTCTTCCTGGACTTCTTGTATTTTCCACACTGTGTTGTCTTGTGTGATGGTGTATGCTGAGCTTATCTGATGCCCAATGTGCATAACCTTGCATTTTGGTGGGTTGAACCTAAGTAGCCATTCATTAGTCCAAAGACTCAAGGAATCCAAATCTGTCTGTAGGATTTGCATGTCTGTAGCTGACTTAATACGGGTCCAGATTTTTGTATCGTCTGCAAACATTCGAATATTACTTTTCATCCAGTCTGGAAGGTCATTTATAAACAACAGAAAGAGAAGTGGTCCTAACACTGAGCCTGTATTGCTTATAGCTCAACGGAAAAAGCTCCGATTTTGTGTCATTCGCTAGACGTATATAGCTAGAGTTTCAACAGGATATAATAATAACAAGGAAGCCCAGCTGTTGCTAGAGAAGACGCACTACAGCTTATATACAGTTCCTGTTGCAGTACTGACTTTCAAGGTCATCCACGTTTGATGATTTTTATCTCATCTGAACGGGCGAGATATGGCTAGTTTTCCCTCGAAAAAAATGCACATTTTTCTACCCCCATCTATTTAACCCCAAATTTGAAAATGTTTTCCTTGCACTGCATCCCCAAAATTTTGTACGCAGAGAGCATTGACACAGAACTAATTATCTGTGCAAAAAGTTTTCCTGTATGACCCAACGCTTAACCACAATACATCCATTATGGACAGGCAGATGGACAGACGGACGGACGGACGAGAGACAGATGACATTGGTACCATCGACGCTTACAGCATAGCTGTCATTAAAAAATGCGTCAAAAATTGTGTACAGCATAGGCCTAATAATCAATGTTAGGGAACAAAAGTTCCATGCTAATTTTGATGTTGAGAACGAAAGTTCCAGGGAACGAAAATTCCAAGGAACGAAAGTTTCAACTATGGAACTTTCGTTCCCGGGAACGAAAGTTCTCGGGTACTCAAGTTCCAGTTACCTATAAAACAGGTGGCACTGTGGGGCTATATAATCAGAAGACTTCTTGTGCAAACGACAGCCACGTCTATGGACCTATAGCTCAGTAGGGGATGGGATGCCAGGACTAACAGTTAAGGTTAGGGTTGGGGTTAGGTTACTAACCCTAACCTCAGCCGCACTAACCATAACCCTGTGGGCATGGCTACCGTCCGTTTGTACAGGGAGTCTTCTGCTAACAGATAATCATGATCTGAGAAGATGGATGTTTTGTTAATACTGCATTTGTTAAAACTTTTTATTCATCCTTGTGAGAGTCAGCTGCGGACATAGATCTGCTTTGTGAGATTTAAGTTAAAACGTGATAGTTACTTAAGGTTAGTTGCAAGAAGAAATCTCTAGTGGCGGAAATTCCACCGCGTTATTTGCCGTCCATTTGCTGTAGCGGTGGAAACCGGGTTGAGGCGCTCCATAAAGAGCGCTGTTGAAGCAGCTGTGATGATAGCCCTTACACAGTCTATTGGTAGCATGCGCATCTGCTGCGCGAAAGGTCTCCAGATCGAGTCCTCTTGCGTGCAAACATTTTGCAACTTTTTTCTTTTTGCTGTCGTAATTGACATTTTTTGTAATAATATATTTGTATTCTGCAGCTTATTCAGTTTTAAAGCTAGTTGCAAATAGCTTGGGTGAAAGCATTTGTCAGTGATAGACATTGTTCACATTATTTGTGGTTTATATGCTGTCCTTTTTGATGCATATTTTTTTGTGTTTATTCTTTAATGTTATTCTAGATACGACATATTAGGTTTCTGAGTGATTGAATTGTGTGTGATTGTTTGTGTATAGGAACTAGATCGCAGGTTACAGCGTATTGTACACCAGCCTGCAGAATGCCAATCACGGAGGTTTGTGTAAATTGTGGCTTTTGATTTTTTTCTGATGAAAACTCATATTTCTGTACTATGGCTTATGTGTAAGGCCTGCCGTTTTCCGCACTCCGCGGAATAGCATGCCGCACCATGGAATTTTCATAAATGCCACGGTTTTTAGCAGTGCTGTGGAAGCAGCAAAGTGCCACGGCATTTTCCTTGTTTGCACCTGACTATAGGCAAATTGTGTTGAATATGTGCAACATTCTGTGTGTCATTTAACATTTTTCACACATTTATCGTCATGGAAGTAGTTCAGTAATGCAACACATTAGGCCTACTGCTGACTAAATTTCGATAACAGTTGCGAAGCAAAAGTGTCGCAAAAGAGCCTTTTTGTTGAACAATTAAACCGCTTTGCGGAATGCCGTGGAAAATGCAAAACCCTGCCACGGAAAACCACATTTTTGCCTCGGAAAATCGTGGGCCCTACGTTATGTGTAGTTTTTATAGCCAGTCTCAGTTTTATCTTGGTACTGGTTTAGACCCCAGATATCGCTAAACAATTTCGGTCGGGATTATTGAATGTGATTATCGATAGTGTATTTTGATGAAATTTTTTTAGCAATCACTTAGTTTATGATGACAATTCTGATGATGATGTATGACATGTTTTGTACTGTGTCAGTGAGACCACTTAGTTTTTCACTACCAAAAAAACCAGTGCAGACATTTTGTTCGTGACAGATGCACTGCTCAGGTTATGTTTGTTGTTTTTGTGCTGTTATTCCATTTTTTGTGATGTTGGTTGTAATCAGCAATTGCCAGTCGGTGTCTATTTTGCAACATACAAAAGACAAAAGTCGAAATGCATTCAGTCAACCAGTGAAGATACTGAAGAGACAGCCCGTCTCTGATTCATGCCTAGCAGCTTCCAACTCCAAGTAGTTTGGCTTTTCTACTTTAGTAATTGTCTGATCAGTTTAAAAGTATCCTGCAGTAAATTACGATAACAGTTAATTGTTTTCCAGTTTGTGTTTATGTTGGTCATACAAGTTACATCAGGAGATGGTGTTTTAATCGAGGCCTTAAGATGTGGGTTTTTGACTGTGCCTACTTGTGGCAGACCCCTCTGAGACCACTTATTTAACGGGCTTCTTGTTAATATTTATGTAGAAAAAGTGTTCAGTTTATATACAGTGACATCGTGGTTGTACACTGTGTCTCAAAAAAACTGTCCCACTTTGTGATTGTTTATATCTTCGTCAAATATTGACCGATTTTCAAAATTTTTTTACTGGCACATTTTGTGGACAAGTAGTAGTAGTGCTATTATTAAACATACCACCACACCTTAACTGCATCTCTACACTACCATGTGAAACTCTTATTGTCAAAAATGTCTAAAATGCAAGTAATACATATGCAAAAATTATTTTCTAAAAATAATTTTTCAACAATTTTTATATTAATATCTAATAATGTTTAGTTTTTGATACATTCCTTGTGTTTGTAAACAAAAGCAGATAATATTATTGTAAAAAAATAATTTTTTATGCAGTGACAATACACTGGTAATGTGACGTGCATTTAGCAATGGGGACAAGCCTTTAAATAAGAACTTTTTTGAGTTCAAAAATGCAGTTTGCAATTAATACTGGCAAAATTTTTTAAGATAAACAGAAACAAGGAAGGACTGGGACACATTACTAAAAAGATTTGGATAACAGGAAGCACTGAACAAAGGCATGAGAGCGGCAGATATAAGCATGCACGTACTGAAGAGAACGTGACCACTGTGGATGAACTGGTAGCCTTACTAAACCATGAAGGCCAGAAACAAACACTCTGTATAACACGCCAGATATCCACAAAGATGGATCTAATACAGCATAGCATTGTACAGA
>Ga0209367_1009939_pt1 | contig 12820 bp, 9 predicted proteins | sample WorMetLIZISLAND2_FD_187412 | JGI IMG/M metagenome (GOLD analysis project Ga0209367, IMG submission 187412) | Marine gutless worms symbiont microbial communities from Max Planck institute for Marine Microbiology, Germany - Olavius geniculatus... ... | reverse complement strand
TTTAACTGCTGTATTCAAATATTGACTTTAGTCACGTAAAAAATTTCTTTCGGAACATTTTGCTGAAAACCACATGACTCTATGACGTATGGTTGCAAAATTATGGTGTCATTAACTTTGTGCGGTTTTTTTGGACCACCCTGTACTGAGAAATTTATTGTCTATTTTACCTGTATTTTGTGTAGCTTGCGGGCTATACGGGGTGAAGGCTCAGTGTGGCTAATTGGGACGGTGGTATGTCTGCTAGCTGCGAACCGCGGGTCCAACTGTTCGTTTACGCGGGCAATGGATGGCCGCATAGTGCTATGCGGTATCATTAGCTCAAGCCAATCAGCTGTCACTTCCGAGATTGTCAAAGCGCTCTGGCCACGAGTTCGTCTCGTGTAAGAAGCGCTATAGCAAGTACTGGACTTTACCTTTACTTTTTTGTGGACAGTGATGTAGCACAGTCTGGCTCTGACTCGAGCTCGGACTAAGAGGACTCTGGACTCGACTGCATCACTGAACATTAACCTCACTGGTTGTGAAGTTCTCCACCGGTGTGACAAGTTGCATCGCAGACTTATTCCATGGACTCGAACAGTCCAACCATGAGTCCATCACACCGCAAGTCAGTCTGTCTGTCTGTCTGTGCGTGTGTGTCTGTTGATCGTCAAAGTCAAACGATAAAATATGACGAAGTACTCGTAATGGGTGGCTGGCGTGCATGTGTCGACGGACCGAGAAGGAGAAGGAAAGCGGGGGCTGAGTCACGCCAACGCGGAGAGAGAGAGACGACCGTTCGTTAAGCGTCGAAAACGTCGTCGAGTATAAATGATCTTGAGCGCCTAGCTGGCGTGGCAGTGCAGTACCGGGACAGGCGGGCACGGATTGATGTCGAATTACGCCGCAGCGGCGCGGTGCGTTCTGCTTTGTCTGGCGGCGACGACGAGCTCCCTCCAAGAGCCCAACGCGCACGCACGGACGCACGGACGCACCGGCGCCGCCCGGCCGTAACAGCGCTCCTTCGCTCCCCTCCCGTGATGAGAACACACTCGATTGAACCGCCACGCCGCGCTGTTTTGTTTTTAAATGCCGACCGCATACATAATCTTGAAAGAACCAGCGCCGTTCTAATGAATCAACTGAACGAGTCAGGATCAGCTGTTTGAGTCTTCCAAGGCAACCACAGTGCAGTAACTAGGATTAACTCCAGAGACCTTGGTGACTTCACAGAGAACGCATCAACTAATGACGTGAAACTTATAGCGGCAAGATAAGTGGCGTCGCAAATGCCCACCCTAAATTTTTGGCTATCAGATAATTGTCGGAAAATGTTTTTCTCGGAAAAAATTGTCGTCTGAATATGCAAAATTTGGTGCTAAAAACTCTCACTTTGTGGAAATGAAGAGCAATATCGAGAAATTTTGAGAACTCATAATCTCCTCCGTCGGAAAATCGCAAATTCCTGTGCCGTCTACTTTTTAACCGACGACGCCGCTACGCAAAACAGTAGATTACCCAACCTAGGCCTAAGCATTAAGCAAAGCAATGGATCGCAGAGTAATAAAATCCGAAACTTGCTCGTTGGTTCCTTTTTTGTTAGAATTTTGAAGTACCGGCATTGAATGATCAGCATATGGCAAAGGTAAACTGCAAACATTTAGACGATAGTAAACACAAAATATTCAGCATTAAATGCTTTAAGAAATGATTTACATAAAACTAAGTTAACGAAACAATTATTAGATATGCCTATTGTCCAACAGTTCTATGATATATTTCCCATATAAACTCTTCCTTGTACAGATGCAGTCTGTATCTGAGCTTCTTAGCGTCTGTGACTTTTCATGACCTTGGAAACCCAGGAAATTGGCGGGACCTCAAACATTTTTGGCAGCGCCGTGCCCCTGTTCGGCTGCAAAATATTATAGCTGTAAATTGCCGTTAGTATGTCTACAAAGCTCAGAAAAAAATTCAACTTTGAATACGGCAAGAAAAAGACCGCAAAATAGTTCGCGAGAGTGACTGCAAATCACTGTAAACAATAGCCTTGGGAGAGGTCGTATATTTTTCAGTCTGTGTCTTTCTATCGGCTTTCACGAAAACTCGACAAAGCATTATAAACTGTAGGCTACGCTGTACTTCAATACGTTGACAAGTCGTTATGCTCAATATTTGTACGCTTACGGGTAATAGATTTGTGGTTAATTCGTAACGTGGGCGATTGTCTGTCTGTCTGCATTGTTTTTCCACTGTTCAAATTTTTCACTGTCCATGCTGTCTGCATCATTTTGCAAGAAAACGGTGAGCTAACAGCAGTATAATTGACGTATGATGTGCAATACCTTAATTATGATGTCCCAGCTTTATTAGGCCTATGAAACAATAAAGAAGAAGATGACGATGACGACTGAAATGACCAAATCGCGTGACTTGTAGGTTTAATTACCGTGCGCCGAGAATGGTGGCGTAACGGAACGGAGTCACACTTACGATCGCTAGGTCGCGGGTTCGACTCCCGGTCAAGTCGCTATCAAGTGCATGGTTACTACTTGGAATGGTGACTGCAAACAGGTGAATCATCTCGGTATATAACCAGTCACCAAGGTTACTGAGCCTTCCATCCCCGAGGTACGTAAATGGAGTACTGGTATAATGTACAGGCTGAGCCAAAAACGTAACCTATTGCACTTTGTCCATATCTTCGCTAAATACTGATCAATTTTCACAATTTTTCAGCAGTGGACTATGTAAGAAATTTCCTACTCAGCGGCATGCACAACACACTTATTATGTCGCTTTATTACCTTGTAAAATATCTAAAACATACAATATCTACCGATGGACAGAAGGTCTAATGACAAATTTTTGACGTATTTAACCTGAATGTCAAAAACATTGGTGCATATGTTCAACGTTTTTTTTTCAAATAATTTTAACGATTTTACTGTGCAGTAATTTTTAATGTACATTAATGCTGGTTGAGGGCTGCAATCTTGCTCAGTTAACTGCATCAGCATACAGAGCAATGTATTTCAATTGTGTGGCCCTACAACTTGTGCACTATTTTTTGAAACATGAAAACTTACTTCGTAGCTACACCTAAACCTTTCTGACACTTATTATAACTTATATCTAACATTTTACTTGAATACTTTAAAAATTTACCACTCGACCTTATTACCGTCTGTAGATATTGTACGTTTTTGAATATTTTTATTTTACAAGATAGTGCAGTGAAATAATATGTGTGGTGTGCATGTCACTGAATAGCAAATTTTTTCCAGAGTCTACAGATAAAAAAAAATTGCGAAAATTGGTCGATATTTAGCAAAGATATGGAAAAAGTACAATAGCTTACTTTTTTGGCCCACCCCGTATAATAAAGACTTCTCCTAAAATAAATTTTTCAGTCATTATTATACGTATAGTTTACACTTCCATAGTATAATATTAACTTCTTGTATAACTAATAAAAGGTTTTTCTTTAAAACCGCTGTTGCTGTCTTATTCAGTATATGTTTTCGCTTATTCTGTACAATGTTCATAGCTGAACAGGAATAAATATTGACTGGAAAATGTAACTTTTACGTACAATAACGACTGGAGATTTATTATTATATGGGAGTCATTATTACACATTACACCGGTCTGTCTGGCTAGAGTTAGGCGAGAAGCTTTCACTTGTGTCGGCAGGAGGCCTACTACTCTGTGATCCCATATGGCAGGTGACGCTGCGTATCTGTGCGGTAGGGTTTATCAATATTATGGTGAGAGTTGAGTTAAGGGTGCCACAATGTCACAACGTAAGTGCGGGAACACCTAGCAAAAAGTGGGTATCCCCTGTTCATCGTGTGCGCGCTCGAATTTGACCGATGAACGTGCGGAAAAAACTCGACGTTTCTCCTGCTCCGGCATTTGCTGATTGTTACCGTATAGACATATATTCATGTATACGTCGACGTCGTTACGGCTCCGGTACCCGGTACATATCGATGAAGCACAATTACGCACCGAACAGCATCGGACGTTAATTACCCAATAGCCACCCGCTCGGCACCGCAGTGGAAGACGAAGAGAAGTGTACGCGACCCAGGCGATGCCAAGAAGGCATAGAGTGCACTGCAGCAGCTCGCAGATCTGGCATGTCTCGACGACGCACCCCAGCTGCCGGCTCACCGAAAAACAATATATTTCGATTTCCAGAATAGCCGGCGCATAACGAGTGTTTACGTGTGTCGATCGGGCACGGCGTAAAGTCCAAGTTTTACCGCGCTATGCGCCTAGTGCAGAGCGCGCTACTGCCGTCGTATATAAGTTGTCCGTCCGTCCTTCCGTCCGTTTGTTGGTCCGTCTGTAACACTGATGTATCGCAGTCACGTGGGTCGCGTTAGTGGGAGAGTAATTACGCGAACAACTAGCCAAATGTCTTCGTTGCTGGGAGCCCCAACATCGGTGACAGTCCCAGGAAAACATCCCCAAATTTCTGGCAGAATATACGTACGTCGCTGGTGGCGTAAACCAGTTACTTATTTACAATCGGCGTAAAGCGGAAGCACGAGTGCAAACAATGCGTTCCGTTTCCTCCCTACAATAGTAGGGCGTGCGTTCTCGTACTTACTTACTTATATCCCCGTTTACACGATGAAGCTAGCTAGACGAGCTGATTCGACGAACGCACGACGAGCGCTCATCAAGCCAGCTTCATCGTGTAAACGGGGTGGGTATTAGTTGGAAGTTTGCGTTGACAGCGCCGGGCGGGTGGGGTAAGGCGCCGTCATCACGAATGAGTATAGGATGATAGGTCAGCGTGCATGGATCGCAAGAGATCGCTCGACCGGGCTCAGTCGGATCATTAATGTTGGTATAGACAGAGCGAGCCAGCGAGCCAGCGAGTGAACGAGTGAGTGATGGGCGATGAGCAAGAAGCATTATGATTGATTGCGAATGACGTCAAGCGGTAAAGTGTCAGAATGCCGGTTCCACAGTTCCCTGGAGTGTCACTCAATGCGTGTTTGGTGCCGCACATGCCTGATAGTGATGACACACTGCCGCTAGTAGGAATGTGGTACCGGAAAACTGACATACTGACCGGTTACCGGTATCAGTCGATCGGTACCGGCAACTGGCGCCATGCAAAAAATGTCCAGTGTGTCATCACTTTGACCCTCGCTAAGAAGGATGTTGTAGATGGGGCTACGTCAGTCACCATCGACAACACACATTCTGACACGCGCTACGCAGGGATCAAAGTAAACCTACATCACGGAACACACAATTCTTCAAGCGCCGCCGATCCACTTCCACTCATCATTTATCAACCAGTTCGTCTCTAATCTCCTCGAACTCGCCCCCCCCTTTTCCGCCAACCAACGCCAGCACTTTATCTCTCCCACTCTCCCTGCGGCCGCCGCGAATTATGGGAACGAGATAAAGTAACTGAAAATGCCGTTGTTCGACAGTGACAAATGTGTCCACCGGTAAACAACGACGTGCGCCGGTTTGCCTGCTTGCTGTCGGTCGCAGACAGACCGAAAGTTGATTCAATATTTCGATGAATTGAATGTCTGCTGCGTCTGACGCTCACGCTAAAGATATTTGTGCATGACGCCGATCACTATAAGATTTATGTTACGTGAAGTGAAAGCCACGATATCAGTCAATCAATCAGCAATGTAAACGAAACTTATTTTCAAGACCAAGGCCTTTCATGTATCATTAAATATTTCAACATATTAATGTCACTTAGTGATTAAAAATAATTCGTCAAAGAATATATTGCTTTTCACAAACTCGAGGCACGCAAAATGTCTCGGTATTATTCTAAATTCCCAGACTTCGGCGGTCTTCTCCAGTAATGATAATTAATTATATTTTTTATTCGTATATAGAACGTAATTAATGCGAACATGCACCGTACGCACAAATGGACCTAGGGTCATTTTTACAGTAATAAAAATCACAATAATAAGATGCTATTGCAAACAACGACAACATGTACTCGTTTGCCCTCCGCTTGACAAAAACCACCAATACATAACCGCCCACGGAGAGGCCAAGACGCTTAATCACGCCTGTGATGGCCCAAACTCCGCTTGTTTCGATAGGTTGTACATAATGGTATATGTTACCGTACAATAAATCTACTAATGCAGTTTACGTACGCAATAATCTAGTTGTACAAAGCCAAGCCAAGCCCAAACTCCACTACTTGAGCTTGCTGCGAACTTGTTGAACAAATCGGACAACAAGTTGTACAACATCTTGACACGCCAGTATATTGTTGATTTGCAGTGGGTTTTCCGTTTCGACCTTTTTGCGGACTCGTTGTAGAAACGACTTGTTACGAATCTGCAGCTGTACAGCAGATCTACAACGAGCCGAAACGGCAGTGGAATTTGGGCTTTGCGGACAGCGACAAAAACGACAAGACGGATGGACAGGTCCGCGTACGTCCGAGTCGCTCGCTCGCTTCGCACCAACTTGACGAAGTAGTTTCGGACAAATTACAGCATGGCAGTGATAGGGGCGCGGAGTGCAGCGAAATCCTTTTTCATAATAGCACGAGCGACGGGCTGGCCGAGCGCTGCTAATGTCATTGCGCTTGCTTGCTGATGCAAAAAAACTCCTCGTGTGCAAATCGTCCAGTTACTGAGCCGGTCGGATTTTTTGTCGGCGTCATAGGCTATCATCGCCATTGCCGTCTGCGTGACGGACAGCTGCATGCGTGTCGGGCTCGACAGTAAGTAAGAATCAGCGACAATTACGCGTGTCGCTCTGGACAGTGTTATTAATCGTCCGGCCACGGTACGTTCACATATACAGACCACTATGATGTATCGTACGGCACTGGTCGCCATTGGCCGTAGTCTCGTTAGTAGCTAGAGGTGCAGCCGGATAAATCTGCCACCTGCGGCAAAGTGAGGGCCATGCACGGATAGATCACTCGTATAGAAATATACGTCAAGCACGGAGATGGGAAAGGGTTAATTATTTCTCTTTCAGCCAAACAGGGTCTCCCGTATTATAGAAGCTCCCCTATTTGGATCTCAGACAAAAACAGTTCAGATGCACATCTACATGTTCTACAGAATACACAAAAAGTTTCTCAGGGCACTGCTCAGAAAATGTCATAAACCTCTACGCTAAAAAGTGTTAAAAACGTGTGTCGAAAGTGTTGAAAACATTATTTTAAAAAGAAGCTGTCAGAAATCAGTGAAAAGTTGCTCAGCTTCTGTATACCGAGTACGCCACCGTTATTACGAGCCATGATCTAGCGAGGCACGGCACGACATCAACGCCGGAATTTCGTGCGTGGGAGCTGTCTTTATTGCTCGGCAGAATAGTAATAATAATCGATAAATCGATAAAATAGTAATAATAACTTTTTACGATCTGCGGTGTCAAATTGAGCTATTAGGGTGACTGGTTGATTATATTTATAGTACGGTGACTCTGTTTTTCGTCGAACGATGTCTCAGCTCAGTAGGCCTATCGACAATAAATCTGAATTTGAAACTGCACGGCGTTGCATGCAAGAGTAATGGAGTGTGATTAAAGAACCAAAAGGCTGACATCTATCATATTTTCGACGTTTACGGTTTCAATAAAAATCGGAAAAAATCGACAAATCCGTTCGACGTATTCGACTTACTGTAAACAAGATAGTAAGTAACTGCAGCAGACTAAACTTTTGTCCAAGACCAGAAATGCCTCTGACCCAGGTTAAAAATACGACAAATACAGAGTATGAAACGCTACACGTAGCCCATTACGTTATTGCTATTTTGTTATTACGATTACAGCGGCTAATATAACGACCATTGCAGGCGTTATTAATGGGCTCGGTTCCGATAGAAACGTCGATAGTGCTGCGGGCAGCTAGACAGTCTCGTCAATAGTCAACTGGTCGTTCAGCCATCACTCATCGTCGGTTACTATTGATTGAGTTAAATTGTAACATCACTCCGTCATCATTCATCATGTAGGAAGAGTGATCGGTCATCTTCTGCAGCTCATCACAACCCGTCGTCAGCTGCAGCAACCGCTGAACCAGTCCCGCGCTTACCTCAGTATACCCAGTCATGCCACGCTACCAACCTCACAGCCAGGGGCTCCAGAGGTGGGCCGTCCGCTTTCGTTCGATTCGACCCATTTCGTTTTATCTTTTAAGCGGAATCGCTTCTTGCAGCGCAAGCAATGACGCTTATAACTACACATTTCTCCGTAGCGTTGTCTGTCTGTCTGTATGTCGTCTGTCACTTCCGTGCATCTTGCTTAAACCGTTCAACGCATTTAGACGTTACGAGTATTTGGCAAGTATATTTTTATGTGAAATCCAAGAACACGACGTGTTAGAAAGGGGTGCCTGACCCGCAAAGAAAGAAGATATTTTGGGGGTCAAACCCCCCAGTAAAACTTGCAATTGCTTTATTTATGCTTCATCCGGTGGCAGAACAGATATGCGATTCCGCGTTTTACCGAATTACTCTGGTCCTTGTTTAACATACTAATAGGTTGAAACACACTGCTATAGTGTCACCTGACTCATCTTATAATCTAGTTCACATAAAATATCACTTGCTGTTGCTGTCATGTTTATGCTGACTCTGCATTGCACTGTTACCTAGGGGGTATTTACAAACTGGAAAGGGGGCACGTCAGCTGAGCTATTTTTGCGTTAGGCCCTTTTCATTGTGACTATTTTTCCTCTTTACCTCAAAATTCCTTTTCATTTTCAAAGAGAGGACAGAAGCATCCCCCAAAACAAATACTCCCGCATTGTCGCGGATGACAATAATGATAAACGATAATCATTATAATGATCATCGGTGGAACGAATATCGAGCATTGCCCAGCACTACATCAGCGGCAGAGCCTGCAGGCGACCCGAGGCACGATCGATCAATCAATTCGTTAATTATTATTCGCCTGTAAAGCACACGAGCTATAGCTAGCGTTCGTCGTCGACTTGTCAACCTGTATATACCGCTAAATCAGAAGCCTTCACACGAACGATGCGTGTCGTTGTCAGCCACTGCTCGCAGACAGACAGAAAGACAGACACAAGCGAGTATAGGCCGATCCTACTGATTCCGTCACTAAGTCTTCCTTCACGATGCAGAGTCACAGACTGGCCATACACACCCAGGGATACGGTTCACAGACAAGCGAGACCAGACACCCATAACACGACCCTCCACTTCTACCCAATGACTGACTGACTCAAAAGTAGGTCTAAGCACATCCATCGATTTCAGTAGTTTTGTTGCACTCTTGCGTTCTGCGATGATCTGCGGAAGAAGTTGTAATAGCAGGGCTGGAAAAAACCTAGCTTTGGGTGAAAAATTTTAAGTTAGGTTTTGACAGGTTTACTAGGTTTTGGGTTTTTAAGGTTTTAATGAACATAAAAGAGAACACCAATTTAAGATCCAGACAAAACATCCTATATCATTCTCCATGTCATATCGATTGTTTGTTGAGTAAATGACGTGAAGTCAGAACTAAAAAAAAACCGATTTAAATGTGAAATTGAATCTGATTTGTATTATAAATTTGACAACGAATAAAAATATAAAACTAAAAATTGGGACTTTTTGAGTTTTCAAGTTTTAATTTTCCAGCCCATATGCCATGTCGCCTCAAATCTGTCGCCGCGCTACTTCGTGAAATTTGAATTTTCAACTATGTAACAGAACAAAATCATTTATTTATTCACAACGTCTGTGAAAATCAGCAGTGGCGGTTCTAACCCCTAATATCTGGGGCGGGCACGGCCCCATGGCGAGCGCGGTAGCGCGAACCTATACGAGAGTCTGGGGGCGGAGCCCCCAGCGAAGTCCAGGGGCAAAGCCCCTGGTCAGGAGGTCAGGGGGTCAGGGGACAAAGCCCCCTAAAGCTGAAGCACTTTTGGTTTTTGGACGTTTAATGGAAGCTGCAAATTTGCCCACTTTTCTAAAATCTAAAAACGCAATGAAATCAGACATTTGTGTTATCTTTGCAAAAAAATCACGGGTGGCCCTGAAACTGGGGGGAAGGCTAGAGTAAAACTGGAGGCACAGCCCCCCCCCCGGCCCGGGCCTAAAACTGCCACTAATAATCAGTTAACAGTATCATATCGTATATTTGAAACAGCTATTTGAAATGCCGCACAACCAGCACACACGCATGTTTCGATGAAGTGTTCTGCGCCAGACGTTGGCACATGTTTTAATGGGCTTGTGGTTTTATTTCTTCCGATATCGATCACATCAAGTTCTTGACGGCTCATCAGCAACAAGAAGCTCAGCTGTCGCTAGGACAGCCGACCGTGCTAGTGGTGGTCATTGACCTTCATAGCCATCCAAGGTCTATGATTTTTATCTCATCTGAAACAGCGTATGCCACGTCCTATTAGTGAAATGGTGACCTTAGCTTTATCTCTTACCGTTTCCGAGATGTGACCAGTTTTCCGCTGAAAAACGCACATTTTCCCTACCCCTACATTCAACCCAAAATTTGAAAATATTTCCCTTGCACTAGATCGCTGAAATTTTGCCTGCCTATGTTTAAAACACATGGGTTATTATTCGTGTAAAAAGTTTCCCCTTACGACCTAATGCTTAGCCACAATACATCCATTACAAACGTCAGACGGATGGACGACAAACGACAGACGACAACAGTACTTAACCGTACTTAAGTACGGTTGGCTAAAAAGGTCACTTAGCAATGCCATGGGATATGATATTGCGCAAGTTGCATTTGAGAACTTAATTGACTCAAGTGACTCATAACGTAATGCGCTACATAAACTTACGTTTTACTTACTATTTACTTACATAGCTCGTTAGTCATTTCGCTCGCTCTGGGTTCAGTTAGGCGACGCGTACCTGCAGTTACGGGACTTACGGCCCCTTAAAATCAATTCTTGTGCAATAATAATAATGATAGAGCCTAATGATAAATGAAAATGGTGATTGCAAAAGAAGAGAACTACAGCGCAAAGAACCAAAGAAGAAGACAACCAAAAAATGGATAGCGAAAAATAACATAACATGGATACAGGAGAAAACTTTTGAGTAAGCACTGAAGCAATGGATAATGAGCAGGATAGAGCCAAGTAGAAACGTCTAGTGTCATTTTCTTAATGATGGAAGAGAGAGAAAGAGAGAAGATGAGAGTACTCACAGTCTCCGGTGCGTTGCGGGTGCGTTTGTTTTCTACGACTGGCTGACATCATGGCGCATCTCAGCGCCACGGAACGACGACTCAAAGATCCTTGCCACACGGACAGACGACAGCAGCGACCGACAGACCACCGGATGTACAGCTGGCAGCGTGATCAACTATCAGACTGGAGGCAGGCCTACCTAGCGTAGCGCGCTCTTTGCCTGTCACGCCACGGTGCTACGAGCACACTGACTGAGACACGGCTGCGTGGCGCCTCACCGCGGCGACTGGACGTATTAGCCCGTCTGCCTGCAACTGCTGCTGCTGCTGCTGCTGCACACGGCGCGCTGAACTGCCGTGCTTGCTGCTCAGGCGTGACAAAACTTCGTTCATGTGCTTTCGGTTTTCGACTTTCCATTCGTCCCTAGAAAAACCTCTGTCTCTAATTTTTATTGGACCCCTGAAATATGTCGGTGCAGTTTTTGGGCCGACTGTTAAGCTTAAGCTTAAAGGTCTGGCCTTTTGCTACGATAGTCTGTCGTCTGTCTGTCACGGATGTATTATGGCTAAACGGCAGGTCTTACCGTAATTTTTTCACACGAATAATTAGCTCTATGTCATAAACCTAATCATGCACAATTTCGGTGATGTAATGCAAGGCAAAAATTTTTAAATTTAGGTTAAATGAAGTGGGTAAAACAAAACGTGCATTTTCAACTGAAAACTAGCCGTATCTCAGAAACGGTGAGAGATACGGCCAAGGTTGCTATTAATCACTGCTAGGAAGTCGCACAAGCCCTTTCACATGACATGAACATTTTTGACCTTGGATGACCTGGAAGAGTCATAACGCACTGTGGTATGCCAATCGTGCGATATTGTGGCTGAACAGTAAGTCTTAGCGGGTCGGCGATGGTACCGTTGGATAAGGCGATGACGACTTCCTATAAGACCGCCAGCAACAAGTAATGTAGTTGTTGGCAAATACACGTCCGACTGGACCACACCGACGGGAGCAATGCCACCCACAAGGATCATGGCTTGGGCCGCTTACGTTTCTTTTACTGATCAATGAATGACCTGACTGTAGATTGTCATGTACACAAGTTTGTTGATGATACGACACTGAGTGAAGTGCTGGAAACTGATCCACACATCAGAATGCAAGACAATCTTTATGACATTGTTACCCAGTCAGCTGCTAGTCTCGTGAATATTAATGTCAAAAACTAAAGAAATGCGATTTGAAAGTAGTGCGAGGAAACAGCTATAGCCATAACCAAGAGCTGATGCTTGAAGGCAATGCCATCGAAAATGTAAAGTCATACAAACTGCTTGGTATACATGTTGCAGAAACGTTGAAGTGGTATGTTCATACATCAGCATGCTGTCAAAAGCTTCCAGGTGAATTCATTTCCTAAAGCAACTATGGCAGGAAATCGAGCGACTTCAAAAGCGTGCAATTCGATGTATTCTTGGTGGCGTCAGTTACGACGAGGCGTGCTTTAGGGCCCGGTCACACTTAGCCGTCCTGAAGTCCCGTTCTTCCACGACCTGAAAGTTACCGACCACTGCCGATCTGATTTCAGTAGGAGAGGACGGGACCGCTCCCGACCTTCTAATGACCACTCCCGCTTTCTTCCCGCTCCAGCGCCGTCTTTAAACCGACTAGATACCCGACATACGC
>Ga0209367_1009937_pt1 | contig 12821 bp, 7 predicted proteins | sample WorMetLIZISLAND2_FD_187412 | JGI IMG/M metagenome (GOLD analysis project Ga0209367, IMG submission 187412) | Marine gutless worms symbiont microbial communities from Max Planck institute for Marine Microbiology, Germany - Olavius geniculatus... ... | reverse complement strand
CCCACTCACTTTGTCAGCCGCGTCTTGATCTACCTCTTCCTGACTCACCATACTTCCATGATCATCTCACCTCGTCAGCGTCACCATCACCACTCTTGTCATCCATCACCCCATCATTCTTTCATTCTAATCTAAAAACTTTTCTTTTTCTCAAATCCTTTCTTCCATAGACATCTGGTACCCCCTCAGACTGACTTCACGGCTATTCGGACCCGCTCACGGTTTTTATTTTTACTCTTTTCAGTTTTTTTCCTGAGTTTTATTTTTTCATTACTATTCTTTATTTCTTACCTTTTCAGTTTTTCTCTCTTATTTTAGTTTTCTTTACTTTCAGTCATTTTTCGAATTTTGTCAGTTACTTTGTCAGTTTTACATTTAACAGTATTTCTATTCTCAGTATCTCTTATTTCATTTTTCTTTTAAACATTTCAGTTCTTTTTAGTTTATGTGCTAGATTAAACTGACAGTTTATTTGTCAGTTTTCGAGTGCAAATTCTCTATTGTATTGTATTGTATTGTATTGTTGCAGTGTGCGATCAAGTTTGCATTTCGCAGCCACCGCTAATAGGCCACTCCTAGATTTTTATCACGGATTTTGCTTCTTTAGTTTTTTTTACTATTTTTCTTCGAGCGTGCGGTATACATTTTGATCGAGTGTTGGTTGGCGATCAAATTTGTAAACGTTGATGTAATGGTTAAGCATTACGAATACCTGCGATGGGCTACAAAACCGATAACGGATAGCTAATTTAGGCGTTGTTTGTTTAGTTGACTTATATTTTAATACCGACCTGTGGCAAACTTACGGTGTTATACCCCGTTTGCACGACGAAGCTGGCTCGTGAGCGCACGTCGAGCCAGCTTCATCGTGTGAACGGGGTATTACTTGTTGTGTATTTCATTTGCCACGTTCTTGGCGCGATATATCGCGCATCACTATTTTGGATAATGTTCATTAATGCTCATACAGGCCTACCAGTCGGGCAAGGGTCAGCAAAGACTACTCTCTCGACCAATTAGGTCTGTGCTACCGGTGTACTGTGTTTACCTGTTTAAACGGCTACCTGTTGCTGTTTAACTCTTAACCTTCTGTCACGATATGATAATACTAATGGTATGTGTACATGTGCATACAGCTGCCGCTATTACTCTTGAGTCAAATCGATAGTCGCAAGAATGCGTTGAAACATCCACACATTTCTACCTTCATTGACAATTTTCTGTTGGCCCCCGAAAGATGCATGATTGTTTTGTGCAGTAGCGCGCTTAATTAATAACCGTTAAAGGTTGTGCAAGGTCGCTGATTCCGGTACAAACGTGTATACATGCAGTTTCTGACTGCAGTAGCGTAGCAACGTTGATTCTGTCTTGCACTGTCTCAGACCTAGCCTACTGGACGTTGTCTGCTGAAAGCAGCCATCTCATCCTTGTTTATCCGGTCGGAATTTTGGGGGTGTTTTCTTAATACCCTAAGCAAGTAAGACACTTGTTAATTACTTTGCAGTACACGTGTGTGGCACGGCATACGTCAACGTTACAGACAGACTGACAGACGGGCGGATAGAAAACTTAAGGCGGCAATACGGCGCTTCGCACAAACTGCCATTGGTCATGGAGACATGGACGACGGTACCGTCAGCAGCCAACGTCTTGAGTCATAATCAAACAACAGTGGCGTCGTGGCCTGGATGAAGAAGGTTCAATTGTCTCCCCCGCTAAAGTTTGGCCTGTCGAAAAATCGTGTTCTTGTCGGAAATTTTCATTCAAAAACGCAAAATTTACCGCTGAAAAATTCCCATTTTGGGGAGATTTGGGGGCATGAAAATTTGAGCGCCGTGTCGGAAATTTGGAGCTATCTGTCAGAATTATGTTAGAAATTTGCAGTGCCTGTCGGAAAAATGCAACTTTCTGCCCCGCCTTTCTTAACCGTCGACGCCGCTGTTAACCAGTGTATCAGAATCCTGGTAATAGTGCTCACTGTTCCGCAGAAATCGCCGTTTCTATCACAGAGGTGGCCAATTTTATCGCCAGTAAGTGGCAGTAACCAAATTAATTGTGTCCACTGCCGTTTGGGGCATCAGAAAAGGTTAAAGTTGGCGCACAAGTGTATGACACATGTAGGGCTCTGTGTCACAACGGCTGCATGAATCAAAACATGTCGTCAATTTCTAACAGGCTGGACTGACAAGTATTGCTTCATCCAGTAATTGTGTGTAGCTGTGTTTGCCTATCGCTTCAGATATCCAGTCATAAATCACACTACAGTAGACCTATATAACCAAGACCACCGGCGTAGCCAGGACCTGGATGTAGGGGGCACTTGAGGGTTGGGGTGTGGAAAGGGGCACCCCTCCCATCAGTAGAGAGGCATGGGAAGGAGACTGTGCCCCTTGCCCAGAAATTGTTCGGATTTTGTTGTGTGAAATGAAAAGTGTTTTGTGCATTTTGGCACTGTTTTGAGAAAAAATAGCTTAGGTCGGACACCAAATGATTGTCATTTATGGTCTTTTAGGGGGTACCTTCCCCCAAGCGCCCCTATGCCTCTAGTACCCCCTTATGGCTATGGCAAATGCGACATGTAGCAGGCCATATGTGTGGCAGTGCTGTGATGATGCCGAATGCATGAAACTGTTAAATTAGAAATGATGGAAAGCCATATGTTAGAAGTACATGTACTGTTATTCATGCAAAATTATTGCACAATTCGTATGATCTCACCATAGTAGATTACTATGTCAGTTTTCTAATAAGTGTCAAGAGTATTGCAAAGATAAGCTTAGATATAGCACTGCATTATGTTCGCATAATTCTGTTGTATTGTCTGTGATATTAGTCAACCATAGTCATGTTCTCAAACACCGTGTATGCCATAGTACGCGGCGCGTCTCTTCAGAAAGCATTTTTGCTGCAAATAGCGTTTGCTATCAGTTCGCTGACAAGTTAAACAATAATTAAAAGCATTATTAGTATAACTGTCGGTGGCAATAATGTTTATAACTAATTAACTATTATGCAAATGACAAAGAAAGTTAATATACAAATATAGCTAAGACTGTTACTAAAGAAAACTAGAAAAGCACTCGGAGAGCGCAGACCTCCGTCAAGCATGTTAACGAAAATTTCAAAGTGATCCAGAATCAAGGATTCTTTCCGGATCACCCCCAAAATTGTCTCACTTGTAGTTTTTGCCATTCCCGACATTCCCAACAAACTCTGGCAAAAACATAACCTCCTTGGCGGAGGTAACTAGCATAGCAGTAGGCTACTGTGCTACTTTTCTGATAAGTGTCAACAATATTGACAAATTCACAAGATAAGATTAGACATGGCACTGCATTATGTTAGCATCTGCTGTATTGTCTGTGATGTTAGTCAACCACACATGTTCTCAATCAAGCCTAAAAACATGTTTTTAGAACAAAAACATAAACAATGTTTTTAACGTCAATGGTGTATGCTATTGACGTTCTCATGACGTTTAGGCTACTCTGTCCAGGTACGTATACTGTATGTACGCAACCTGATGCTGTCGACGAGCGAGGACGCGTTGGAGCAAACATTCACGACAGCCGCTGGTCGCGACGGCTGCGTGGAACGTGTCAAGAAACTCAAGGACTACGCATTCGTACACTTCCGAGAACGTTCCGACGCTCTCCGCGCCATGCACGCACTAAACGGTCAGCACACGTAGACCTACAATACACCGGTGCTTAAATTGAGAGGAAACGCGTTCCCTCCACTTTCTCAAAAGAGACGGCTTCCCGCACTTCTGGAAGACTTGAAATGTGAATTCGGATGTAGGCTTAGATGCATTCACTGTGCCACTAACATTTTTTAACACTGTGGTTTAAACCTTTCTGTCACCATTTGGTAAACGAAAAAAGCCAGATTATACGGCTAAAATAATCCTACACCAAATTCAATTTCGGCTGAAGCTCCACTCCGGACCTTGCTAGAGGAGCTTACGACGCTCCCCCAAAGCTCCTAGTTCGAATTCCCCCACTTTTTCCGCAGTTTAAGCACTACAGTACACTGCAGCATTTCAGCGATTTTTTAATAACTGCATGGTCTTACCGAGCATGTTGCTATACAGGGTGGTCCTGAAAAGCAATCCAATAATTTTTTGTCCCAAATTTATCAAGATTTTGTAATTCTTGCGTCTGCACACTCGGCAGTAAGCTTGCAACGAAAAATTAAGCTAACCATCAAACATTTCACCAGCGACGCTTCGCTAACTTGTGATAATATTTAGTTTAGTTTTTGCGTGGATAAGCCTAAATTTCGTCGGACTTTGTCGCAAACATCTTGACATGTCGAGATGGTTTGTGTCCGCAACTTTTGTGATTTGTGTCGGCGACTTTCACCGAAACTTCATGGTTCCATGATTTGTCACTGTTTGTGTCCTCGACTTTCATGATTTGTATCCACAACTTTCTCCGCGGAGAAGTTTCGGTGAAAGTCGGCGTAATGGAATTTGGTCTATAGTAAATTTCATATAAGATATTGTACCAGTGTTCGTTGTGGGATAATGAGTAACAGTGAAGATCATGGACGAGTGAATGGCGTAATGTCTGCAGGTAGCGTGTTGGATGGATCGAAGATTGAAGTCGTGTTGTCTAAGCCGGTGGACAGAGAGACTTATCAGTATGTCAAGTCCGCTAAAGCCGCCGCACAGGTAACGTAAATTGACAGTCATCAGTGTCGTTCTCATGTTCACCGCTTTTCGTCGTTTCATTTTCAGAAACTCTGGGACGTGTCATTGATACTCAAACTAACTTTTTTTACTTTACTGTGTTTTATAAGCCGTAATTTTTATATTTTGTTGTAAATGGTCTGTCACAACCTCATTGTTATGATCTGTTTTCCGACAGAAAAATAGATGCAAACGTAAAACAAGAACTTCGACTTTAACGACAAATTGTATGTAATTTTCGGTCAGGTGTGCTGCATGTCGTGGCTGAACTTGGCCTAGAAATGATATAACGATAGAGGGGCAATACGGGAAAGTTTGATAAGGATTGTGCTATGATTCAGGCAATGGCGTACCCAAGCCGAGCGGCGTATCTAACCACTGCCACGCCATTCTACCCGACTACGGCCGTCATACTTAACGCTAACACCAGGTATGATGCCCCGTCGCTCTTTTGTCCGCTGCCCAAATTAATCGATATTAATTGTCGGGTTTTTGAACTAGTTTGACAGCCGTTTTTTTGTAATTGCTTTTAGCTTTTTTTGCACGTTCTCGTGTTGTCTTATAGTTTTTAATTAATGCAGTATAGGCCTATTTCATTTTGTTAGCAATGAGTATAAATAAAAATGAATGAATGAATAAAAATGTATTTCAATTATATTTTGAGCACAGTAATTACTTTTTATCCAACGCCTTTTTTGTGTGTAACTCTATACAAAGTTTGCTCTTATTATTGATATTGCTGCTGTTGTTATAGTAGCAATTACTTCGTCATCACATGCGCTTATTAAGAAGTTATTATGTAAGAATTTAGTAATATTTGATGTTTTTGCTAATTCCGTGCTTTAATCATTATATTATTCAATCATTATATACTATTGTAATAACGTGCTAATCTGCCAGTAGATCGTGCTATACTTGTGGTAGTAGGAGTCGCGGTGGAAGTCGAATGATGCTATCAAGTGATGGTGCCGGATGTCGTCAGTCGGGCGGCTCACGCGCCGCTGCGGGCGTCAGTAGACCTGCATACATCACGCGAGGTCCTTCAGCTGCCGTCTACAGACACCATCCCGCGACCGAGGTTCATTTAGCATCGTAACTAATACATGATCAATTTAGATCATTTACTGTAGTTATGAGTTCCATTTTGACTCATCTGGCCCAGAAACACATTGTTTTTATGTGTACGTTTTAATTGTTTGCGTTTGTCTAAAAATAAAATACCTACCTACTACGACCGGTATTATTATTGCCGCTACTATAGTTACTGTAACCTACTGCACGGACATGGAGTTTTCACAAGGTAGTGTAGCGACGCGGCGTGGGGTGCCGACAGATCTGACGATCACTTTATAAAAAAACTTCATTGTTGAGCGTTCAGCAAATGAATTTGTGAAAATCAGTCAGTAAAGATACGGAAACAGTATGAAGTATGAACAGTGCGAACATTTTCGGTTGCATTAAGGCGGTACTGTCAAAAGTTCAAAAGTCGAGGTCACCGGAAGTCAAAAACTCAATAAAGTGACACATATTTTACGTAATTAATTTACAAGATTATTTTGTTAGTTAAGTTTACTTAAGTTGTGTTTTTTTATTATTTGCATTTAGTCTTTATTTGTTTCTACCATGTTTATGGTGAATAAAGTTTCGTGTGTAATCGCGGCTTGTGCCGTGTGACTCCATTACTGGAGACATTCAGTTGATGGAAAGACGACCGCAAATTATGTCGGCATTCAGCACAACGTAAAACTTTTTCTTGCTAAATAATCGGTGACATATGAATGATTGGTTGTTTGCAGTGTCGTCTGTACGATATTCTTCCAGGCATGGAGCTGACGCCTATGAATCCGCTGACACTCAAGCCACAGCATTACAAATCACCCATACTCGTATCTATCATTGGCTATTATTTTATACAAGTGTATTTTATGCGTTCAGCTTTCTTAGTTAGCATAGTTAACATACTAAACATAAGAAATATGATTTCTTGCTTGACCGAATGTTTTGTTACAGCAGTTCTTTCTATGCATTGTACAGTTTCTTTGAACCACACGTATATGAAATGTTAGTGCTACACGTAATTTATAGTGAGATGTTTTAAATTATGATAAACTGTGAGGCAACGTGTTTGGCAGTTATTAGAGGAGTTTTGCCAGAAGAACAATTGGCCGCTGCCTCACTACCAGCTTCACACAGCGGTTCATCACGACATTGCCAACAACACCGCCACTGACATACAGCTTTTCATATTCAAGGTCTTTTCTCATTTCCCACTTTATCTGAGTAAGTAAGTAAGTAAATAAATTATACGGCGCGCAGTGTCGACGGGGAAACTTAGTCAAATATGTCAATGTAAAATATGCATTGATTTTGTTGTAAATCATAAACAACATTTATGTACTTTTTTGCTGGTTTCGTGAAATCATTTATACCGTACCACGAGCGCTAAACGTTCTCAAATGCGATTTTGTGTTTAGAAGGTCAAGGTCATTAAACGTCAAAAGCTTCAAGAAAGTGACACGAGTTAAGCATATATTTTTATTTACGGCGGGCTAAGGCGCGTCCGGCGGCTACAGCACTCACTTCAAATCAACCGTTGTTACGCCTCGTTTGCTGTCATTGCATAATACTCCCAGAAACTGGACGCACGGCGGCATACATTTCACCGTCTTTGCTAGTGAAGTATTTTTCATTACAAGATGTGTTTCATGCTCTGTTATCACGTGACAACTAACACGACCAACTTATGCCGCTACGTTTTAGCAGTACTTTCGTCAGAATGTTTATGAACAGTTTCGTGTGCTTCACTGCTTCTGAACTGAACCGACGTGAACTCTTACGGTTTTTAATTTTGTATATTTGTATATTTTTGTACAAACGTGACAAAAAGGATAGATGGGAAGAGAGCAAGAGGGCATCAGAGACTAAAGTATCTGGACAGTTTCTGCGAATTATATAAGGAGAAAGTGAGCCCAACACAGGGCTTCAAAGAACTGATTGCTCTGGCAGCGCATGGCGCATGGTCGCCAATGTCGTCGACGACGGCACGGCAACATGACATGGCATATTTCATATTGTGCGCTTTGCTTTTTTGTATATTTTAACTATGTTTTAAACGGCAAATAAAGCTGATCAGTGATACACGTGTCATTGGCGGCGACGCTGTGGTGCGTATAGGTTTATATACCGACGTTGTCGTCGACGCCATTCATGGCGGACAAGTTGTGTCGATCAGTTGAAGACGCCAAGAGAATCGCTGCTGAGCACGTCCTAGCACATCTGCCAGTTCCCGTTGACGGTCTGTCCGCCTTCTGTACCTTAAATATTCTTCTCCTTCTTTGTTCTATACGTCGCAGCGATGCTGTCGACGTCGATCCCAGCGCAGAAGACACGCCATGTTGATGCCATGGCTTGCGAAAAATCGGTGACTAAATGTAGACTACGACCGGAGTCACACAGGAGTGTTCTGATGTAACTCGAGCAGGCGTAAGCCTAACCATTAACCATTTTCATTAAAGCTACATGACTACAGTGCTATTTAAATCAACACCGGGTAGTTTCTAACAAATTGAGACAATATGACGTATTTGTTATCTAGATAAATAAGTTTTGATATTGTTGCATAATGCGTGCGTGGTCGGCTACATTTATGACTGCCAGCAGCGTCTCCCGCAAGTAGGCTAAGCACAAAGCTCACAAGCTAAATTACTGAGTATGGCTAGTAATGTTGGAATTACATTTACATTACTGTTATAACTATTGTCCGTGCTATATACCGACGACAGTATTGTTCTTAGCATTCGTAGCTAAGTGTTGTTTTCTGTTTGTTTGTCTGTTACCATGATAACTCATGAATCGTTACACTTACCTTGATGAAATTTTACTTGTAGCCTACATCTTGACAACCGCAAGAAACCTATTGCATTTTAAGGTCATTAGTCAAAGGTCAAGGTCACATGACCGTTTTTTCCGATACTTTACCATTGCAAGATAGGACTATGCTGTTAATAACTGCTGCTAGGGATGACTAGTTAGGCCGATAGCTATTGGCCGACGCTGACGTCATTGCTATAAATATCAAAGCATGCCGCGGCAACTACCGCGGACAGATTTAGCCTTGTGCAAGGCTTGACAGTCTAGTTATTGTAATTATAATTATTATTAGTAGTAGTAGTAGCAGCAGTAGTAGTATTTTAATTTTACTGACTTTGGTGTGCAATTGCAGGTGCGTATTCTTACGCCTACCAGTCCCCAATGCACGGTCATCACTACTGATGTTGGTGACGTCACCACTGACGTCATACTGACGTCACGCTGAATGCTGCTGCGACTGCGATTGAGCAATGGCGTTTTTGCGTCCTTAGCAACTGAACATATATTTCCAACATAGCGTTGCACGTCACACGCTTTTGTATGAATGCCTCAGTATTCTGTGTTATTTAAGCCGTTATTTTAGATTTTTGGTTTTTTCTTTGACATTTGTTTTTGTCTCTTTGCTCCGTTATTGTACGTCTGTCTGCTGAAGAGTATGCTGACATTATATTATGTTTTCGACCTTTTTATCTCGACAACTTCAGTGCCTTGGTCTAAATCTAAATCGTGTTTGATATTATCTAGTAACTGATGTTTGCCACGATTTTTGGTGCTTGTCGATTAGTTTCTATTATTTTTTTTGTTTACATTCTCACACATCTTGAGTTTAGTTTTACAACAACACGTCATACTGTCAGGTTTCTTGACTTATTTCATTAGTCTACTTTCACTGTATTTTGTTTTTAAATCAAATCAGACTAAACGTATATGTCTTGTATCCTGTAATAATGTTTAATTATACATAATAGTTTGACAAATACAGTTAATCGGTCATTTTTCGCGTCAATCAAATTTATTGCACGTGGTAAGAAACAGCAAGGTATGCTATTGTTGTTGCGTATTTTGATCGTTTTAGCGCGTATAACTGTTGTTACAAGTAATTTGAGCAAAGCTCACGTGACGCGCGATATCAGCGGTCCTGCCACTTGGACAATCAAGTACAGAATGCAATAAAACAATAATGCGTCTTGAAGGAGTATCCAACGTTGAGGCCTCTGTACGGAAGACTCCTTGAACCTAAGATGTCAGAACTCAGATGGTTAAAAATGTACGTTTAATGCTAAAAATTTCATACGCAGGTTGTCCAGGTCTATCTTTAGCCATTTCGGCATTATTCACGCTTGAAATGTGCACTGCAGCTAAAAATTACAAAAACACATTAATTCCTCTTATTTGGAAATTTAAAGTCATATAAGGTCATTGATGTTGATACCATTAAAAAGCTTGTCATCATAGCTTGTTAAGATAAGCAGTATATCTGTGTCTATCTCAACTGTTTTTACGTCAAATGAGCCAATAGCGGTAAATAACCACTTTTTAGGTGGGTAGCCGTTTTTAATGCCCGCCGACGCAAACTTTTTGAACCGAAAGAATCGGGATTTGAACTGTTAAAATCTGCGTTTAATGCTAAAAATTTAACGCGTATGTTGTCTTGGTCTATCTTTAGCCATTTCGTCGCAATTTGCTGTTGAAATGTGCGCTGCAGTCAAAAATTGCGAAAAATTTATCAGAAACCCCTCTTTTGGAGATTCAAAGTCGTTCAAGGTTATCGATGTTGATAAATCTAAAAATCCCGTCACCAGTGCTTGTTATGACAAGCAGCATGTCTGTACCTATCTTTAACCATTTTCACAGTAAGCAAGCCAATAACGGCAAAATAACGTCTTTTCAGAAGGGGTACCCCTTTTTGACGCCCTCATTCGAGGGGAACCCTCTCACTCAGGGACGCGAAATTTTGTCACACAAAACTATAGTCCTTGTGGCAGCCAACAGTGAAGATTTCGTGATCCTAACGCGCACCGTTTTGATGCAGCTTACGAGTGTGACGGACAGACGGACGGACAGACAGACGCTTAGACGATGGCTAAGACGCGCGAAGCATTCTCCTGTCGCGCGCAAAAATGCACCTTGTAGATATAGTTCGCTGTTTGATTGCTTTTGTCGTAATTGAAGCTGATCGTTGTATAATTGCACTTTGTAATCTTTTATTATGTGATTTAAAGAGTTTGTCATGTTTCTGATAGAATAATTTTGCGGGCTTCGTCGTTTGTTGAGCAGATCTTATTCTGCGTTGTTTTTCAGCAGTCGACAGTGAATCCGTGCAAGCTGTGAGGCTTGTGTAAAAGAGCTCTGCTGAGTTTATAAGAAAAGTTATTAGCTGAAATTACGTATGAAGTGAAAGTGTTTCATGGCTTTGGCAAATTAGTTCATAGTTTTTTTGTGGCATGGAATAATGTATTTTTAGGACTTTTGGTGGGTGAAAAGACTTGTTAACATTATCCACAACCAGTGTTTGAATTGTGAAAAATTAGCTGGGGTTGAAATTTTCGACGCCCGGAGCCCGACCAAAATTGTGATGTGAACTGTATGTATATAGTATATAGCTGACCTCCCAGATCATAATTTCACAATGTGTTAAGGGGGTTGGGAAAACAGTTTTTAACCCCCCCCCCCGGCAATTCAAACACTGTCCACAACAATAGCTCGTAAAAGTCGTAATTAACTGACATTGGAATACTTTGCGAGTTTGTTGTTTCAGTAAATATAAAAAAATATCAAATTATGTGCAACTGTCCCATAAAGGGTACACAAGTGATCGAGTGCTGTCATAAAAAACATCTTAGCGTTTCTGAGCTTTATATTCATGTATTTTAGGCCTATAAACTTTATTTAACATTTTCCACTTTTAATATTCCACTTTGTTGTTTATGTCAGTATGTTATGTATTTAGTGCATGTTTTGTGACTTGAGACATAGTTGTTTTGTGCTATCATGTGAACGTATTGCGAGTTTTGCCGATTTTTGATATTAGGCTAGATATGCGCATTTTGTTGTTTTTTTTCTACAGCGCACGCTCCCGTTATTTTCGTATTTTGTATTTTGAAGCACATATCGCTTTTATGCGCACCCTCGTAGACAGAACGCGGTTCTCCCTTCTTGAACCTTTTTCGGCTCATAGCAGTTTTTACGTTTCTACAGTGGTTGGGTTGAACATTGTGGTGATATCGCGACGGCGCTCGCGGCAGTATGTGATACTCCTGGCTGTCTCTTTACAACAGTCGTTGTTTTTGTTGGTCTGGACTTTCAGTAGATAAAGTTATTAATTTCCCACGATTTTCACGCTGATTATTTTTGTTAGCCACCGAATTGACGTCATTCTGCAAATTCGATTTTAAAACATCCATGTAGTCATGTTGTATGAGTCAGAAATTGTTAATCGACGAAAATCCATAGTCGTTGGCGTGTTACAGATTGTTAGTAGTTTAGCAGTTGATTTGTTTGTAAACGTCAGTTGCTGACTGAGGCCGAAAGATGAGTCGGAAGATTGATATCAAATTTAACATTGCAAATTATTGTACAGCGTCGAATTTTTATTGATTTACGTTTATTCTAGTTAACAAGACGATCAGTGTAAGATGGAATAAGGTTCAAGAGTGATGATCGTGTTGTAGATTTGTGCACGTAATTTTTTCGTAGATTGTTTTTTTTGCACTTTCGGATGAAGATGATGCGATAAAATGCCTATGAGTTACAGATATTACAGATTTGTGCACGCCACTTTTTGACTGTTTTCGGCGTAGTGATTTTCGTCATGATATTGTTTTGTTGCGGTGCGGTCCGGTGCGGTGTTTCGTCAAACCCTTTGCTCTGGAGTTTATGACTGATGAGTGATAGGCCCGTATTTACGTTACATCACAACTTTAAAAAAATCGTAACTCATTCGGAAAACAAAAGAACAGGCTTAAACATTAAATGATCAATGGTATGGCCAAAAAATCTGTGGAGCAAAATGGGTTGCAGTTGCAGTCAACTTTGTACAGAAGGTCTATTGCAGCACCCTTTCTCAGCTATTTATGTTTATCACAAAAGTTACCAATTTAGTATGTTGGGCAGAGGGAAAGGGAAAGGGGGAAGAAAAAAGGGAAAAGGGAAGTGGAAGGAGAAGGAGAAGGAGAAGGAGAAGGAGAAGGAGAAGGAGAAGGAGAAGGAGAAGGAGAAGGAGAAGGAGAAGGAGAAGGAGAAGGAGAAGGAGAAGGAG
>Ga0209367_1009935_pt1 | contig 12823 bp, 11 predicted proteins | sample WorMetLIZISLAND2_FD_187412 | JGI IMG/M metagenome (GOLD analysis project Ga0209367, IMG submission 187412) | Marine gutless worms symbiont microbial communities from Max Planck institute for Marine Microbiology, Germany - Olavius geniculatus... ... | reverse complement strand
GAACTGTTGGTTGGAAGTTTTGTCGCACTGTTGCCGCAAGTGTTTCATGTGAAGATTTTCGAGCTTCCATCAGAGATGTCCGTGACAGAGACAGCTTACTCACATCAACCCCTGCCACTGCGAGAGCAGGTGTAACAATCATCATCGCCTGCCGTGTTGAGGTCTTTGTTCTGTCCAAAGCTGCATTGAAGAGTGGGTCATCAATGATGCAACGCTTGGGAAGTGGCTGGCTAGACTCAGACAATGGACGTTTTAGCGCTGTGCTGTTTGACTGGCGATATGGTTCACATGACACTGAGGCTTCACCGGGCGAATCATCACCTGAAGACTCATCGGAAGACAGAACTACAGCAGCAGCCGTCAAAGTTGATTCCTCTTTATGTTGCAGCTTACGACGCTCCTCCTCCTGCTTGCGCTTTTGATATTTGGCAGCAGCGTGTCTGAAGACCACATCTTCGTTGTCATCGACATCTGTCGGGGGCCACGCTGGTCAATGAGAAACTGCCGGTCTTCTGGAATCCTTGTTCGCCTTTCTCAGTCAGCATGCGCAATGTCAAGAAGTTGACTCATGCTGTTTGTGAAGTCAGTCTCCAACCCAGCCTGTGTGGCTGCATAGATGCATAGAGTTGCGGTTGCCACTTTTAAAAAGCTTTGTGGGAGACCATTTCCTCTTAAAAGAATGCACTAAAATTTTTACTGAATACTTACTTCATCAAACCTCAGCAAATGAGAGGGTGTGCGATATGAAATTTAAAAAATAAAAATATCCTATATAGAAATTGACCAGGCTAGTGGAAGGCCATTGATGAATGTAAACATCTCAATTATTTCAAGGTCAACCAACGACAAAGATCCATGACGAATTAAAGTGTGAGTATAAAGCAAAGGACAAGGAAGTCAAAAGACATTGTGCCAAAGACAAACAACAATTGTTCGATTCAAAGGCTAGTGAACCAGAAGAAGCTGCGAGTAAAGTAGACCACAAGTCATTGTACAGGATTGTAAAGGAACTCACAGGCCAACGAATGCAGAGCCAGCAGATAAAGATGGCAGATGGGAGACTCACAAGGACACGTGATGAGCTGGTGAACAGATGGAGAGATTACATCCAGGCTGTGCTCAACTGCCCAGAACCCACAACAGCACTTGACATGGATGACACCCAAGCCAGTGTGCAGCTGCCAATCACTGTTGACCCTGTCTCTGAAAAAGAAGTAGGCCTACTACTGTCCATCAAACAGCTAAAGAATGGAAAATTTGCGGGCGTGGACGGTATACAGTTGGGATTGCTGAAGTACTTGGACTCCTTAGTTCCCCACCTTACAGATTTATGCAACATGGTGTGGCAACAGGAACGTGCCTCAGCTGATTGGAGAAATGGCATTATTATCCCACTTCCAAAGAAGGGTGATTTGTCTGATTGTGGCATCTGGTGAGGCGTCATGTTACTGTCTGTACCAAGCAAGGTGTACACCAGGGTACTTTTGAATCTTATGCAGGATGCTGTAGATCAGTTACTTTGTCAACAACGAGCTGGTTTCAGGCATGGCAGATCTTGCATGGATCAGATGTTTACCTTGAGGCAGATCATACAGAAAGTGACAGAAGGACGTCGGCCTGTGATAGTGAATTTCATTGACTTCTGCAAGGAATTCGGCAGCATCCATCGGCCAGCACTGTGGAAAATCGTTCAGCATTATGGACTTCCAACAAAGATAGTTACAGTCATTCAAAAGCTCTATGAGGAGAGTAGCGTGCAGTCAGGGTTAATGGTGACACAAGTAGTTGGTTTCAGATAGAAACAGGTGTTCGTCAGGGTTGTATTTTGTCACCACTGTTGTTCGCTATCGCAATAGATTGGGTGCTACGGAGGACCACGGACAACAGTACTGGAGGGATCAAGTGATCTGAAGATGAGTCATTGTGTGACTTAGATTTTGTCGATGATGGCAGAGGAGCATACTGGGCATCTCTTGGAAAGACAGGATAACAAACATTGAGATCAGAGCCAGAACCGGACAAGAAAGCATGGACAACCTACTGAGAGAAAGACGATTACGCTGGCTTGGACATGTTCTGCATATGAACCATCAGCGCATACCACAGCAAGCACTGTACTGGCAGGTACCAGGATATAAGATAGGACCAGGTCGACCAAGAGCGAACTGGAGGAGCACAATCAACAAAAATTTACAAAAGATGGGGTTCACCTGGGAAGAAGCAGAGGTGGCAGCTCTTGACAGACATGGATGGCGTCGGAGTGTGGCCCAATGTGTCCAGTTGGATGCGGGATGAAATAAGGTCCAAGGTCCACTTTTTGCCTAGCAGTTGACTTTTGTCGACATCAGCCTCGAAAGCGTTAATGTTGTCAATAGAGGCAAACTGTCATCATCGTATTTGATTTGATTTGATTTAGCAGTGCAATATTCAGCAGTGTGTTATTGCAAGACAGCAGTGCAGTATTGTGTGCATTGATTTCAGTGGAGCCGGAGGCAGAGTCAATGAAGAGCAAGTTGCAGCTGCCTAGCTTCGCTCCATCCAAGTGGGAAACTGTCGACGAGTCTGAACTTGAGTCTCAAGGTAACACCTCTGCTTAAGTAGTTGGTCGAAACTGAAGTTACAACTCCCATAAACAATACAATAACTGTCTCATCACAAAAAACTCTAATTCTCAACATAATCAGTATGACAAAAAATAACAAAAAAACAAAACAGTGGCAATTATGATTACAAAATCTAAAAAAAAATGGAAACACAGTTTAAGTTGCAAGGTTTTAAAATAGACGTACCGTTACAAAGAAAATTGAACTGATGGTAGCACTGTCTGTGTGAGACGTTCTGAAGAGTTATATAACTAGTAATTAAGTACTAAGTACTCAGCTTTTGCAGTGCACCATATGTCTAAACAAATTTGAATCGTAGCTGTAGATGATAGCAGTTAATCAGTGGTGGTGTTGTTTGAGATCAGATGGGTCTTCGGGTAACTTTGGAAGGTGTTGGCAGATGGTGCTGTTCGAATGGTGTAAGGTAAACGTTAAAACTGTTCCAGATACGAGGAGCGGTTGAGCTGAACTAACATTGCGCGACTGGCGAATGCTGTGTTGCCTGTTGGTTGAGACAGCAGTTGCTGGTCGGATGATCGCAGTTGACGTGATGGCGTTAGCAGGACCGATAGGTGTTTAGTGATTAGTGATTTATATGTTAGCATTGCATGCATTAGGTGTGTTGTGCTGATATTGCCCAGTGTATTTTGCATATGCAGCTATAACGCTGTCCAAGTGGGAATTGCTTGAGCAGAAGAGAAAAGAAGAGGAAGCGTCGGCCAGGAAACAGGCTTCAAGCAGCTACGATGATATTGACGGCAGGTCAGTTAGTTATCGAGTCCACTTGATCAGTGATATAACATCGTTTGCAGTACCACTGCTAATTTACAGTGGCACATTACACCTTGTGTTTATTATGATACTATTATTGTTTAAAGCATTTTGCTAACTTAAATTATATTGACAGCAGGTCATGTGTCATGTGGTTATTTGTTTGCTATTTGGTTATAAATAACATTATTGACAGAGTTAAAAACACCAACTGTATGCTGGCACTGAGACTGATATGTCATTTTATGGAGGAAGTATTTTTTGTTCGGATGTTGTTACTTGCATCTAATTTGCTGTGAATTGATCAGCTGAACGTCATTAATTCATCTTGATCATTATCGGCATTGTCGTGAGCCGTTTTTTCCCATTGTTTACAGTCTGCTATATGTTTACTAATGATGCCCGTTGATCAATGGCGTGTGATTGTCAGGCCACTGGACAATGACGACAGCGAATCAGAGTCGTCACGGCGCAGCAAGGAAGGCTCTGATTGGCCGGCGAGTCAGGACAGTGCAAGTCAGTCATTTGACGATGAAATGATGACGACCGGTGAGAGATCAGAGCATGATGAGAAACACATGCAGCACAGACAGGAGGTGAACGAAGCCAAACGAGCGAAACTACGAGAAATTGAGGTGACTCTCAGCTTTGTTGTATTTTATTGATTTGTGCCTTTAACAAAGGCCGAAGTCATTTGTTGATAGTATGCATTTTTGCTGACACATTGCTGTCTGTTCAGGCTCAACTTGCAGTACAAATTTGACTCGATATACTGCCTTTTCAATCTCCCAGTCAGGTCGATATCCAGTGGTTACTATGCGGATGGTGTTTCACTGTCGACAGCAGACTATCTCGGTAGGCTATAACCAACACCACCGAAGTCAACTCAGCCTTCCATCTCTTAGAGGTAGCCCACTTGGCTGGGGTTAAGTTGGGGGTGTGTGGTGATCCCATATGGCAGGTGATGCTCTGTAGCTCTCTGACAGGTTTCTCATAAAGAGTTGTGTTGATATTAGGTGAAAGTAATGAAGTACCAAGATGAATTGGAGGCTGGGCGTCGATCTCGCAAGCCAGAGTTCTCTATAGCCGAACAGGTCGAGCAGTACCGACGAAAACAGCTACGCAAGGTCTGTGACTACCATACATTATTACGTCTCTCACATCTCTCTCTCTCTGTTAGCATTTCGTTATCAAATACTTACATATACACTACACTCGTGGCTGTGTCATGTTGTAATAAACAGATAATGTTCTGCAGGATAAGTATAGTTCAGATATAAGAGGTATATCTGTTAATCAAAATCTGCCTCAGTTATTAGTAAATACATTGGTTGTGACAAAAATTGCATTTTTGTACCAGTTGTAAATTTTGTTATTGCGTTTGTGTCGGCTGCTAGTGTAGTTAGTTGTGCATTTGCAGCAGAGCAGATTTCATGATGATGGTGATGTTTGTCAGGGTTAGCAGGACTGTCCTCGGCCTCGAGGACATCTCAAGGATAAAAAATCATGCCCTTGGCCTCAAAAAGGTTTGGTCTTTACCTTGGTCTGGGACACCACTTGTCTGACCTTGACCTCGAAGATCACTGCCCGTGGCCTTGGCCATGAAAATGCTGGCTTCGAACTCATTGCTGGCTGTTATTTAGGAGGATGAGAAAGAGGCAGAGAGAGAGAAAGAAAAGCGTCGTGAGGAGGAGAGGGAAAGAGTCCGCGAGTGGGAGAGAGCCAGAGAGCGCGAACGAGATCGCAGCAACCGTACGTCATCGCGAGGTAAAGACATCGAAGTATTGGAGGTGCGGCGGTCCGACGAACAGCGATCGACGAGCGTCGACTCCGACAGTCGGTTGACGTCACGTGACGTGGAGACTGCAAGCCGTGATGCAGAACGCAGTAGAACACGTGACCACCGGAGTGGCACCGAGACACGCCGAGACATCGACAGCAGGCATCACTCAACGGCAGACGCAGATGACAGAAGTCGACACCACGCTGACGATGATAGACACAGTAGACAGAGCCACAGCCGAGATCACTCACCTCCCTCTGATGACAGCTCCAGAGATGACTTGACGGTCAGTGCTGTACTGTTGTCATAGTAATAGTGGTGGTAGTAGTCTAGTAATAGCAGTAGCACTCTACGATTAAGCCACTTCAGCAATTTTTTTCTTTATATCAGGCAACTGGTTGCAAAGAAATTGCATATTGTTTGCTGTGCTATTGTTTTCTGAGCCACCGTATAGTAGTGGTAACAGAATTTGTAGTAGTACTAGTAGTAGAGATTGTGATGGTAGTTGCAACTGGAAAATGCTTGGACATTTTGAACCTCTACGTAGCACTCTTTTGTGCTTCACTGGCTGCCACATTAACTATAGTTAAATAAAAGTACTTGCGAAAAATTTCTGGAACCAAATCACATTCCAAGAGACCCAGATTTGGGGTTTCTGGATTGGGTTCATGATCGAGATTGTCACCAAAAACGTAATGTTTATTGAGTCGCACCCTTATCAGAAAATATCGTTACTTTCATGATTTGCCACTAGTACAGTGTGTAATGTGATATGCTGCTGGTATATAGGTAAGCGGCTCACTGGTGAATTATCCATCGTCTCCGCAGCATCGAGACTCGTCAACCGACAGCCGACAACGACGGTCACGGACGTCACCCAAGAAATCGTAAGTCCCATCTTGGTCAGCATTGTTATTGGATAACTCACCTAAAAACCTGCTACAATCCCCCCACTCCCCTGCTAAATAATCACCTAAGCTTAATACAATTTTAGTTTTTTAGTTTCACTAATAATGACATATTTTATTAAAGTTAACATCTTGTAACATCTGAACCTATGAATTTGTAAATTGCTTGTATATTTTATGCACATGAGAGCAAGAATAAAAACACAGAATCAACCAATAGGCTTTTCAGCTAAAGCTTAAGTTAGGCTTTTTAAAAACTTATAACCCAATAAAACCCACTGGGTGGGGTTTTTTAACAAGAAATTTGAGCAAAGCTCAAGAGATGCGCGAAAGCCTATAGCATTTCCAGTTCAGTAGTTATAGTTTCGAAAATCGCATATCACTTGGACTCGGCCCATCGGGACCATAATACACATCGGCCATAGGCGCGTGTGGCGTTGGCGACGGTGGCGCCTCCTTGTGAATGACATAGACTTGTGCAGCCCGATGTCGCGAAAAAAAATCCGTAAAACCCCCTATTTTGGCGTTCAGGGTTATCCAAGGTCATTGAATTCGGCGCCAATCGACAGCCAGCATACGATTTCCTATTAGTGATTAATAGTAACCTAGGCCTTATCTTGCACCGTTATTGAGATACAGCGAGTTATAGGCCAAAAATCGCAAATTTTGACCACCCCCCTCTCATTTAGCGCCCTCGTTCAGGGTGACCCTCTTCGAATTTATGAAAAAGGTTTACGCGCTGAAAGCATAGCTGCTTTCGCGCGTAAAAACTGTTTTTTCCAGCCCTGATTTTAGCCAATCTGTGGACCTACAGTATGTACTGGCTGTGAACTACAGCCTACTGGCAGACTAGGCTGTATGTGTCTACGACGCTAATTGCTAACCTACAACGTATACCTTCAGTTACGATGTGTGGTGGTATTTTTACTCTGATACTGGATGGATGTTTGTTGTTGACATATAATGTGATGTAAATGTATCAGTCATAGAGCACTGTGGGAGTAGACAGAGATTAGGTCCTCGAGGGCCTTGAGTTCAAGGACAAAAAACTGTGGCCTTAGCCTTGGCCTCAGCATTTTAGCCTTTAGTCACTAATTTCGAAGTGAGCAGTTTTGAGACTTATTGTAGTTCTTGTTTAGTTGGAGCATTACCATGCAGTTGCCACTATCGGGGTACTGTGGATGCCACAGGAAAATCCTACCTGGTACTTGGTTCTTAAAATTTATCACAAAATAACAAGTGCTGATTAAATGATGATTCTTTGCACCAAAATTATACTGTACCAGGATTCTTGGTCATATTTGAAAATGTAATGGGGATCCAGTTTTTAGCCCACTGTACTTAAGTAATAGTCAGGTCAAGCTATTGTCATGTTTGTCGTCCATCGTCCGTCATCTGTAATCTCTCTGTCATGGATGTATTGTGGCTAAACGGTGCAAGATAGGGCCTAGGTTGCTATTGATCACTAATAGGAAGTTGCATGTTGGCGTTCAAATGACATGAAAATCATTGACCTTAGATGACCGTGAAAGTCACTAACAACCAGTAAGGTCAACTATCCTAGCAACAGCTGGTCTTCTTGTTAGACAAGCACTATATATGTCATTGATGTTTTTAGGTCGAGGTCGCGCAGTCCACGTAAGTCTCGGAGGTCAAGGTCGCGGTCATCGGGTCGACATAAACACAAAAAGAGCCGACGTTCATGATGTGTCAACAAGTTCTGTATGTTCAGTGATAATATAATGGGTGAGGTCAAGTTTTGCTAAGACTCTGCTAAGCTCTGAGACTAAAGTCTCGACTTTTATCGTGACTCATCTTCAAGCTGGGCTTAGACTTTTGACTTGACTTTAGACTAGACTTTCGTTCGTCCATCTTTTCGTTATGCAACGGTTGAAATAACTGCATTAATACAATTAGTTAATTAACATTATAGAAGTGTTTTCCAGGCCTATATTGATCAGGTGATGTGTACAGTAATAATTTGCTTACCTACATGGCCATTTTGTGGATATAAAGGGAATTTTGTGCGATATTATTAGCAGTGCAAGCCAGCGATGACGTCACAATTTGTGCGGGTGTCTTTTCCTGAGTTAATGCTAGTAAGCAGTAAGTATCAGATGGCACACTATTTTACTGGACAAAACGTAAATATTATGCTCAAATAACAAACCGGGACGTCTGTTTAATCAAGCTAAGCCCTAATTGTATTTTTTTAACATTGTAAATTGCCGGCTGATTTTGTCTTGACTTTGGACTTGACTTTGGGCTTAGACCAGTCAGGTCAAACTTGACCAAAGTGAAGTCAAGACTTTAGTCTTAGAATAACTTGACCTCTTCCACTGAGTGTTTCCTGTAGCATAATAGAGCAAGTTATGTGATGCATTTAGTGTAAGACTTGTCTGACACTGTATTGCACAGTTGCACATCATCCACGTTTTGACCGATGACTGCATGTGCTCATGATGTCCCTGGTGAGAACTTATTGATTATATAATCGCCAGCGCTAGAAAATTGGTCCAAAAAACCTAGGTTTTTTATGTTTTTAACATTAAAACCTCAAAAGTTTAATTTTACGTTTTTAGGTTATTTGTTTGTTGAAATTTTATCAAATATCATATTTTTTATTTTTAATTGCCATTTTTGAGTTATGACGTCAATCGCATCATCGTTGTTCACTCGTACGAGGGTAAGATGTTTTTCCTGGGTCGTAATTTTTTGTACAGTGTTCGTTGAACACTAAACTAGAAAAACCTAGAAATCCTTAAAAAGCCTTAAAAGCTATTTAAAAACTCCAAGAACTTAAAAATTTTCTTTAAAAAACCCAGGTTTTTCAAGCCATGGTCTGTGTTATTTCTGTTTCATGGTATTTTGTTCGGCATGGGAATGATGTTATTTCGTTTAGCAAAGAAGCCACGTAAAAATGGGCACTGAATTAAAATTGCCACATAAGCCATGAAATCTGAGACTCATGGTTGGTAGATATTAGTTGGTTTTTACTCATCATCAGAAATAGATTGCTGTACAGAAAAAAAATAGCTAAGTGTGATCATTTGAATCAGTTGTGAATGAGATAAGTTTTATCACAGCCGAACCAAGCAACCGGGGCCGGTCTTAGCCAATCGGCAGCCCTGGTCTGCACAGAACTTTCAGGGTCTAAAATGGCGACCCCCTAAAATTGGTGGCCCACTGGCCCTGTTCAGCTGAGCACCTCGAACATGCCTACAGTCGGTCTTGCAAGCAACAGATAGTCAGATACAGCTACCAGCGTCTTTCTTGTCTGCTAGTGCTAGTAATTAATCACAGACGTCCATGCATGCACAGCCTCAGGTTTTCGGACAGCCTGATAATTATTTTCTCAAAAAAAACCTTTGTGGAATTACGTTTGGTGAATATTCGTTTTTGCATGAAACTGTTGGATTACCCTTCTAGTAAAATGTGTGACGTGTAAAGTGCTGATAAATTCGTTTCAGCCAGGAACCTTACAGTTCTGTCTAACCCCTCTGCAGACTGGACTCATTAGGTTGATTGAATTGACAGTGATGTGATAGTGGTTGCTAATACTGCTTGGACGGCTCACTGACATGACATGGTGTATATGAAATTATTTACACTAATTGACTCTGGCAACTGTAATATATTGTTAAGTCATTGTCATTGTGCAGCATATAGATTTTGCAGTAAAAATAGATTAATGTCTGACGAGATTGTGATGGAAATAAAATGTGAATACTTAGCAGCATTTGTGTGTCGTGTATGAATTTTCAGAATGTTTTATTGTTTGCCATTGAACATTTGTGTGTGATTCCATATGGCAGGTGACTCTCTGTAGCTTTGTGGTGGGTTTCTATAACCTTATAACTATGTGTACATTAGTCCAGTAGCGTAGCCAGACGGGGGGTTGACCGCAGGGGATAAGAGGGCTAATGAAGATGTTTTTTCAGTGTGAAACATGAAGTTCTGTAAATGTGAAAAATACGAAAACTCCTACCATGTAGCAAATTTCTCTCTTGTATTAGTGCTCTGCTATTGAACAGTTGCAGTGCTCTAATTTAGGGTGGTATTTGTAGTTCCTGCAGCGCACAACGTTGAATGGCCAGAGGGGGTTATTGGGGTATGGAGAGGGGTTGCATTTTTCCAGTTGCTATGAAATTTTCAGATGCGATAACCGAGTTGCATGGAAGTGCATTTTTCTAGCGTCACCAGCCATATGAGAAACACATTGCATCACCCGACACACCCAGCTTTAACCCCGGAAGGATGGAAGGCTGAGTTGACCTGTATGATTGGGATTGGTTGTGCAGCTTGGTGGTTTACCTGTTACCTGCAGGCTATGCATAACGTTAATCATTTGCCCATCCGAGTAGTAACTAAGCCCATCATGGAGCAACTTTGTTGATCATGGTCAACACGATACACTACGACAAATCACTGCTCGGAAATTTGTCTGAAATTTGGTTTAAGGCAATGTTTTATCTAACAGCATGTATACCTTTGTGCCTATATTGTAGAGCTGTATGGTTTTTTGCACGCTAGGGTTGGATCGAGACGCCAGATGCCCGCCCCGTCTTGGAATACCAAAAATAAAATGGCGGCAACAGACTTTGTACAATTATCCAGTGTAGTATATTTTGCAAGATAAAGCTTCTCAATATGATTGGAGGAACGAGAATACTGTCCAGAACTTCTCGACGCTTCTGTGCTATTCAAAAAGTGGCGGTGACAGAACTGGGATTCTTAGTTTTAAACGTATATAAAACGACAAAATGGTCATGAATTTTATTTTCATAAAATGTGGAGGCTGCATTGCTTAATCCGGCCCTGGGTCACGTGTTGAGTTGACTTTGTGGCAATATATCAGCGTTGTGACTGGCTTGCTGGGAGGTCTGCTGACACTCGTGAGCCCTCCTACCACACACAGACAACATCGCACAGATGTACCAGCGACAGTACGACATCTGCAGACGCCACTGACACACGCCTGGTACTGTCGCATGCTGACCATAGGCCTACCTGTCACTGTTGCGTTTCATCATTACGTCCGAACTAACTAGGCCTACAAAGCCAGCATATATAGGCCTATAGTACAATAATATTTTCACAAGGTAGTGTTACGACACGTTTTAGGTATGGTGGGCACACGTATAATAGTTTTGTTCAAAATTTTCTCCCAAGTCTTATCGGTGACAGAATTTTGAAAATAGTTCACAGATTAGCGAAGACAATGTGGTTGCTTTCTATGAAACAGTGTACAATGTACGCGTTACAAGAGAAAACTGTAGCTACGCTACAAAAAAACTTCATAAAGCAGGGTAAAAACACGATAAAAAAGCTGCAATAGCTGCATATTATGCAACAAGCGCTGAGAGCTGACTTAAATAAAAAGATGACATATCAATGCCAAATATTGTGTCGCTTGTAATTGTTAATGTCATGTTGACACGCTGAGCAGTGGTCTGACTGACCGAATGAGGTCGTCAATGTCGACAAGCATCGAGTCCTGGGCCATGTGAAGTTCGTCTCGTTCCTCTAGCGACCTCATCAACTGACCGTTGTATGCTGGGTACAGAGACACGCAAGGCATCTTTCAAAACTACGTCAATATAATATTAGTATGCTTATTTGCCACGAATGATAAACACACAGCAACATCAATTTAGGTCTAACTCGGTTCAGGCCCGACGAAAGCCACAACGGGGCTCGGGAAACATTCTGAAACATTCTCATGGTGTCCTACGGGGTAGTTATCTGGGGAGCGGTCTAGAATACTGAATGCATTCATTCAATAATTAGTTAGATTTTTTGAAAAGATCGTCGCGGAATATTAACGATTGACCTAAGCCCAATTTATATTATGATCAGTTTTGAAGCCGAACACAGCGAATATATTTTTGAGTTATAGCAACGTCGCTGGCCAGGGAAAACATTTCTCCCTCCGACCCTCCCTCCCCCCTTCTCGACGGGCCCGGCAGTTTGCGCTTCCTATGGTTGGCATGTTCATCAATATAGTAGGTTACACGTTTTTGGGCCGAGTGGCCGACCGTTAAGCTGTAAGCTTAAAGGTCTGGCCCTATGCTACGATCATAGTTCTAGAAAACGTTTTTTTCGTTTTTTTGAAAATTCAAAAAACGTGACTTTTTACGTTTTTTAAATGACCTGTCAAAAAAACGAAAAAACGTAATTATATCAATACAGCATAATCTTACCTGAATGTGCAAAATTTTCCATATACGGTACACGTAATACAAGTGGACTAACTACAACAGACTGTTTGTCTGCTTAGTATACTAGAAGTGCTAACTTTCACAGGCTGAACGGTAGTTCAAGCCCTGTGTTAACGGCGACTTCTCTTTCTTATGGGAAAGCCAAAAATTCGACCCCCCACAGAATCAAAAACCCTGATCTGATTGAGTTAAAATTTGGCAGGTTGATTACGTCGGCGAGATGACCCCTTATGCAAAATTTTATGCAAATCCCTCCTAGGGGGGCTTCCCGGCAAAGGGTGAAATATACGCAAAAATTTTTATAGCCATATACCTTTTTTTAGTCAACTCACCTACAGGTCAGACCCTTCGGCAGATTTTTGCGCGCGATGGCTCAAACGACGCGGTCTCGCACAAGGATGTGCCTTTTGGGGGTATAAAAATTGAAATTAATATTTAACGTATTTATTCGCAAAAATAGAAAAAATTATAATGGCGCCTATGGGGAAAATTAAGCAATTCTTTAAACGGTCATAACTTTGGCTGTGTATAAGGTAG
>Ga0209367_1009934_pt1 | contig 12823 bp, 10 predicted proteins | sample WorMetLIZISLAND2_FD_187412 | JGI IMG/M metagenome (GOLD analysis project Ga0209367, IMG submission 187412) | Marine gutless worms symbiont microbial communities from Max Planck institute for Marine Microbiology, Germany - Olavius geniculatus... ... | reverse complement strand
CCGGCATTATAAAATTCGGCCTATTACTGACCATCGTGCAAAATTTCACGCCGGTCGGCCCACGCATCTCGGAGATTTCGCGAGTGGAAAAAAACATCACGCGTAAAACAGAAGTCCTTCCGAAAACTATCGTTTTCGGGCGGACTAATAAATTACTAATCAAAATAACTTAATATAGCATGCTCTATTTCTATACGTAAAGGAGATAGCAATAAGAACGTAGTAATCTAACCGACGACGATGGCTGCACTACGTGGTCCGTCACCGACCCGGTTGACGGCTGAGATCTGAATGCGGTAGGTCATATCTCTGACGACATGGTGTATGTAGACCGCTTGCAAAGACGCGTTCACAGGGATCTCCTGGCTGAAGCGAGTCTCGTTGCCCAGCAAATAGATCTAAACGCGCATACAGAGCGAACGTGAGCTGAAATCAACTAAACTGCCAATTTGTTTGCTTTGCACAGTCAACGTCAACGCCAACGTCCACGTCAAGCGTAAACTGCATGTAATGTGAAAAATATCACTTTTTATCATTTTTGACATATTACATCTCAGTTCATACTGCACCAGTTATGGCATTTTAGCTCAGTTCAATTATGTTGCTTTGTAAACTCTTTAGATGCAACCGAACTAAACTGAGATTTTAGTTTGGTTCTGTCGCTTTGTAAACGCTACAAAATGCGCAGTCGACGCTCGTATCTTGGCTCAAATCGTAGACCAAAATCCCGAGTTCCGACGCCAGCCGAAAATAACTGAGGAGACGCCATAAGATAAGGCCCCCAAAAACGGCATGAGAATGGGTCCTAACCCTTTCCAGGTAATTTTTCAATTTTTTACGTTGGCAAATCGTTCAGAGCTATAACAGCATAAATGTAAATCTTATGATGGTGGCAACAAACTCGATGCCCGATGCAGCGACGCTTCCTTGGTTTGAACACTCTAATCGTTTCTGTTACTTACTTACGCACTTACTTACTAGCTGACTGACTGACCGATTTAACAGTCAAAGCGTCCAAACAAAAAGGGGGCTAAGTGCCATATAAAAAGTACAGTCAAAAAGTGGACTAAATCAAAAAAGAACTGCATATTATGGACTTGGACCACTTTTCCAATGTACCCTTCAAAAATAGACTTATTCCACTTTTTGTTTAGACCCTACCCTGGTACTTCAATTGATTGTTCAGATGCCTGATTAGCATGCACCTATCCTTGAATCTTGATTAAATGACTGATTGAATAACTGATTGACAGTCACAGTGACGGACCTTGTATCCACGTAGCTGTCCGTTACGAAGATGCGCGGGTGGCGCTTCCCAGGTGAGATATAGCGTCGTGTTGTCAACCAGCGTACCGTGCACGTTACCTGGCGGCGCCGACGGCACTGCAGCGCACATTAACCACAGCCAAAGCCGTGTAAGTTCTAATTATACACCACACAACACCCACAATAACAATATACGACTTGAATAAGTAAAAGATATTATCATCACCAGTGAATTACTTACAGTTCACAAAATCTTATCACAGAACACATCATAATTTTTGAGCTAGGTCTACCTGCAGACGAGATAGACAAAAAAAGTAGTGGATCCAGAAATACAGACGGAGAAAGGGCAAATAGGTCAATTTTGTACAAATGAACACTGATCGCCTTAAACGCCACCACGGAAACCGTACGCCACAGATAAACAGACAGCTTGTGGCTTGTAAGTCTAATGATTAGCGTGACCGACTCAATGATGGCGAGGTTGCTGGTTTGACTCCTGGCCATTTTGCGGTCAAGTAACAACCCTGGGCAAGTTGTTCACACACCACAGCCCGTCGGTGCAATATCGCAGTTTCTGATAGCCCTGCCGACTAAGCAACCAAATCAATGACGGAGTCATGCTGTGGCCAGTGCACGATTTTAACATTTTAACAACAATAAAGAACAAATGAAGAGATTACCGTCCTCGCGAGTGCGGACAAGCAGTGTCTTGCTCTCGAGTCCGACGACTGAGCGGTACCATGGCCTGACATTGATCTCATAGGCCGTGTGAGGCCTCAGACCACCCAGCTTGTAGTCAGTCGTGTCGGAGTCATCTATGACCACCTGCAAGAATCCGTCACCCGAGCCGCTACCGCTGCCGCCCTGTGTGTGTCAGCACCATCGACATTATCATCATCAAATTTATTTACCGAAATATCATATCATATCACCATATTATACTTAACATTTACTAGTGCCCACATTACATGCTAAAAGACCACAGATGCATTACAAAGTTCAAAGTTAAATATAATACACAGCGAGATCTGATTAAAAATCAGTCATTCAGTAATTCAACTAATGACACGAAGAATTCAATCGGAAAGATGCCAGCGAAACACAAAGCTCTTCGCGTGGTCGTATGTGCAAATAAACAGTACATTTAAATTACCAGTACAGCTACAAAAATTAACGATTAGGCTGTCACGCAAGTGACATAAGTATGTAAACTAAGCTAACACCAAAGTTAGTCGTCAGTTCACGTTTGCAATTTAGCCTATTTGGTATTTTTATTCTAAAAGAAAGTGTAATAACAGCGGTAACCCTTTTTCTTGACAAAACAGAAACTTATGTAAAGAGTGCTTGATTGACTGTAGCAGTGGTGCCCTGGCAAGGGGATGGAAAACTGCCCCACCCATAGTTTTGCCAGACCACAAAAAATTGTAATAGTAGAAAAATTTTTGACAAAAAATTTTTTGTTCGTGAGGTGGAAAACGGGGACCCGATTCACATATCCGGCCGGCTACGCCATTGAGCCAACCGGGCTTTACCTGTCGTCGTCGTGCCGAGGCCTGTCGCCAGCGGACGTGGAAACCCTGCATGTAGCGCCGATGTCTGCGTACGTTCCACGCTACACGAACACTGGTCGACGACTCGGCTACCACTGATAACAACTGGACCACGGCGCCACTGGGACCCGATAGCTTCGTCCGGACGTACATCAGATCTAGACCAGTGTTTGCTGTAGCTCGATCATCCGACGACTGAGCCACTCCTGTAAAAGAAAGATTAAAAGATTAAACGTGGTGTATAGCTTTTTATGGGAAACCCATCTCAAGAGCTACGGAGCGTCACCTGTCGTATGGAATCACGGAGGACTACCTACCATCCGACACAGGTGAACGCGCTCCGCCTTAACCTCAGCCAGATAGGCCGGTACTCGATTTACCTGCCCCGGAAAGATGAAAGGCTGAGTTGACCTAGGCGGTTGGTTACATACCGAGATGGTTTACCTGCCTGCAAGCAGTCACCCATCCAAGTACTAACCCGGTCTGGTGCAGAGCAACTTCGTTGATCGGACACAACGCCTTAACGCTATGACACGGCACAACCGCGTACAGCGTCAACACACCACAGCCCAAACACTTTTCACAATGATCAATAAATAATTCAATATAGGAATAATTGTTTAACCAGAAAGTATATACAGTGTAAATGTATGTGAACTCAGTGCCGACATAATGTCCGGCCGTCGGCCTGACCTTTAGCTTTTGAGCTTTGAAATCGACATACCAGTTATTCCTGTCCTGAAAAACGTTCACGCCGATTTTGGCTTGGCTGCGCCTTCTTGTCGTTTTTGATTTAAAATCCGGCACGAGACAGATGGGCGGTCAGACCGATAATGCAGCCTAGTAGTAACTAGAAAGCAGTCATAGCCCGCAGGTACCTCCGCCAAGGCAATGTTATTCGCCAGGTGGCGTCACCATATTCACTATGCCAGGGGTTCCCCTTTAACGCAATAGTAACGGAAATTTCAAAGTAATTTAGAATCCAGGATTCCTGCCGTATCACCCCCAAAACTGAATCATTGGTAGTTTGTGCCATGCCCGACATACCTTCAAAATTTCAGAAAGATCTGTCCATAACTTTTTGAGTTATCTTGCTAACACACAGACAGACAAACAGACAAACAAACAAACAAAAACCGGCAAAAACATTACCTCCTTGGCGAAGGTAAAAATTTGGCAACACGAGTGCTGAATTAAAACCGGTTACCATAATCCCTCATAGTTTAACCAGTGACTAATTATAGGTTAACACAAAACACACAACAGTAACCAATAAACCATTAGCGCACCAAGACACCGTCACGAATTTAAATCTGACTTAAGTCGAGCATAAGTCACGGGTAAGGTTAGGCACAGATAGGCTATTACTCTGAGCGGGAAAAGAGAAAAGTGCCCACCGTGAAGCAGTTTTAGACTAATCTGCCACTCTTTATACAGCACATCAAAATTATGCTGAGGCGTCCTAAACCCAATTTACCCAAGTTTAGCAACAAATGTGTTTGAGTTTTTCAGATCTCGATGTGTTTTTTTTATTATTTGCATTTAGCCTCTGTTTCTACCATGTTTATGGTGAATAAAGCTTCGTGTGTGATAGCTAACATAAGCTGTGATTGGTTAAATAAAAAAACTCGCAACTAACCTTTGGTTCTGATAGGTGCGGACACGTGGCTTGGTAGACTGACGCCGTGCGAGTTCCTGGCACGAACGAGAAACAAGTAAGTCGTGTCTGGACGCAGGCCTCGCATCACGTACCGCTCGTCCGATATGGAGTCAGACGCCACAACCCAACCCTAAATCAGACGCAAACAAACAAAATGGGTGACGACTGCAGGCAGCAACTTGCATTCAAAATTGCGGCCAAACCGCTGCAGCACAGCACCACATAGGCCTATCATCATCATTCATTACGCCAGCAAGGCAGCACATCACATATATACAATTAAAAAAACACACGCAAACGTGCAACATAAAATTGCATAAAACGTGTGCGTTGTTAATTTTGGCCTAGAGCCAACAGTGTTAATTGTCATAGAAAATGCATTTTCCTATTTGGAATTTTTTTACTTATTCAGCTATAATCGCTCACAGATGCATTAATACACGATTATTCAGCGTTTTTCGCCCCAGACTAAAATGTATCTCTGACTGAGATGCTTGTCAACGCTTGTCATGATTTCATTAGTTATTGACCATAATAATGCTTTATATCTTGTCTTCTCTTACACTATACAGTTGCAATATGACAACTTACCATTGTTTTCATTACGGAAACATTTTCGTTTTGCGTACATTAAAATTTTATTTTTAAAAACATTAGGGGAAAAATTAGAAAACGTTAAAAACGCATTTTTTGTGAAAAAATGCAAAAAAAATCGTTTGCAAACGTCAACAAAAAATGGCACCCTCTTTTTTGTGTTCTTACGTACTGATATTAACTTTGACTTCTATGATGTTGTTCAGAGTATATTTCCATATTGTCGTTCATTTTACTTGGCGTAAACAGTGTACTTATTCTGTTTTGAATTCAGTGTATTGCAAGCGAATACATCGTGATTTTCTGTACTGTCGTTTGGCTGTACAACGTACTTGACTTTGGTGATAGGCAATTTTAATTACAGTTATTTTCAAACTAAATTTTTAACGTTTTTTTAATAAAAAGTTACAGTAACAAAAAAGTCATGATTAGAATAATCGACAACGTACGTCTCCGGTCTCGTGGCTGAAGTATTCGACGGTGTACGAATGGACCGGTGACGCTCCGTGGCTCGGGTTAGCCCTCCAGCTCAACCTTGCCGTCGTCTCAGTGACGTCACCAACAGACGGCTTGGCCGGGGGTCCAGGGAATGTGCTCGGCTCCGGGGTCCGGTGGAATATGATGGAAGGGTCGGTGGGTGTTTCCACGAGTAGTGCGGCACTCCAGCCTGTCTCCCCCGTCTCACTGGACGCCTTGCACGTGTACCAGCCAGTGTCAGCCTTGCGCAGATCTACCCAAACACGCACAGCGGCAGCAAATTACAAGAAGCCCAGCTGTCGCTCGAAAAGGCCGACAGTAGTGTATTGTATTGCCTGGCCCTCGCTACATTTAACCTCTTATTTATTCATTTAATATCGGCAAGAGAGTCTTAAACCACTTCGGTATGTAACCAGCCACCTAGAGGGGTGACTCAGCCTGGCCATCCCTGTGTGCGTGGACCCAATGAGTACCAGCGAAAGCTGGGACGTAAACAGACACATCGCGCGATGCATTAGCCCCGTATTTGTGGTCTGGCAGTGCAAATTGGTGTTCGGCTGCAGGCTAAAGAAGCAAGCATCAGCGCCGCCCTATCGGCCTTGTGGTGACTCGAGAAAAACTTCACGTCAAGTCGTTAAATCCTTTTTTTAATTTAAATTATATATTTCACGTTGTCGTTTTCATTTTGGGCCTACAAGTCCATCCTATAAGAAAGTGTCACCACAGTTACTCAAATTTCTATCGTTCATCTAACTCGATATTTGGCAAGGTTGGTAGAGCCGCTTCCGAGGAAGTGGTTTTTCACCAAATTAAAACAAAGTGCTTACCTGTGTTATGGTACGAATTGGAAGTCTGCTCCCCAACAAAAGCTGACCAGCGTTTACTTGACTTTGCAGTCATACGTTTTTTAATGAAATTATTCTGCACTTCGAACATGGTAATTATTAATGCATGTTTAACTTACTTTGACTTTAGACTTCCAAGTGAGTTGTTGCTGAAAAGATACGAGAAATACTTAGTAAAAAAGAGTTTGTCATAGTTGTTGCTGTCGATGCGTGTTGCTGTCGGTGGGCCTATTATGTCCTGTGTGAAAGTACGAACTATTCAGCCTTATATAAACTGTATGAACTGTAATTAGTGAAGTTTTTCTTTAATTTTGTATTTGTTTGCTACCTCTCATGGTGAAAAAAGATGTATGTATATACATGTATATTATATATATATCGAAAGCAAGATGGCAAAACATCTGATCAGCTGTCGATGACTTTTCGAGAAAAGCGAAACAAGCTTTCTACATGATGCATTTTCCCAGTGTTTTAACTGTTTTTTTTCACAGTTTGTTAACATACGCATTTATTTCCTGTATTTCATTTTGCAGTGAGTTAAATATTGAACACTGACCTTTAGCACTAAATTAATTTGTGAAGAACTTTGTAGTTAGGTAGGACATTTTGCCAGAACAACATATATATGATATGATATTTTGCAATTCTGCTCTCGATATAAACAGTAGGCTATATATAGGCCTACCGGCGATCTGTAGGGTGCCGGAATGCAGCAATGTATATCTCTGGTCGCGAAGTGACAGCGGTCGTCCATTGCGGTACCAGCGTACGGAAGGCGGCGGTTCGCCAGTCGCCAAACACTGCAGCATCGCTATACTGTTGACTGGCAGCGTCTGATTCTGAGGTCCCTGGTGGATGATAGGCGCCGGACGAGGATCCTCATCTACAAAGAGAGATAACTTCATTTAGTCACGGGTCACGGAGGCAGAAATTTTGTACGTCAGCTTTAAAAAAATAAATACACGTCATAAAAATGCAGTACATTGTTTCACGACTTACTTAGTGCTCCTACCTCTCACTACAGTGTCCGGGGTGTTATAAGTGCCCATAATCTCACTCCACTCAAGCGAGACGACTAATAGCGTCTCGCGTTTGTATATCACACGTGCGTCCAGGCAGAACACGTCGTTGATCACGGCCATGAAATAAGTACGTTTCAACAGGGTCTCTACAGTGTATTATGCATTGTTTCACTTGCATAATGTGCTGCAAGTTTACACTGTGTTAAAATCTATACTTACAGTGTATGGGAGAGTAGGAAAATTAAGTTACCTCTTAAAAATATCGCCATAAATTCATAAATCAGACGCTATTCACAAAGTTATAATGTTTCAGCAATGTTATTGAACTGGTGTTGTAGCTTGAACATTTTTTCACGCTGAAAAATCGGCAGGCGGTCATTAACTGATTAACTACAGGTGTAATTAGTAAAGCAAGCACTGAACCTCTGACATCAAGTCGTGCCTTGGCGTACGCGCTGCCTGCAATGCTGAGTCCCTTGCAGATGAATTGTCCCGCATCGTCTCTGTGTACTGGCTCAATGGTCAGCGTCCCATCCTCGGAGACAGACATTCGACCGTGGTCTTGGTTAGGAAACATCAACGTCTGTCAGTACAACAGCTCAGACAGTTAGCAGTCTATAGCTCTTTATAACATAACCCATGCATTTCAGCGCTATGAAGCTTCACCTGCTGTATGGGCTGGAATCACCTGCTACCAGAATCAGCTAAGCGTGCTGTATACGCTTCAATACCAGCCAAGCTGGCCAACACTCGATTTACCAACCCCAAAATGACGAAAGCAGAGCCGTCTTTTGCCATCGTGGGGGCCTTGGCACTGACTTGCCCGCCGGGTCCCCTGATACCACATAGTAATCTGTGACCACACCACACCACAAAATGAACACTGTAGTAGGCTACGCCGCGTATTTAGAATTTGCCAAGGGGAAGCATGGCGAACACGCAGAACTTATGATAGGAGTTTGGGAGCAGAGTCTCCAGCGGGATTCAGGGGCAAAGCCTCAGATCAGAGAGCCAGAGACGAAACCCCCTTGACCTTGAAGCTGAAACACTTTTAACTTTTGGACGTTCAATGGAAGCCGCAGTGTGTCTGTGTTGCAATCGATAGACCTAACCTTAGTAAAGATTGCCTACCTTGTTACGCAGATACTCAGTTTAAGAACGAAGTTTTTAAAAAAAATCTGGAGCGCAGTGAACAAGCAAAGCGCACGACACGTCTTTGATTCTTATAGAGAAATGTGACCATGCGTCTATCTGGCACTGTTATAGAGATGGCGTCTCAAAAATAATGGGGTCACGACCTTGACCTTTTGGGGTCACGTGACGTCATCGGTCACGTGACCATTCGACTTGCGGTGGTCGACTTCCTATATGTGGTCCATTGCAACCATGCCTCTATCTAGCACCGTTATGGAGATATGGCGCCGCAAAGACATGAACACACATACACGAACACATGGACAGACAGAACGACCAATCTCATAATCTCCTCCAATGTTCCCTCCGTTTGCTTGGCGGAGAAAATAAAAAGACATATTCGGACATCGAGTCTACTACAGAAATTTATATTTATTTATATACTGTTGCAGCAATGAGCTGTGTCTGAGCGTATTACCTGGCTGGCTTCCTTGTTCCAGAAGACGGCAGGCACGGGGTTACCAGTGACCTCACAGCGGAATGTGGCACGACGCCCAACACCGACCACTTTGTCACGAGGCGTTACCAGGAACGACGGCTGCGCTGTTAACAACGAACCACACTAGTTAGTACAAAAATAAGTGCTAATATTCTGATATTAAGTAATATTCTAGCAATAAATTGCACTTTTCTACTAAAGAGTTATATAGCAGACAAATAAAATACTCGTAAAAAATGTGCAACTCCAAACATTAGTTAAGACGTTAATAAGTAATAGGTAACGTTTCCATTATTTTCGTTTTTCCATTTCTCATTCTTAAAAAGTAACCTTTTGTCGTTTGGTTTTCTGCCATTCTGTGGTGAATAGTGATTTTTTGTAAACTCGCTATATACTGCCTACTGTCGATTAGAAACACATTTTCAGGCCTTTGGTTCCAGTTTCAACTAAAATGCACATCTAGAAATGGTTTGTTACCCGGTGGTCGACAAAAAGTTTGTAACTCACTTTAGTCTACCACGGAGAATATTTCACAATAGCGCAACGACGCATTTCGTGTGTGACGGAATTTGTAATGATCATTCAATTATTAAATATGAAATGAACGATTTGTAAAATATCCGATGCTGTTGTGACAAAAACATAAAGGCATATTTCTATCAGGCCACTGCGTATACTTTCTGTGTAATATCGTGTATCGTGAATAAAGTTAAATAACTAGAAAGCACTCGTGAAGTAATTTAAACATAACAACAACAACTACTACTACTACATTGTGACCATGCGTTTATCTGGCACTGTTATGGAGATATGGCGCCTCAAAGATAATGGGGTCACGAGCTTAACCTTTTGGGGTCACGTGACGTCATCGGTCACGTGACCATTCGACTCGCGGTGGTCGACTTCCTATATGTTTTCCATTGCGACCATACCTCTATCTAGCACCGTTATGGAGATATGGCGCCGCAAAGACATGAACGGCAGAACGACCAATCTCATAATCTCCTCCAATGTTCACTCCGTTTGCTTGGCGGAAATAATAAAAAGATATATTTGGACATCGAGTCTACGACAGAAATATAGAAGACCGAAGCGTCGCTATACTAACAGTGAACGGTAAGCCTGGCCTCGGCCTCCTGCCAGCCCACGGTATTCTCAGCTCGACAGACGTAGACACCATCGTCTGACGCACGCGCCCGCTCTATCCTTAAACTCCGGTCATCCAGGATCTGCAACCTAAGCAATAACCACCACAACAACTACACTATTAAGCCTCGCGCTAGGCTAAGGCTATCCGCGGTAGCAACCATGGCGTGCTGCAATATTTATAGCAATGACGTCAGCGTCGGCTGATAGCTATCGGCATAGCAGCAGCTACTGCAGCAAGGCCCTATGTCGCAATGATAAAGTATTCGACAATCAAACCTAGTTATCTTGACCTTTAACACATGTCACTGAAATTCAATAATGTTCAACGATAACGTGGTCACTACTTGGACAAGTGACTGTCTAAAGACAGAAAAACACCACCAAAGTCAACACAGCCTTCCATCCCTGTGGACTATAAATACGGTTAATCGAGTGCCTGCCTATCTGAGTGAGGTTAAACCGGGGTGCGTTCACCTGTGGCAGATAACACTGCGTGATCCCATATGGCAGATGACGCTCCATTGCTGCTCGATGAGTTTTCCACAAAACGCTCTAGGCCTAGGCCTACATATCCTTTTGTCGTACATGGAGGTGCCGCTTTACGTACGCTAAAACAATACGTGAAGCATTAAAACTTACAATACGTGCCCCTCCCCCAATGATTCTGCACTGAGTCTGGGAAAAAAACTGACACCCTAAGCAAGCATCATGCAATAAAAACGTCGAATCTGAACAAATTTGAACACAATTTTGCACACTTAATCCCCAACAAATTCCTGAGGCGATTGCCAAATTTCGTTAAAAAACATTATTTCTTATCAAAATTATTCATTGTTGAATATCGATAACAAAATATCTCCGTTACCAATATGGTGTTACATAAGCAAACTCCTGTGTTCATTTGCGTAACTTTAACAAACAACATTTAATTCTGGCAAATTTTACACTAACAATGCATCATTTATTGGCAATCAAAGTGTCAAATTTTAATTAAATCTATTTACGCAAACAATAGCTACAGCGGCTTTTGTGAGGTCGCCTCAAAATGTGAAGTGTCCAGTAATAGGCAACCGTTTGTTTAATTCTGACAACGTCCACGGCTTGCCGGGAAATTCCGTGACAAACCTTTTAGCATCATTTTTTTTTGCCTTAACAGTTTAATTAAAACACGATCATCTGCAAAAAAGCACCATTTTGTTATTATTTATGATATTTTGATTGCGTCAACAAACGTCACTTCCGCTTGAGCAACTGCAGTATGTAACGCCATATTGGTAACGAAAATATTTTGTTATCGAAATTCAACATTTGATAATTCTGGTAAGAAATAATATTTCTCAACAAAATTTGGCAGTCGCTTCAGGAATTTATTCGGGATTAAGTGTGCGAAATGTTATTCATATTCGCTTAGATTTGACATTTTTATTGCACGATGTCCAGGGGGTCCGTTTTTTTACCGGACACAGTGTATAAGACAGTCGACCGCTCCATGTAGGGACTCAAAATTTACGTATAAAAATTGATAACAAAAAATGCTACTATTACTTTAATTTTCACTACTATACGAAAAAAATACTTCACTTTCCGAGTCCGACAAATGTTAGAATATAAAGTAAAAGAGTCCACTTTTACAATTGCAATAGAAAAACAGGGCGACTGACCGTCCCTGGGGCATCTGATCGTCAACTTTCTTCCAGATGATGGTAGGTTCCGGCTCGCCAGTCGCTCGACAGTGAAAGAACACGTCTGAGTTCTCCTGTACCAACATGTCCTTCGGACCCTCTACGATTCGCGGCTTCTCTGCATCATCACACGTCACAACATCATCACCCATGCCAAGGGAGTAACAAACCCCTCCCCATAAAGTTTAGCCTGTCGGGGCAAAATTTTCTTCTAAATACAGTACGTGTACCAGTATACAAAATGTGGAACAGAAACTCCGCATTTTCGGGAAATTTAAGGACAAAACTGGAATTGATCACCCACATTTTTCTTCTCAGAAATTTGCAGCTGTTTATTGGAAAAGCGCAACTTCCTGTCTTTTTTGTTGATCGGCTGAATTAATCCAAACAGAACCGATCGAACGTTCCGAAGTAAATCAGACACAGAGAGTATAGCTACCGCACTGCTGGAGAAGACAAACGAGCACGCAGTGAGCTTATGCCACTCCAGACATTGCGGTATCGTACTTACAACACACTCAGATGTCAAACTATCGCTTGCTTTATGACGCACGACTGCAGTCAAAAGTTGCAAAAACAGTGAAAAACTAGAAAGAAGTCATAGCCCGCAGGTACCTCCGCCAAGAAAATGTTATTCGCCAGGTGGCGTCACCATATTCACTTTGCCAGCGGTTCCCTTATGCCCGCTTTAACGCAATGGTAACGGAAAATTCAAAGTGATCGAGAATCCATGATTCCTTTCGGATCACCCCCAAAATTGAATCACTGGTAGTTTGTGCCATGCCCGACATACCCTCAAAATTTCAGAAAGATCCGTCCATAACTTTTTGAGCTATCTTGCTAACAGACATACAGACAGACAGACAGACAAACAAACAAACAAAATCTGGCAAAAACATTACTTCCTTGGCGGAGGTAGTAAGTGTAGTTTATTCGTAAGTG
>Ga0209367_1009933_pt1 | contig 12823 bp, 8 predicted proteins | sample WorMetLIZISLAND2_FD_187412 | JGI IMG/M metagenome (GOLD analysis project Ga0209367, IMG submission 187412) | Marine gutless worms symbiont microbial communities from Max Planck institute for Marine Microbiology, Germany - Olavius geniculatus... ... | reverse complement strand
GCGTGCAATTACCACATATGGGCACTACGACACATTCGGAGAGTACTGCCACAAGACGTTGCTAAGACACTTGGATCCAGTATTGTCAGTTCCAGGCTTGACTATTGCAATGCCGTTCTCTACGGAACACCCAACTCGACAACCTCGAAACTACAGAAGGTGCAGAACTGTCTTGCTCGCGTAGTGTTGCAACAGCAGAAGGTTTGTCACGCACAACCTCTATTGAAATCATTACACTGGCTTCCAGTATCTCAGCGAATCAACTTCAAACTGGCAACCTTGGCTTTCAAGATACAGTCTACTTCATAACCTGAATACCTTCATCAGCTGATCTCCAGTCAACACCCTGGTTCATCAGTGACATTGCGCTCATCAACTCGTCCTCTACTCCAAGCACCACGCACCCGAACTGCATACAGCAGCCGTGCTTTTAGTTAAGCCGTACCAGCTATCTGGAACAGTCTTCCTACTTCAGTCATTAAAGCAAACAGTTTGCCTGCATTCCGTCGACGACTAAAGACACATCTGTTTACTGTTGCTTTCGAAAACAGTGGTTAACTGTAACGTAGCCAGCGCCTCTGTATCTTTACACACGTTTAGTTTTATGGCACTTTATTAGTTCGTTTTTAACTTAACTTAACTTAAGGTTCTAGATTCACGAACGAATTAAATTTTCGCTCTTTAATTGGTGCGGTGACGTATACGCACAAAACAGAACGACGACGTGTCGACCGCAGTGACATACGACGTCCTCGAAGTTACTTCCCGTCAGAATTCGCACTGAGTGCCATGTCAGTCCATCGACTTCCGGTTCCGACTTGACGTGAGCCTGCAAGCGTGCCGTCACACTGTTAAATAACAAATTGAAAGTAATGTTGCAAGAAACGAAATAGCTAATCGGTGCTTCCTCCTGAGTAAACAAGTCCGATTTCACCAAATTTTGACTATTGGTTGCCTGAAAGACTCTAGTTTCAGGAACCGCAAAGCTTTTCCATAAATTCGAAGGGGGTCACCTCGAACGAGGGCGCTAAATAAGAGGGAGGTAAGAATAAGTCGCTGTATATCTCAATAACGGTGCGAGATAGGGCCTAGCTAAGTTACTATTAATCACTAATAAGAAGTCGTGCACTGGCTTTCGACTGCCACCGAATTCAATGACCTTGGATGACCTTAAACGCCATAATAAAAGTTTTTATGGATTTTTTGGCGATTTCGGGCTGCGAGGCACATTTCAAAAGCGAATTGCGCCGAAATCAATTGAGATGGACACGAAGAAGCTGCACATGAAATTTTCAGCATTGTACGTAACATAATGTACTCGTTTAATGGACAAAGTTGACAAATGCAACTTGTACTAATTGACAGGCAGTTACACACTAAAGAGTTGCAAGAAAAAAAACTACAAAGCAGTAAAAACAAAAACAACATGACTAACAACTGTCTTTATATAGCAGATTTCGACGGTCTAAGTCTCGATTTTGTAGGTTCAAAAAAACCTGCTCACGAGGGCATCAAAGAGCGGTAACCCGTAAAAGTCGTTATTGTACCGTTGTTCGCATGCAGTCTTTTGTGAAAACGGTTGCAGATAGTCATGGGCATGCTGCCTATTACAACAAACATTAGTGACGAACTTTTTAGTCGTCTTAACATCGATGACTTTAAAAAAACCCTGAACTTTCAAAATAAGGGGTTTTATTGATTTTTGCTATCTTCGGCTGCAGCGCACACTCCAAGAATGAACTGCGTCGAAATGGCTGGAGATAGACTGAGAGTTTGCGAACAGGAACTGCTATAGGCTATCGCGCGTCTCGTGAGCATTAGCTCAAATTTCTTTTTTAGTACGAATTAGCGTGCATCTTTCAGTGTGCGTTTAATTAATTTCCAATTGTTAGATACAGTGGCGTCATTTTAGTAAATCACTGGGGGTCTCAGTAATCCTTGGGGGATCTCAGACTACGTAACGTATTGTTTTTGCAGCAATAACACTGTTTGAGTGGTAGTATTTACAGAAAAAAAATTAAAATTTCATATTATTGGGGGTCCGTAAACCTTCTAGCCCCCTAAATGACGCCCCTGGTTAAACCTTGATCTTGCCGTCGAGAACGTCGAGTATGAACTGCGACAGTCGTGCTGTCGTCGCGGGTCTGGTGTCGTCAAGCCGATACTTGCGCAGTGGTAAGGCGCCTGGCGTGAGTGAACTGTCGGACTGGACAAAGTAGACAAGTGGAACAGCGTCACGCTGAGCAGTGTCATCCAGCCGCGTCAGGATTTTCTGAACGTCTTCATTACTTACGTCCAGCACGATGAACAACATCTGTAAGCAAGTAAGTAAGCAAAAAGTAAACTTATACAGTGCATAACGTAAAGAAACTTCCAATTCGTTAGCAGACAAACATTTGCAAACGAGACGTCATAATAGCGTAGAACACCGAGAAAATGCAATAGGACTAAGTAAAAAACGATCTTAGCTTAAATCTTATTAAATGTATCTGATTTTTTGCCTTTTGATAATGTTTATGTGTGCCAGGTACTTGCAGTGTTTCTTTCATAACAGCCAGTAGCTGCGGTTTTAATAATCATCTTGTTCCATGTTATTTCACGAAAGCGAATTTACTTATAGCAAGTGAATGAGTTTCGCAGCAGTTGAACCTGTCCTTGAAATGCGGTGGCTGTCTGCTTGAAAGCGTCTAAAGCATCAGCGTTGCCAGAGTGGCGGCGGCGAGTGAACAGCAGAACGTGGTTAAAGATGTTGCTGAATGCAATCAGTCGTGATGCGTCACGTGAAAACTCGACCACTGCCGGCAGAAGATTGCGTCGGACGAGGTCCAGTAAACTCCGCGCTGACCATTCTTCACGCATGCGCACCGACACTCTCGAGCCGTCCAGCTGCACCAGCAACAACGCTGATGTTTGATGCGTATTTGTGCAGTATACTGGATGGAGTCTTGTGACGAACGGCGGAAACGCGCAACCAGCGCACCGCCAATGCTACGATAATCTTTTGCTAACTTTTACAAACATAGTTTCAACAGTCTGTAAATGGCTCAAAAATGAGCCATAAAGTGGCCTAAAATAACCCCTATGCCTACAACTTTGCCGTTTAAGCATAGGGCCTATCTTCATTTTTTTGCAATTGTTTTAAGTTCGATTCTGTCGTTGACAGTTTTTATACAGTGATCTTTCTCTGAAATGAAACAAATTCCAGTGGACAAAGTCAGGCCAAGTGGCCAACTACGCAAGAAAAAATAACTATGTAGTCACTTGCAGCTGAAATGAAATGAATAAATCGATATGTAGGCTACACGAAAAAGTCAAACATCAGTCAACTGATGCAAGCAGAAACAATGCGTCCAGTTAGGTTACTGAATAATCGTATAACATAACCGTCTATCAAGCAGTTTGTTCGACCGACCTGCCTAAAGATGACGATAGCCGAGTGATAGCTGGTGATGTGGTATTCGTCAAAAACTGACTGTGACCGACTGACTACAAAGCGAATCAGATCGTCTCCAGCAGTGTCAGCAGCTCGCTGAAACGCGTCCAGTTGCTGATGTCGAAACACGCTGTCTTCCTACCAGTTACAAACATAGCCTATAAACCTAGACAGTGTGCTCTGTGTTTTCTCGGTCTATTATCTATTTATAAAACTCCAAGTAGCCCGTACATCGTATAGCTCATCACCAACAACCGACATCAATCGTAGTTTGCCGCAATTACTTCGTTTTCAAGATATAAATATTTTATTATTTGATCTGAGTTGCCTTGTGTATTTTTTGCAGTAAACGCAGCTATAGCAACTATAGAGATATTCTAGATAAATGGCCTGAACGCCCGAAAGCTACGCAGCCAAACTGTGTGTGTGCTTATTAACCCTCATGACTAGTAATTTAATCGGGTCATTACGTACGGAAATAAGACCGAGAACGACAACGAGTTCGCTGGCTACAAATCGGCTGATGGTGGCGACGTCATCAGCCACTTTAACACCTGGATCAGTTTTTCTCAGAAGCCAGTTGATGATGTCCTGTGCCGTCCGCTCTCCGTTGTAATCGACAGGTGTGCTTTGAGCCACGGAGAACAGCTTCAGCGTCGGAAAACCGGCAATCTGCGAATAATTACCGGATGCAATTGTAAGAGCATTCCGGAGTTTTCACTAGAAAGCAGTAATGTTGATACGGCCGAAGATGTCACGGCTAAAAACAAAGACTTGTTCTTCGAGACCTTACATTGCTGCATTGAGCAGCATTCGCGTCTGTCTGTCGTCATATTTCATTTTTGCAAGTAAACCTGTACGTAGCCTTAGTAGGTAAGTAAAACGTAAATTTATGTAGCGCATGACGTTAAATTAACCTCCATGCAATGCCTTATTGTTTTTTGGACGAGATTTACGGATGACCGTAAAGAAAATCCCATATCACACAAATGACACAACACGGCTTATACTAGATCAAAGCCAAGGCCAAGGCCAAAAATCTGGTCTTGAGGCTAAGGCTACAACAGGGACGACTGTGTTCATGCACCAAACTTTTAGATTATCTATTAGACTCGACGTCTGTGAGTCGGTTTGAACTACAAAACATAACCAGGAGTCAGTATTACAGACCTGAAGTCTATCGACTAGCTTCGTTTCGACCGTTCCGTCGATTTTTGCCAGCCAAATTCTTGTTCCTCGGAACCATGCGGCAACTTTATTGAATTCCGGCTCGAGAGATTTGCACTGTCGGCACCAAGGAGCATCTACGTACAAAACAGTGCCTAAGCTAGCCAAGAAATCACACGGATTTATGATAATGCACGTTGTGCTGATTTAATACACAAACTAAGCAATTATCGTCTGAAATGGTGTAACATCGGCGTCGTTTCGTGAACTTGGTTCTGCGTGGTTTCGCTGCGTAATAGGACCTAGTATAGAAACGCCGGTAGGCCACTTAGTAATCAGTCAAATGTAGTGAAAAATACTTAAATCAGGTTTTGTACAGTTAACAAGAATTAACGCAGAAAAAGCAAAGCTGGAAGTGTGGTCGAGCTGTACTCACGGAACTGGACGAGCAGATGTTCTGTCGCTGCGACGGCCAGGTCAAAGTTTTTCGTCGTTAACCTCAGTACGTTGTCGTTGCTGCTGCTGCTGATGTTGCTGCTGTTGTGATCACCAGCGTAGAACGACGACGTCAGAGCCAGCACACAGACGAACAAAGTCGTCACGTACCTACTGACAGTGCAGAGTGACATCCAGGACTCGTTCGCCGTCGACCTCGACGTTACGGTCCTGCCGTTCAACTGCCGAACTTCACACAATTGTTCACCAGCACACGGTTACTGGCTGGCGTATTCACTTACGATCACCAGACGTCTGAAGAGATTGAAAGGATCGCTGGACTGTTTGCCGGATTTTCTCACGCTCGTCGGTTTTTAGTTACTTTAGGCCTGTGTATTTATTGTACACTAACTGTACGTTTTTGAATGCTTACTAAAGGACTACGTCGTAAGACATCAAGTTGAAACAAGTTTCACGAAACGTCGTAAAAATAACACCGAATAATATTCGTTCATCTACCGAAAGCTATGATCTATAAACTGCACCATATTAGGCCTACCACACAATAAACAAATTCTTGTACTGTTGAACCGATCAGCGAGCTTATCTTGTATCTATTGCGGCTTAAGTAGGTTTACTTCAGTAATCATTAATCAGTATACTCAATATCTTGTCCCCGCACGGTAGATGTAGACCCACTCTACAACCCTGGCGATGCTCTCAAACATCATGTCTTAAAGCGCAATCTAGTAGGCTGCCATTTCGCAAGATCTGAAGCTAGACACCTAACAATTATTGTGTATTGTACATACCAGAAACTGCGTTTTCGCGCAGCCGTCCCACATGAGCGCATGTCACCTACTGCATTCTGCGTAATGCATTTGTGCGTCTGTCTCTCTGTCTGTTAGGGGTTTGTAACTCGAGAACAAAACAACGTACACTGCGTCTAAAAGTAGATCGCCGAGTTTGCAAAAATAATTCTCGTCCAGTGGCTTCTATCCCTATACCTAGTGGGCGCAGCTTGCGCCCAGTGAAAAATAGGGGGAAGTCTTTTGAGGGTGTAAATCAAAAATGGGGGAGAAGTTTTGATAAGGTTGCAAATCAACCCCCCCCCTTTATTTTCACTGAGCAAACTACAGCCTTAACAAAACTTCCCCCCTATCTTTACTCCCCCCTTTTTCCCAATCTGCACCCTTAACAAAACTTCCCCCTATTTTCAGTGGGCAAACTAGACCCTTAACAAAAATTCCCCCCTTATTTTTTACTTTTTTTCTATTTTGTAATCTGCACCTTTAACAAAACTTCCCCCTAGTTTAGTTTTGTTTTGCTTTTTGCGCCAGTATGACAGCGCAGAGACGTAGTCGTTGAGTCGCCGCACTACAGTGCTGCCCATGCTCATACCACGCTACAATTTGGAAGTTGTTTCACAGAGAACATGCACACTGTCCGGCAGTATTAATTGCTATCACCAGAATAGCTGTTTTGACCTCAAAATGCAGTTCACAAACCATTTATCGGTCGGGCTCTGCCCGGATTTGCTGAGGGAGCTTACAGAACTTGGCTGGCTAGACCCTCTAGCTGGGTGTGGGACCCCTCGGGAAAAGGAAGAGGAAGGAACGAGAATGGGAAGAGGGAACGTAGTAGAGGGAAAGGGGAATAAAGCACAGGGAAACAGACTAGAGAAAAAGTGGGAGGACGGATAGAGCCATAGAGGGGAGGCAGAAAAGGAACGAAGCCCGAACGGGAGGGAGCGGGAGAGGGGTTGAGCCCGAAAGTGAGGAGAGGAACATGAGCCCAAAAGTGGGGGAACTTGCGCCCGATTTCGACTTCAAATTTGGGGGGATGGAAGCCACTGTTCTCGTCTACCGCTAAACACCGACCGATTTGAAAATTTCTTTCACTGGCATAATCTCTGGAAAATTTGCGACAAAGTAGCCTAATTATTATTGAAAATCGTATTTGAAACGCGTCGCTACACTACCTTACAAAGTTGTCAACTCGATAGACTAACTAGAAATAAAATTTGTGAAGTGCTGCTTGCTAGTTTAACTACTGATTTTACGTAATTTTGTGACTTACTATCTTTGCTTTTATATCGTATCCGCATTCAATTGCAAATTAAACTTAAACGTCCATCTTCGTACTGCCGGGACTGAAAGGTCCAAATATCGTGTCAGACGTCTAGCCTATACATCTGCGCAATGCAGCATTTTGTCGACATTATAATAAAATATTACGATAACGTGTCGTCGTTGAGGAAAATAGCAGTCGGTTGTTTCACTGTTGACGTGACTCGACCTTTGTGCCGTGGGTCGATATCAAACATCAGTCAATCGCTTTACTTCAACCCGCATACATGTCGCTGATGTACACGGTGATTCATAATTACGAGAACTCTTGGTTTTTATTGAATAACTACGTGAAACGCCGACCAATTTTGATAATTTTTGGCAGGCAAGATTACAAAAAAACTTGACGTGAATGACTAGTTTGGCCCACCTCACCTTAATACTGTCGCTACACTACCTTGTGAAATGCAGAAGTCGTAGTTTGGCCATTTACAACAATGAATTCATACTGGGTTAACACATGCGTCGGCTCAGAAATGATTAACTGAATAGCGACAAACACGAGTAACAGTTATTACATCTCAAAAAGGCACACGTGTCACATCACATTATCCGTATTACAGCATGTGCTAGAAAATGTCCTTCTGCAGCACGAACGCAAGTGTTAGACGTTGACGCCACTCACCAACAGCATGTTCAATAACGCGCGACCCAGAGCAGCTCACTCGCTGTTCATGCATCATTTCAGTTCGTCGACATACGATATTAAAATGAATTTCACAAGTAATTTGAGCAAAGCTCACGTGATGCGCGATAGCAGCGGTTCTGCCACTTTGGCAATCTGTGTACGGACGCATGCGCTACAGAGTACGAATTCATTGTTGTAAATGACCAAACTACAACTTCTGCATTTCACAAGGTAGTGTAGCGACAGTATTAAGGTGAGGTGGGCTAAACTAAAATCATTTACGTCAAGTTATGTCGTAATGTTGCATGCCAAAAATTATCAAAATTGGCCAATGTTTCACATAGTTATTCAATAAAAACCAAGGGTTCCCGTAATTATGAATTACCGTGTATTTAGCAGTCGTTCACTGGTGAGCACTTTTGCTAACAGCTCATTTGTGATTCACTAATCAAATCACTTCAATTCATATCTACGGTCAACTAATTTCTGCACTAAACTGGGAAATTCTCAGCAACAGGCCTGTCAATAGAAAGATGTTGATTATATTGTGTACAGAGATGTCATACCGTTTACAAATTGGAACATCAGAAATCTGTAACTTTACGCTTCTCTCTTACCTTTTCCAACAATGATCAAATAGATAGAACACAAAAATGAGGCATTTCGAAATTGCTGCTGGTACTTGGATAAACTAAACATAAATAACCCCCAATACAACGCATAAGGCTTAGGCCTAATCAGATTTCTTTGGCCTAAAATATATGCCTCGTCTACGTTCAAAAATTAGGTAGCGTTATAAAGTTAGATTAAGTTACACTTTGTAAGTAGCGTCAGCACAGAAATGGTGGTAAATCTAGTTTTCGCTTCACTCAAGTTTTGTCATGGGAACACGCATGCATTCCCAATTTCAAACTAGTAGGCCTATCTTTTATCTGTTATATATGTGACAAATGGAATGAGTTCTATTAATTCAGTGGCGGAAGTACCGAAAAATTACTAAATTGCTAAACTACGCTTCAGTCTCTTTTCATCAATCGTTTGCTGTTCAGTCTTAGACACTAAGGGGACTACGTTGGGTTAGGTCAGCGGATAAACTGTTAATTAAGCTTTTGTCGAGTAACTGGACGTCGTCTGACAAGAATGCACGCTTCTGTGTTTAGTTCAACGGTTTATTTCAATACATACAAAAACATCTTAAGTTATTCACTACTGGTTCCAAACACGTCAGTGCTCAGAGAACCTGCTGTTGCTGACAACAGCGACTTGAAAATATTTCAGCAAACAGCTTAAACCTAAGCGCAAAGAAGATAATTATTATAGGGGGCCTACTACTGAGACGTAACACCCAGAAGACTCAGCAGAACACTGAACATAACATGCTCATCAGCTAATGTACACGCCAGAGCATGAGCAACGTCAATGCCATACTGGAAGCAGCATACTGCAGTGGTACTGACAATTTAGCAGTTTCAGAAAGGCAACACAGCTTCAATTCTCGCAGTTAGTTTTTCTTCAACAGCTTAAACACAAACGCTCTGGGACGATCTCCAAGCGTTAGCAGTTCGGCCAGAGAGCAGCCATGTCAAATCAAGCCAGCGAAAAGACAGACTGATTACAAAAGCTTATCTCGACATAACAGTCGGTCTTTAGATTATGCCACAAATACCCGAAACACTAAAAAACACAACACTTTCTGTACACAAGGCTGACAAGAATGCACGCTTCTGTGTTTAGTTCAACGGTTTATTTCAATACAGACAAAAACATCTCAAGTTACTCACAACTGGTTCCTAACACGTCTGCGCTGACAACGGCAACTTGAAAATATTTAAGCAAACAGCTTAAACCTAAGCGCAAAGAAGATATCATACTACTGAGACATTAACACCCAGATGATTCAGCAGAGCAGAATGCAATAAGCGTAATGCTCACTTTATTACGGCCATTACATAAACAATGGCAAGACATTAACCATCAGTATGTGAATCAAAATGACTCAACAAATGTCCTGCAGTTAAGTTCAATTTCAGTATTGCTAATGACTGAATGCTAATGTCAAGACAATCTTCAATTTCAAGATGGCATTTTTGAGAAACTGCTAAACAGTTGGGAGTAAGAGTTGACAGTCGACTCCAAAACTACTCTGCACCTTTTTAACATCATGGAAATGCATTACTGGTACCCCATTATGACTATGCGATGCGAATGCAGGAATATTCTGACTGGATGTCCTACTAAAGCAATGACTTAACTCACTGAAAATAAAATCCAGATTTCCCAGGGAGAGTCCACCCCTAACCACCAAGCAACAGCTACTCCTTTTCATATATGAATAACTAATCAAAACCTGTCATGCAGAACCGTCAAGGTGCAAGACATAACTGGACAAAAACGACAAAGTGGTAGCAGCAATGCTGCATCTCTGCATATACAGCACATGAGCAACTGTTTGACAGACAGACTTGTGTAAGTAACTCAGACTACATGACGACGCAACAACACAGCAACAAACTGTTGCACAGATATGAGCATCAGCAACCGATACCGATGCAGCAACCGAGTCAACTCAGCAAACAACATAGACAACAGCAAACACACACATGTATAAACAGCTGCAAAAGCAAAAGGAAGGCAGCTGAGAATCAAAAGCAATTCACATGTATATGATGCCGACAATGCTTATCCTAGTGACTGAAACCCCGAGATCTTGACATGACTACTGTGGACTAGATATCATAATACTGCAAACGATTTCAACCATCAGTAAGTTAATGTTACCAACTGTAAGCCAAAATGAACAAATTCGACAGAGCAGAAAACCAAAAGATTAACCTCAAGAAGTAACTTAACTTCAACAGCAGACACAAGCATGACAGACATAGTATGTAATATGGACGTCACATAAAGAAATACACGTAAGATATGAGGCAACAACATGTAGTCTAAATCAATCACATAATTTCCACCAAAACACATATCACTTTTTAGCCAACTACCAATGACAAAACTGCCTAACACAAACAACATGGAACAAGCAAACACCCAGACTTGCAATATAAATGAAAAATGAGAATCGTGTGATTTGATTTCAACGACTAAAGTAACTAAATCCAATAAAGGTACAAGTGTAAGTGTAAGAAAATAAACACATAAACAGCACAACTCATTCATTGAGAAAACAACAAATGTACCTTTGTAACGGGTGGACATCAACATCAACACGTTCTTGCTAAAAAACACCCATCAAAGCCGACATAAAAACACTAGAGAGATACTAGCATTTTGGTCACATACTCAGCAGCAACAAACACAAAAAGCATCACCAGCGACAAGATGCCGTAGCAGTACAAAATCAGATGACAAAATGGCACTGGCTACCATGACTTGGTGTCTATTCAGTGGCCAGACCAGACGTACAGTAATGCTGAAAGACACCAGCTACAAAGAATATCGATGCAACACCACGGGACACAAAGCACAAGACTGTCAGCAGCGATACAAGCCAACTGTTCTGCCACCATTCGTCATCTGTATGGGCTTCAAATGTGTGCAACAAGATAAAATAAAACCACAATGATACAACTAATACAATAATATAACTTAACTGTTTTATACCGTAGTATATGCAAACCCCTACAAAAATACAAGTTCTCTGCAAGTCTGTAGTGCCATGTTCTGCTTTTTGATAAAACAGTACACGGTGGGTTTTATTGTTACGTTTTATTTTTTATTTTTGTTGTGCATGTGAAAACCTTATCATGAAACCGCAATTTTCACTACATCGTACACAGCCGACAACTAACATTGCACCGACCTACTTGGTAAATCAGTATCTGTAGCACTAGGCATCAATGCCTTCTCTGATCACCTGCCAAGTTGTCAGTTTCACCCAGATGTACTGGAAGCAGAACACAGTACCCAATGCTCTTGATGTAATTCTTATCACAAGTTTGCGTAAGTAATTACCGACAGACAGCCAACGCTGATCTGCCAATGGCACTAAACTATAAACATTAATTATGAACATCGTATACAACACGAAAAAAAACTATTAAACGGCAAAAATAACGTAAAAAGAAAAACCAAATATAACTGTGTTATAGTTTGCTGCATGCATACTGCACTATAACATAATACTTATCAAAGCAAAAAACAGCTGGTAACTTGATACTGATAATACAAAAAAGCTTGTATCACCAAACAACTGACTTAAAGATTAATATTTTGATTTACGCTCAGTTGTTTCAAAACGTTTGGTAAATTTCCATACAAGACAGTTTTGTAGCGATCATTAGGGCCCACAGTTTTCCGTGGACTGCAGAATTTCAAGCCAAGCCACAGAATTTGTCCATTTCTGCAGAATTTTGATATATCCGTGCGGAATTCTGCATAAGTTGAGAAATGACTGGCGATTAGTATAATCTTTGGCTTGATGACATAATTTTATCACGCGATGTGACAGAAAAAATCAAACTTAACCGCCTAAAACTGTGGGCCCTACTAATAACCATCACAATACGGCAAAATCGTATGAAGCAGACACAATGCAGCTTGATGGACTGCACTTTAAAAAGATTGATAGTTTTCATTGTATGTTGCTAGCATAACTGAGCACAACGACAGCCTTCAATAACAAAAGTTTCTGAACCGAACAGAGTTCAGTTTACTCACAAACAGAAGGCTGCAGTAGCCGTGGAATTTGGATGAGTTTGCCACTATGAGCCACGGAATTTTGCAAACTGGCCTGCGGAATATGGCCAAATTTTCCAAGGAAAACTGTGGGCCCTAGCGATCGTATGGCACCAAACATGTATCAAAATGTGACCAGCATCACGTAAACGGCAAGACAACATATGAACCGCCGTTTAACCCAAAAAGCCACACTTGCCTAATCTAAGCACATCATCATCATCATCATCATCGACAACCGTGGGCTCAATGCCCGTTGGTGTCTGACGCCATTCTTACTATCGCTGCCCACCGCTGCCTATCTAGGGCAGCGTGGCTTAACTCCTGCAGGGTTGTCCCACA
>Ga0209367_1009930_pt1 | contig 12825 bp, 9 predicted proteins | sample WorMetLIZISLAND2_FD_187412 | JGI IMG/M metagenome (GOLD analysis project Ga0209367, IMG submission 187412) | Marine gutless worms symbiont microbial communities from Max Planck institute for Marine Microbiology, Germany - Olavius geniculatus... ... | reverse complement strand
TACATCAGTCGACTCTGTTTAGATCGCTAATGCCTCTGTTGTATAATCGCATCTTCTGAGTTTGTGTATTTCTGTTTTTTATTTAGGTTTTAGGCTTGTGTGTGTTCTTTTTGTGTCCATTTCTTTTATTTTTTTTCATCTGCACATTGTGTTGCTGCTGTTGGTATGACGAAATAAAGATGTATATAATTTGCCTCTGGTGTCTGAGCAAACCGGATAAAAGTAATATCCAGTTTACACACGCAGTACCCGCAAGGCTAACTTGCGTATAGGCTTACCAGAGCCGCTGGTATTCATTTAGCCAATACAAAGACGCACATCGGAATACATTTTTGACTCGAAGAGCTAACGAGTGTTTAATTTAATCCACGCTATGAAGTTTCAAGCAGCGCGAGTGTTGCTCAAAATCCGCACAACGTTTCGCTTTGTAGAAATTCAGGGTGGCATTTACCGTTTGCCGTTTAATTTTAACGCCAACAGCATACAATTTTTACTCAAAACCTAACCAGAGGCAAAGTTGCAAGAGACTGAGACTTTCGTTTAAAAAGTGCTGAAAATCGTGATAAATTACAAACGGAGAAGCAGTGTTTTCAAAAAAAATGTTTCTGTAATAAAACAACAACGTCCGCGACCGCAAATTATGTACAACGCAAAAGAAGACAAGATATAAAACCAATCCGTACAAAGCAGATCGAGAGTCGCAAAGCCAAAATTACATCGCGTCAGCCAAGCGTGGCGCGCGAGAATTACAAAGCGAATATCGGAGGAAGACAAACTGCCGAGTCAGTTCAGCGAGACCGCATCTCTGCACTCGCCGCTTGAGAGTGTCGTGGTTGATAGAATTTGCACCTCGGCGTCGGCCGCCGTCAATTATTGCCCAACGCCCGATGATAAGCGTGCAGCGTTTTTATCTCCTCTCGTCACGTTCTCTACCACATCGATAATACTCGTATTCGTATTTGTCTCTGTCTTAATATAAAAAAAACATGTTTATTTATCATGACCGACAGGAAATAACGAAACGCCGAAACAAGAAAAATCCCGCGTTATATATCACACCGCCAGTGAATAATATCGTTCCTCGCGATGAAGCAATTTTTCTCTATAAAGTTTTGTTTTTATTTTGTATTTTTTAGTTTAAAGTATAATTGCCATCGCTCTCACGCAGTAAGCTTAAACTAATTTCAAACTACTTTTTTATAGTATTTTCAAATATTTTTTGTTATTTTTTAGATGCAAACTGGAAACTCAAACCAATCATTTTCTGAAGATAATCAAATCTGATCTCTGATAGCGGCCATTATCATTATTATCGGTGGTACTGGACGCAGGACAAATAAATCTTTTGTGTCCAAATCATAATCACAGTTAGAACTTTTTTTGTAGCAAAAACGAACTGGTTGATTTTTCCATGCTTTGTCTTGATGCAAATATCTGGATATTATTTTGTGGATGATATAGCAAATTCAGGTAATGAGTTTTACAGTTTAAACACTCTGACTGAGAAACAATTTCTTCTAATTTCCGTCTTGGGGTGTTGTGCAACTAGTTTCATAGAATGACCTTTTGTTCTGTTGTTTTAAGCCAACTGGAGAATGCCTTCTCAGATGTCTGTATCATAAATGCCATGTAGAATTTTATAAACTTGTCCTGTAGTGATATGGTTGACATGTTTTATACTGTTATGATGCAGCTTATTGACTACCATTTGTCGATTATCGAGTCTAGACAGATGTCTAATGATAATCCCTGGGTCACCGATCGCTTTAGACAACTTATTCGGGCTCGACAGTCAGCTTATCATTCAGGAAATGTGCCACTTTATAACAAGTACCGCAATGAAGCACAACGGCTAGCCAAAAGATTGCGCAAAGAGTATTTTGAGCGCAAAGTCCGAGATCTTCGGACGTCAAATCCAAGCAAGTGGTGGTCTAGCGTAAAGAAATTTCTTGGTACAAGCCGAAATATAGATCTCAGACATTTGTCGTCCGATGAGAGCATAAAGGATCTTGACATTGCCAGTGAAATAAACATTTTTTGCTAATGTCGTAACGTACCAATGATTTAAACAGCAAATTAAAACACTCACAATCAAGTTGTGTGAATGTCCTTCGAACAGCATTACTGCCATTATATTGTTAGCTTTGTGAGTTATCTTGTAAATGTGCTCAGAGAAATTCAGACAACAGTCGATCCAAAATCTCGTTCATTTTTGCTCTTCAGTAAGTCAATTTCATTGCCGGGTTTGTCAGTCGTCGTATACTTTGACAATAACTGTGACTTGCCGAGCGACATAAACACACATTTTACTGCGTTGAACTGTAAATGCCACCGTTTTGACCAAGTATCCAGTTGGCTGAAATCTGACTGTAACAGTTGGACATTAGCGTAATTTATAAACATAGCTTTCTATACCCAGTTTTATCCCTGATGCTACATATAATGCAACAGCCTGCACATTGTGGAGCATTTTGCAGGATAATTAGCCAAGACGAGGTTCGACTTCGTGATACTTTCGCATTAGTCAACATTTGGCAATCTATTTATCAACATTTATCAATCCATGTCTATCTGCAAAGACATGCGTATAGTACTGGGCTAGTAGTAAAGTTTTAGTGTTGTTGTTTTCAACTTGGTATGAAACAGTAAGCGATAATCGCATAAAATAGCTCTCTCCGTCATAAAAAATAAGAAACCCAGTGAACTGGCATATCAAAATGTAAAAAAAACTGTCGTTTAAACAAAAAATCATTGTTTCCACGTATTGCACAAAAATGGGTGTGATGGTTGTCACCCGTTAATAAGCACATTCTTGTGCTTAGCGGCAGTTGCAAGGTAGTTGCATTTGGACCCCTATTAATGGGAAATGTCACCGATTTTTGTCATCAGCATTCTAAGCTACATGCTGTTCAATTTCCGATATTTCAATAAATAACTCGTTTGTTTTTCACTCACAGGCGGCTCATATATTGCAGTAGTTAATTATTTGTCGCCAAGGCGTTAACACTGTGTTAATTCTTTTTGGGGGTTTGTATTGGAACTAATAACATTAGTATTAATTTATAATAATCTTGATGTTAGTTAAACCTACATAGGGCTTTAACTCTTCGTCATCAGTTTGGCAACATGCGATTTTGTGAGATTTGTGTAAGCCTATTCGGCAGCAAAAGCCAACCGTTGTCAGGCCACAATAACTCGGTGTATACTCAGTATTTGCCTGAGAAAAGACAGTAAGCTATTTTCCGCGAGCCGCACAGCAAAATATAATCAATACGTCAATATGTGCAGTTCTTGGGAAAATGTGAGAGTTATACCCCGTTTACACGATCAAGCTCGCTCGACAAGCTGCTACATGTTAGCTGGACGAACCAGCTCGATGTTTGCTCGATGCTTGCTCGAGGTCTGCTCGATCGCGTAAACGGGGTATAAAGCATAGCAAAAAACATCGATGAGACATTGAGCAAACGTCGAGCAAACATCGAGCAAACATCGAGCTGGCTCGTCCAGCTAACATATAGCCAGCTCGTCGAACCAGCTTGACCGTGTAAATGGGGTATTACTCGATCGTGCAGCAGCAGCAAAGCAAACAAGATCACAAGGCTTCTGTAGAGGCCCGTCGAGAAGCACAGCGGGGCCCGGAAAACTATTCTCGCTGCATGGCCCTTAAAGAAGTGGTGGCTGAAGAAGGGGCTCTAGCTTTCCCTAAAATTTTGAATTTTACTTCTGAAATTAAATCACATTTATCCTGCATGCACTGGTATTTTTTTCTCAATTTTGAGCTGCAGTCGTGCGTCATAAAGCAAATGGCGGTGTAGTCTGGACAATCTAAGCGTGGTTTAATTACGATACCGCACTGTCTGGAGTGGTATAATCTTGCACTGCATGCTTGCTTACCCAGCAGTGCGGCATGTAGTACGTGCATTATTTTCGTGTACATTTCTTAGCATTCCTGTTGCATTCCTTTGTTTTACTGTCCAAATCTAGATAATCAGTTTTTGCTGCCAAACATAGCCTATGGGGCCCCCAAACGTCGCGCGGCTCGAAAAACTTCCCAATTTTCTGCCGTCTCGAAGGGCCATGCTTCTGTTGGTTGTCGTTGGCTGTTTGCAGAGCGTTTTCTAAGTTCTAACACAGCCTAAATGTTGCTCACCTTCGCAGTGTACTAATTTATGTTGTAGCCTACAAAAATATCTTCACCAGATTTTAATTTTTTTTATTATTTCAGAAACTCTTTATCTGCCGACCCAGCGCGCCTTTTTCTTCCCCAAAATAGCGTCGTGCTTGCAGCGATACTAATTACCGTAATGTCCATCTCTTCGGCGTTCGCCCTTGCTGCAGTTGTGCGGTTAGCGTTTTAGCATCGTTTGATGAAGCCGGAAACTGCGCACAGCTAAAGTGGACAAGCTGAGTCCATTCTCAACGGAATATTCGTCCGCAGACTTTTTCACAATATTCCAAACGTGACGCTAAACTTCAAGCTTTGAGCGCTAACACCAGAACTTTTTGGGAAGATAATTGCAATAGGCCTAAAACTCAGTAAACAACAGCGTCGTTAAAATCGTCAACTCAATATAAGCCATCAGGAAAACTGGATTTCTAACAAATTAGTCTAAGACGGTTTTTAACAGAAAAAAAATAAAAGTCGCACAAATATGCGCAACATGTTTTTGATGCGACGGCGCGCGAAAGTTGTTTTACTACCTCGGAACAGTTGTTGTTGACTGGACACGTTGTGCGACACGAAAAAAACGCAAAGAATGAAAGCAGCTTATCGGTACGAACAGAAGCTGAGTACGCTTGTTTATCGCAAATCGATGAGTCGCCTTTCTCGCGTAGAGGACTTGCGTATCCAATTCGCGTAGCTTCTACGGCCTGTCGCAATCCAACGCGTGTATCGCCGGACAGGTTATTCGGTGCAGAGAAATGTGCAATAATTCTCTAAAATTGTTGCATATATTTGCTAGCAAATGGTCAACGCTACAGGCGGCGGCGGGTTAGCACATCGACAAAACAATCGTGTCAATGCGTAACGAAAAAATGTTATATTCATAAGCGAAGAAACCGAAAGACCAGAAACAACACAAGGGTGGTTCCGTACAATGAAAGAGAAACAAAAAGAAAACAAGAAGCCCAGTTAGGATAGCCGACCGTACTGGTTGTCAGTGGGTCATCTAAAATCGATGATTTTCATCTTATCCGAAGGGGCGTATGCCACTTCCTATTAGTGATTAATAGTAACCTTGGCCGTATCTCTCATCGTTTCCGAGATATGGCCAGTTTCCCATCGAATTTCCTACCCTCCGGGACAGACGACGGACGGACAGAGAAACGACAATTATACCAATAACTCGACCGTTACTTAAATACGGTCCGCTAAAAATTAAAGTTTGTACAAACCGAAGCTGATGTGAAAAAATGTCATTGTAAAAAATTCGGACATAAAAAGTAAGCGTAAATGTTAAAGACTTTTTCAAGTAAAAAGACGAAGGCAATGGGACGCGCGAATCTGCTATGCTTATCTCGACGCATTCGACGGAACGTTGTAGCCCATGAACGGTATTATACCCCGTTTACACGATCGAGCAAACATCGAGCGTCTAGCTCGACGTTCTGTGGTAATTTGCATGCTAATTAGGAGAGCGGGCGGGTTGTAATTTGAAGGCCTATATAACACGTGATCAGCTTTGGGTTAAAGGTTTATTATTTTTCACTACAGCTGCGCGTTGCGTTGCGTTGCGTTGCCTTGCGTTGCGTTCGAACTCGTTTAAACGCGCCGCAACGCGCTGCAATGCGTTGAAGAGTGTTGCAGCGCGTTAAAACGGGTGAAGACATTTTTGTAAAGAATATCAATGAGTTAATATGGCCGACAAATACGGAATACGAAAATTTATTGCTGTTGGTAGCAGCAGCTTGATGCACACGTGTTGCGCAAAAAAAGAAAACACAGGCCTAGATTTTGGATTCATCTCGTCATCGCTAACCGGAATGACCAGGGCGACTATCAGCATCCGATACAGTAGCTATGCTCCGACCCAGCTCTGTTCCGGCGATACTTTCGGCTGTCTGTCGATCAGTTTGATGACCTACTCGGGCTAGTTGAGCGTTTTCATTGGTCAACGCAATTACTATCGCTCGGATAGTAAATAAAAAATAGAAACACTATCGGCGTTTCTATTTTAAATGCAACGCCTCGCAATGCAAAGCAACGCCGTAGTGGAAATGCTCTTTAAGAGCCTATGCCTAGGCCTACATTTGAGCCAGGGGCGGGGTGCCAATAGGCCTGCTTGAGCCAGCTCGATGTTTGCTCGATTGCGTAAACGAGGTATTAATGTAGTCGTATCGAATGACCAGGTAGAGGCAAGGGTGTACATGTAGGACATTCCCCCTTGACACTTTCCCCCGGACGTTTCCCAAACCCCCTGCTCGTCATTAAAGGGGATGGGAGAAATGTCCGAGTATGCAAAAAAGCAGGGGGGGGGAAACGTCCGGGGGTCGTCCGAGAGGGAAGTGTTTGAGGGGGGGAATGTCCGTCTCCCAGCGGCAAGTGGCCGGGACCGAGGAGTACAAATTGCTTTGTCGGGTTCGTGTGTCGCGCTCGTCACGAAACAGCGAAACAGACTCAAGACCGGCGTGTATGCCATTATAACCAGTTCGCTGCAGACAGACACAGCCATAACTCTTGTTGCCTTTTATCCATCAAATGAGACACGCACAAAAAAAACTTCTGCAGATAATTTTTATAATAATTTTCTTTGTGTCCCGTCAGCTGTAAACGGCGTTATCAACCACGATCCCTTCCGCATTGAAGCAAAAAATTCCGGTAAACCTTAGTCCACTAACAACGACGGTGGGTTGGCTAATGTTTCCCACTCTCTGCGATAGGGGCTTAGCTGGCTTCTTTTCACGCGTTGGCGGCGGCATAATAGTCGACGGAGTCGCAACTACTATCTAGTTTCACTTTAAACTGTATTGTGTTGTGTTGTATTGGCACAAGGCGGTGTCGGTGTTCCTGAGTGCGTTCACGATGCTGACGATCAGCGTTGATCGTTATCGCGCAGTCATCTTTCCGTTGCGTCCGCGCCTGACCACGTCCAAGGCAGCGGCGGTCATCAGCAGCACCTGGGTGCTGGCGGCCGTCGCTTCGCTGCCGGTCGCCGTCAACGCGCGCGTCGCACCCCTCACAGGACCCAACGGCGATCAGCGCGACTTCTGCGACGAGGTATGTATGCCGTGACATCGGCGGGCGGCGCGTCGTGGGGACGGGATAGCGGCAGAAGTTGCAATTTGCCGAGGACAGCTATAGATTTCCGATAGAAAAGATTATGCGTGCTCAGAAGTTTAATTTTATCTCCACATTTTTGCAAAATGCGGGATTTTAGCCCCAAATTTTGCTTTTTTGAAAAAATTTTCTGACCAAAAAATTTCGACTACCGAAATTAAAGGAAACAAATTGCCACCGCCTGCTCCTGTCACGAGACCACATCGGTAAGGTAATTTTAAAGCCAACATTATAAGCTAACAATATCCGAGCTTTCCGATAATTTCGCTACTGGACCGGAATCTTTTCAATGAAATTCAGTGACCTGAGCAGTGTCTGAACTCTGAAAATTGTATTACTCAGGAGAAAAACTCCAGTCGCAGTTTTCGTGCCCGGCGACATCAATTTCGTCTTCCCCGCAGCTGTGCTTATCAGTTTTTGAAGTGTTCAGTATCTGTTAATCATTGTCTTGACAGTTTTTTACCGCAGTTTTTGGACGAATTTTATGGTTTGCATTTACGTTTGTTTTATGCAGTAAAAGATCTATCTATTTACTAATTTTTTTCCTCAGGTCTGGCCGGGAGGACGTGACCAGCGCTATGCCTACTCAATGGCGGTCATGGTTCTGCAGTATTTTCTGCCGCTTGCCATTCTGTCGTTCACTTACATCAACATCGGATTTGTCATCTGGGTTAAGCGAGCACCGGGCGAGGCAGAGAACACGAGAGATCGAAGATTAGCCGCATCAAAACGCAAGGTTATCTGTCGCCGGCTGGCCGTTTAAACAACCATCCAGTGATGAAACTGGGGCTATGGTGCCGTGCAGTTATTCTACGGCACCATAGCCCCATCATTTTATCACTGGATTATTGTTTCGCGCCGTAGCCCAGAAGTGCATACAGTCGTTGTTACATACCCGTCCTGCAGGCTGCGGTGACTGATATTTATGACAAGCAAAGTAAAAGTGGAAAACAAAACAATCAGGAAACGTACACAATGCGTTATTTTGCTTATAGTGCAACAGCTGCACAAAAGCGAATTTCTTTAAGCCCATATAACGAGTTAGATTTTTTCAGTAGGCTGCATGCGACTATATGCCATCATTAATGGGTCAGCGCCGTACGGCGTAGCCTACACCATTTGATTTTGCTTTAACCTTTATTACTCTGAGCCTATGGATAAAACTGGTTTAATTAGTTGTCCCAAGCTGAAGTACTATTCAGTTTCAGTCATCCAGCATTTAACATTATCTCACGAGTATACGACAAGAAGCCCAGCTGTCGCTAGGGAAGGCCGACAATACCGCCTGTGTCCGAAGGCCAGCGTCTGACTTCCGGTCGCGGAAAAAGCGATTTCTCAGAATGACTACAGTTTCATACACGCTATAGTGACGCTGCTACTGAACGCTACAATAAGCACTGGGATACGATACGGTAATTTGGCGCACGATTCAGGCAGAAGCTTTTAGTACAAAAATGCGACCAAACCGCTGCAGACAGAGACATGGTTACTAATAACAGCCTATAGGAACTCGTCTTTGCTCTATCTAGGGGTACCTTTGCCGACCCACAACGACGTACCGTTTAGGTACAATACATGTGTTACAGACGACAGACAGACGACAGCTTGTGCCATAGGCTCGACCCTTAATACAGTCAGCCAAAAATGACAAGTTACTTTTTAAAATAATATTATAAAATTTAACACTGCCCTGTATAACTTAACAGTAAAAAGTTCGCATGTGAACTTTTTACTGCCAAATAGGAACTGCTGCTTTTAATTAATTTTAACCACGTATGGCACTGAATGGCCTATTTTGTGCTGATGTACCGTTAAGAAACTACTGACTCACTCACCCCTTTTATATACCTGAAAAATTCACCATCAACACGCACAATAAGTTACGCTGTTAGTATAAAAACTAACGTTTTTGTTGGTTGTTGGTTGATGTCTGATGGCGCAGATGGTAAAGATGATGATTACAGTCGTCATTATATACGCTTTGTGCTGGCTGCCGCTTCACACAATAACTCTAGTCGGCGACTCGCATCCACACATCTGGAGGTGAGTTTTATTCCACTGCAGTGTTATACCCCGTTTACACGATCGAGCAAACATCGTGCAAATATCAAGCGTGCATAAAGCATAGCCCACACGAAGCAATCATCAAGCAAACATCGAGCAAACGTCGAGCAAACATCGAGCTGGCTCGTTTAGCTAACATAGAGCAGCTCGTCGAGCCAGCTTGGTCGTGTAATCGGGGTATTAATATACCGCTACTATAGTACCAGGGTGTCAAACTCAAATAATTCGACAGGTTGTCAAAGTCTCAAAGAGGTTTGCGGTTCGACAGTCGACATTCAATAGGTCTAGGGTGTTAGGTCTAACCTACACTTTGTACGGTACAACAACTCAGCCACCTCTCCTCCACCAAACGCTAAGTGTTTATTAGCTTGTGTATGGCTGCGCCTGCGTGTGCGATAAAAGCAAAACGTAACTACCGTTAAAACAAAATAGAAAGCGAATCGCGTGCAATTCTGTTTTAGCCTAGTTTTGTCGCTCATTCAGGTGCAGCCTAATGCTCAATTCACACCGATACGATTTTTTCGGATTAAGTCGCGTCGGCGTCGCAGGTGTTAATTTGTTCATTGAATTGCCGACGACTACCGACGGATTTCGCTTGAAAATTTTGAAAATAGTGGACAAGTTTATAGAATTTATCTACTGTGACTGTGCGCTAAAGCTGTCGTAACTCAGTTTTCAATTCTAACTGTTCAGTAGGCAGTGCTAAAAACAGTACGATGACGTCATAATAATTGGAAACCGGGTCACGACTGTTTAGATTCGTTGGATTGCGTCGCGTCGTCAGTTCAATTCACACCCGCGACGCTGAGTTGCATGTGTAAATTGGACATTACCCAACTACAGGGTGAAGATTTAATGTGGTTGAACTTCATGAGAACGGTTGTTACGCGCGAAAGCAGCTACTACTTTCAGCGCATCTTAGCCATCGCAATTCTATACCGTTTAGCTACAATACATGTGTTACAGACGACAGACGACAGACAGACAACAGCTTGTGCCATAGGCTCGACCCTTAATACAGTCAGCCAAAAATGACAAGTTACTTTTTAAAATAATATTATAGAATTTAACACTGCCCTGTATAACTTAACAGTAAAAAGTTCGCATGTGAACTTTTTACTGCTAAATAGGAACTGCTGCTTTTAATTAATTTTAACCACGTATGGCACTGAATGGCCTATTTTGTGCTGATGTACCGTTAAGAAACTACTGATTCACTCACCCCTTTTATATGCCTATAATTCGATTTTCTAGGTTTAATAAAAACCTGCGCACGACGGGTACCCTCGTAAAGGTCGCGTCGAAATGGCTGGAGATAGACTGACAGTTTGAATTTGCAAAGAGGAACTGCTATAGGCTTTCGCGCGTCTCGTGAGCATTAGCTCAAATTTCTTGTTACCTCTGCTGCTAGTTCTCTCAATTTTCTCTAGTGTGACGCAATGGAATGGATGACGGTATAACACTCTGCGGTGCGGTGTAAATTAGCTGTCAATTTCGACTTCCGAAACTGCAAAGCGTTGCTAGTCACGAGTACCCGGTATGTCTTAGCTAACAGGGTACCTAATATACATTTGCACCTATAAGAATGGCGCTTATGTAGCAGTGTCCATGTTTTTGCCTGTTTAAAGTATAAGGATTCGTATACAAATACTTTTACTGATTGATTGAAGCATTAGGAGCCATTAAGTAGGCCGAGCCTAGGGGGGGCTATGTTAAATGTTATTAACTGTGGAATTATGCACGACCCTTGTATATTTCTTTATCGACACGACTCTGCCGCTGCAGAAAATTTGATAAATATTTCATAATATAGTCAAAGCCTGTAAAAACCAGCATTCAAGCAGCCTAAAGCACTGTATATTTGTCCTCATTTACATTACACACCGATCAGCCGATACGTCTATCAATCATGTGAGACGTGCGTTAGTAAAAAAACCAACAAAAAGTTCGACTATCGTATACTAACTGCGAATCGTTTTTATGTGAATGTTCTTTTTGCAAACTCTAGGCTACGCTTACTAAATCAAACTTTTCACAGGCTTAATTTAATGCTGTCACTCGTACATTTAAATATTGCCACGAGGTCTTGTTTGCTAAAATGATGCAGCTATCAGGCGGTGAAAATCAAACAATTAGTCTAGTCCTAATGATCGCGTTACAGCCGTTTTTTACACAGACAGTGACCAAGACGGACGAATATATGACGGACAGACAGACATACCGACGCGTGCAGTGAAGCGAGCATCTATAAAAGTGATGAATATCGGTTGTCGTCAACAGGTTCCGCTACATCCAGCCGGTCTGGATCGCTTGCCACTGGCTGGCGATGAGCAACTGCTGCTATAACCCCATCGTTTACTGCTGGATGAATGACAAATTCCGCTACGGCTTCCGGTACGCGTTCCGGTGCTGTCCGTGCGTCCGGTGTCCGGATGTGCCGCCGGCGATGGTCATGAGCAACGACTGCAGCAGGTTTGCTGGGGCTGGGGGTCGGTCGACATTGTACGGGGGCATGAGGCTGTCGGAAGCTGCGACGGGCAACCACGCCAGGACACGCGTCACCTCAGCATCGCCGTGCACCGGCCCGGTCAGGAGGTCGACGCGTCGAGCAGAGACCGATGTCATGGTGGCCGGAGAGACGGACCTACAGACGCCGTTTGTCAGCGCCGGGGGCGGCGGGGGCGGTGTGCGCTGGTCAACCACGGTCACTCCGGGTTCAGATGCACTGCAGCAGGCGGACCTAAAACTGCCGTGCCGCGACCAGCGACTGCGCGCGACACGCAGAGAACTGGAGTACGTCGCCGAGACCAGTTACTAGCACTAGCGCCGACTGATAGCGATGTTATAATTGGAAATTGTATTTTGAGGCTAAAATGCTCCAAACTCAATTTCAGCTGGGGGGGTCCAGACAGCACTGGGGGATAAGCTCACAGCGCTACCCAGACTCCCTGGAGGTCCGCCTGCTGCAAGGGAAAGGAATGAGAGGACAATGAAAGGGGGATGGGAAGGGAAAAGGGTGTGGATTGTGAAAGAAAAATTGAAGGGAAGGAAAGGGAAAGAAAAGGGTAAGGGACAGAGGAGGGGATAGGCCTAAATCAATTTCAAAGCCTAACGTACGAGGTTAACTCCGAAGCAGCTGTAATGGCTAATGACCCACGACGCCGACGGGACGTTTAGTTGAATCGCGTCGGCGTCGAAGCTGTGAATTGGCTATTGCCTAAGCTTATAGTTGAGCTAGCAATTGCCTGAAGAGTGCTAAGCTTATTATAGAAGGCAAAAGAAAGTTTTCTGCTTAGCAGGTGTCATGATACATCGCTCTTCCGTTCTCTCTATACAATACAATACAATACAATGGAAAATTTGCACTCAAAAACTGACAAACACACTGTCAGTTTAATCTAGCACATAAACTAAAAAGAACTGAAATGTTTAAAAGAAAAATGAAATGAGAGATACTGAGAATAGAAATAGTCCTAAATGTA
>Ga0209367_1009929_pt1 | contig 12825 bp, 3 predicted proteins | sample WorMetLIZISLAND2_FD_187412 | JGI IMG/M metagenome (GOLD analysis project Ga0209367, IMG submission 187412) | Marine gutless worms symbiont microbial communities from Max Planck institute for Marine Microbiology, Germany - Olavius geniculatus... ... | reverse complement strand
TGTTGACTGATATTTAGGAGAAACAAATTTAAAATATGCTCGTTATCGAACTGTTTGCATTCAGGCCCGTCGAGAGGGTGGAGTAGGGGGTAAGCTACCTCGGGCCCCGCGACGTTTTGGGGGCCCCGCCGTCACTCAGAAATACAAAAATACATCAGAATGCACCATTTTACAAAGAAAAATGTAAAACTTTTCTCCCCAGGCCCCGCGAAAGTGTTTTCCCGGGCACTCCTGTTGCTCTCGACGGGCCTGTTCGCAGTATAGGCCTAATACAAATGCATTTGTTCATAAAATTAATGTAGCTTTGACGCTCTTGGTCGGGGTTAGACTACCGTTTCCTGTTTTATATATTCGTCAAACTGGAGTCGACTGTCTGTCTGGCATCGTTGTTAAGTAACTCACAAAGCGTCAGACATTTCCAGGTGACGACATTCACGTTCTACGGTCACGTGACGTCATCGGTCAGTGCGAGCGAGTTTGCTTGCAACCGTTGGTGCTTTAGCGTGATCGCACGTATGCGTTAAAATACAATAAAGTAAAACAACTGCTGGTGACGGTCATGCGCCGTCCACTCCGTTTACTGTTTATTGCAGGGCGACAACGTGGTGCCAGAAAATTGCACAGAAGTTGTTTTTTTCTCGCAGGGGTTCGCATGTATATACTGCGATAAAACGAGACATGTTTCTGTTAGCTGGCTTCGTTCTATGTACTCGGTATAGTATTCCATTTAATTTCACATGTGCGATTGCAAGCACCTTTTGCCAGCGAGCAAAATGCTGCAGCAGTCTGAACTGAGTGTTCGAGTCAGATGTAATTAATTTAATTTGTTTACGAAGACACTAAAATGTTTATGCGGAGTTGCCCAGTCTCTTGAGTGTATAATACACGGTGTTTCATAAAAAGGACCGGGACCCCTTTTTGTTTTTCATCATTCACTCAAATGATGATCAATTTACACAAAATTTACACAAAATTTGTATCAGTTGTAGCTGAAGAAGTACTAATTCAAAATATTACAACAAAATATGGCAGTTGATTTAATATTTTTGCTAGTGGTGATGTAATGCTGACAGTGTCACGGGTTACAAGCTTGATAGTCTGAAGTGGTGCTGTCAGTTGCTACCCTGCTTCGACGGTGAACTTAATCTGGTTCGCTAATGAAAAATGCTTATCGTGTCAGCACTGAGCAACATGGGGTTATGAAATCAGGCGTCTTGCAATCCAAAAACGCAACCATTTTGCAAGCTCGGTGTGCTAGTGCACTGTCTTGCTCGAACGTGTAAAAGTCCAACTATCCCCACAGACACGTAAATGCCATCGCTTTGCATGTTTTTGCATTTAATCAAAAATTTGTTATCAGGGAACCACATTTGTAAATTGATTCTCCGTCATATTGAATGTGAGGCCTAATTCGAGTTTTGTAGCAGATGGCGTTTGAATAGTTGACATGAGTAATATACACGGGCGTTCCTTGATTTTTTTTAATTTTCTCCGGCGTCAGCAAAAGCGTCAATAATACTGACTGTTGCAGTCGACAGCGCGGTCCGTCCGCCCGTCTGTCTGTCACACTCTTGCACCCTGCTAAAGACATTGGACGGTGCCGTTTGGCACGGACACTTGTGTGCAGTCCCAGTAGGATTGTCTTAGACAAGCTCCCCCCATTCTTTTCACGGGAAGAGTAGATTAGGTGGTCGGAATCTCGGGTCAGAATTTGCATTGCAAATTGCGGGCGGCCAAAGCGTTGGGGATGTAGTTGCTATAGGCGGGAAGGAACTCTGCTAAGCGGCACGCCCTGTATATCCAACGATACCAGCGCCGACCGGACGTTCATTGCGCGGCCCAGTAATCGGACGGCGATGCCGCGACGCCTGTTCTGGGTAATATAAAGCGACGCGTATATAGAAGGCCTATGAACGGCTGCTGATGCAGGCTTCACTGTCTGATCTGCTCTATCTGATGCTGTGACGTCATCGCGACATCTGCGGATGGTTTGCGCTAGAACGATTTACACAACTCGTAACGTCCCAGACACTACACTATTCCTGACCAGACCGCCTTGATCGTGGCTTGGTTTATTATAAGACACTCATATAGTTCTATACAGAATTTTATTTTTCAAGAAAATGGTTGAGCACAAAGACAGACACATGACTATGAATGCCCTATAGTGTATGTATTTTTTACCTGTAATTCAAGTTCTTAATTTTTTTTCTTCAAATAGCGAAATTGAACGCTCCGTTCCCGCTACTGCTGCGGGACTGTTAGAATCGCTGCAATGAACAATGTACGTGCGAGCGCTTTACGTCGGCTGTAGTGTGAACTGGACTGTGGGCAAACAGGAGCAGCAAAGGATAAGGATAATGTGGGATTGACGGTTCATATTGCCATGAAAGCTATATATAGCTGCCCTCTCCTTTCTGCATGGTTACATGTGTTGGACTATAATATTATGTTTCATTTTCACACTGCCGCTGGCTGCGGACGTTGGCGCAGCAGCTGTGTCGAATCACTTGCGCTTTTTGCATTCTGACTTCACTTGTATAGCCTAGGGGCCTACGGACCTACTTCCTATAGTCGTAGTAATAAACGGTTTTTGTTGTAGGTAAACGTTGAACGCCCAGGGTAACGATGACAGCGCTGTAATTGTAAGATATTTATATGCAAAATCGAGGTGGAAGGATAAAATTAGTTTGATGGAAGGCAAAATCAATGATCGATGATGAATCATAAGTGTATTTTCATGTTCTGGCCGAGGGTTCCATCCCCCAAATTTGAAATTTTTTCCTTTTCCCCTCGGGGCCACGTTTAAGACAGTATCATAATAGACACAGTGCTCAGTGTTTAAGCATGCATGGTACACTGATGCAACAGACGACAGACAAACAAACAGACAGACAGACCACTGTGCACAGAGCAAACCACGTCGCTATACTGTCATTCTGTGATGCGTGAGTCTCTCCTTCCTCGCAGGAAATAGTGTTCGCGGTGTATTTAGGCAGGTAACTAGGCAGGTAACTGTGTTAGCAATCTTATGTCAGCGGAGAGCTGACTTAGTTTGCGTTCTGCTGCATGAACGATTTGCAAACCGTTCCGTCTTCGTCTGGTGCCAGTTTCTGTCGTTTATACGTTCACCGTGATTCATGCAAAAACATCTGCAAGACTGATGAATTATTGCTGCGTTTTTCAGATAATTTCGCCATATTTGACTATTTTTCAGTGAACTTGGAACATCATTTATTTTGTTATTCTACATTTTGTTTCTTCGAGCCAAATGAATGTAAATTTACTCAGCGCCGCAACTGTGCGAACTTTATCTGGTATATAAATACGCCCATATGTTGTGTATTAATGACCACGCGTTTTTATCTGTTGAGGTTAATCTCCAGTGCCTATTTTTCACGATATTTGTCAAAATGAAGCTACGGCAGACAGTTTATTTCTGAGTATCAGATTGTGCGATATCTTGAATACTTTTCTAACGAAAATCTGCAAAGTATTTTTATTAGGCCTAATTGTTCTCAGATTTGTGTCTCGTCTGCGGCATGGCGTAGACAAGTGACTGACAGGTATTACAGCGAGATGGAATTGGTTCTGAAGAAAAAGATCTGGTGAGACGCGGTCTAAAGACAGAAATAATTGACGACTGGAGTGCGCTGAATGACGAACTGTTCTAAGGGCGGCCGGAAAAGCTCAGTCAGCCGTCTCCCTACATGACGTCACGTCAATCACGTGACGACCGCATACGCTTTCTAGAACCTGCAGTGCCGAGGCTCGAGGGCGTGTGTTACCCACGGATGTAGTGAGCTGGGAACGTTGGGGACGCTGCTCCCCATTTTCCCACATTTTTTTCTGGGTAAAACGTAGCCTATAGCCTACGTAAAAAGAAGGCTCACAGGTTTTTTTGCTTACTTTCTTCTTAGCTGTGATCTAGAATTGCGTTCAAAACATTTTAGTGTGGGCCCATTCTTTGTCCGTAAACCGCCGTGCCTTTGCTCAGCTTGTGTTTAGGGCTAACCAGATGTTGGGGCACCTTGCAGTCATAACGTAACGTAGTTATGTCACACACAGCTCATGGCTGCTGCTGTGCTGCATTAGGCGAAGTAGCAAAACGGATTTAACGAACGGACATGTCGCCGCTCGTTAGTACGGCCAGGTTTGCGTGCAGACGATAGATAGCGCTGATTTCTAGGGAAATATTCTCCGCCGTTTTCGAGCATGGGCAAACGGGAGCAATTACCCCTGTCCCCTTGAAATTGGGTTAATACGCAATGTCCATACGGTCGTGTGGCTAGCGTACTGCGACAGTAGAGGGAGAATAACAGACAGCAGTGGTGACTGGTGAAGATACAGGTAGCGATGAAGAGGCGTTGCATCTGACCTGATGCCCTCATGTAGGATGCGAACTGCGGACAGCCTAGCAGATAGCGGTCGTGGAAATTGTATTGTATTGTATTGTAATTCGCCAGACACACATACAAGTACACAGATGATGTAACATTATGGCTGGACAGCCAGGCAAATAAAGCACTTACGGTTGCCCATGCTAGAAATAACTAATAAAAGCAAATAAAGTCTACCTAAAAACACGCTAATAAAAACACAAATTAGGCCTACACATTACTGACGAACATAATGACAATTTAATACCATACAGATAATATTGCATTGAATATATCACTATTGATTATATACCGTATACTGTGCATAAAATTTTAATGTTGTTAATTAAAGCTGTTTGATCTATGCATTACGATTCGATTATAGCTTTTTAAGGCGCGCATGCAGAGCGACGCAACTGAACTGAACTGAACACTGGCATTGCCGCTCGCCCATTGGTCAGTTCATTTCAGTTCAGTCTAGTTATGTAGATCTGAACGCGCCTTTAGTTCTCGGTTTAGTTGCAGCCGTATATGGACAGTGTGTGGTATAGCTTTTTCGTTCGTCACAAGAGTTACTGGCTGAATGAATATTTAAACAGGCTTGCGACGGACCCACAGAAAACAGATTAATCTCTGGCGTCTTTCGACAACGACTGCGTGGCTTTTGAATTCTTAAACAATGCAGTTCGTCGGGCGTTAATGGGGACTTTCTTGTGTAATCCCGCAGGAATAGGGACGACGCATCTGGACAGGGAAGTGGCATGTAAATTCAATGTTATGCCGCGGCAACTCACAGACTTTTTAGGTGGCTTTTTCTACGTCGTAATGAAACCTTTTGACTGACAAAATAACGAAAAGATGACTTGCGTGGTTCGGATGTGTAAAACAAACGAATGGCGAGTGATCGAATGCCAGTCAGAGCATTAACGCATTGGTTTATAGAGAAGAAAGGAAGGGCTGAGGAAAATAGACGAATATATGAATATTAATAAAATATCTGACAGACGTAGATATAAGTTACGACACGCAAACTGTGCAATACTGGCTTACCATCTGGAAACTGTCACACGGTTTACACAAAGTAGTCATTTTTATTCGTACGCTGCGATAAGGTTCCTGTGAACCTTTACTGATTTTAGTGTATAGCCTACTGTTGTATTGCTTTAATTTGCTTACTACTTTTTGTGTATTTTTTCTTATCTCAGACATATTTTACGTGAACGTTTACACTTAAACATTCGTATCGTTTGACGACTTTTAATGAACCAAACATGACGATGGTGGCAATGACGATAATGCTTGTTGGAGTATAATTGCTACAAATTGCGACATACTCGTTGTGTACTAATGGCTTACGAACGAGAAAGAAGGGGCGGAGTTTCTTCGGATGTCGACTTCTAGGAATGCATCGGAACTTGTGTTCTTTGTAGGCCCGCAGAATGCACGAATGCCGTCATTTGCTGCTGTCGCGTGGCTAACTAGCAGCATTGACAATGTAAGTTATGTGTTGTTTTGAATAAACTCATAGGCTGGAAGTTTGGAACAGTAAATGAGTAAAATGACAAATTGTTCGCCGTAGCGACATCTAGCGGTGAACCGAAATCGTTCCGGAGAAGGCAACAACAGCTGCCGAATTGTCACCAAAATCAGGAAATAGAAGTTGTGAATTTTGATCAGTTCGTATTGCAAGTTACAAGTTATGTGTTGTTTTGGTCTGGCAGATGGTTGATGGCGTCATCGTCACGTGACGTCACGCAGATGGCGCCACTGCGCTGCCGGAGGCGTAATTGTCATCAATGTGGAACTTAGCCTCAGAGATGTTGTGGCTGCTGCTGCTGCTGCTGTTGTCACCGCTGCTGCTGGACCACGCACAATCAGCGGCCATCAGCGCGCCTCAAAATAGCACGGAAGTCGGTACGTAGATTGCCGCTGTTCCACAAAAATATTAATATCCGGAAAAGCGGGATATTTTTCTCTTTCGAGAGGATGTAATATCGATGATATCTTTCGTGTATTTTCGCGGATTGTTTTTGTTTTTTTGCGATTCAAGAACGCAGCAGGAAACAAATTACAAAAGTATTTGGACCTCCATAGCCAGTGAATGAGTTTAGGGGTTCGCAGGACTCTCTCATGTAGCTAAAGGGGAAAATTTTCGCCAAGTGTGTTTAAAGCCGGGTCTCAGTTATATTTTTATTTAGTTTCAGGTAGGCTTTTTCGACTATTGGGCGGTTTGTTGATTTATTAAAATATGATTGTGGAACTCAGGTATTTGACTTGAATTGCATTTAATAAAAATACTTATAATGTTTACTTGTTTTTGTCGGTTTCTTCTATGAAATGACGAACTAATAATAAGTCAAGCGCTGTGTTTGCCAGCAATAAGTAGTACCAATAAGCGTATGCCCACGGGCAGCAAGAAAACCCGCTCTATAGCGCTTGAATGAACACGTCTTATGATGTGACACCTGCGGCGTATCACCAGGTAGCGTCAGAGATATTTTTACTTTAGCTGGTGTCTGAATAAAAAGTAGAGGTGTGCAATATTTTCCGTCACAGAAATTAAAAAATGACCAGATATTCGTGTTGGTTAGACGTGTTCTCAATTTCGAATCTTAACAGCTACGTCCAGTGTGACTTTGTTGTTATTTTGACCCCTTCTGTCTTAACTACTGCTACTTTTTTGGAATAGTTTTTTTCCCTTTTTTCCGTATGTTTTTCTTTGCTTTGAGCTTTGTTTTAATCCAGCCGTGGGCAGTAACGTATAGTAAGGACGCATTTGAGGTTAAATAATGCCTTTACGTTTTATGCACACACCAGCTATAAACTGATGACTGTTTCCAGAGAACTGTATACTGTGTCTCAAAAAATGTCACACTCAATATTGTCCATATCTTTGCCGATTGTTAACCGATTTTCAATTTTTTTCAGGTTCTCATTCTATACAATTGGCAAGAAAGCAGTTGTTGGGTATCCCACCACACCTTAACTGCGTCGCTACACTACCTTGTGAATTATAAATGCAAGAAAAACTAACAATAACAGGTAAAAAAAAGCGTGTTGGATAATGAAAGACACTTCAGCCCAAGCTCGCGATGATGATCTGTACGATGTTACACTGTGTCAAACCCATCTTTTTGGATATCTGGCGAGTTTACTTACTTACTTAGCGCTTAGATCCTCTGGTCCTTGACAGGACAGTAAGCAGCAAAAGTTTGCTATCTGCTTCTGTTTGTAGCCACAGCCCGGACGCTGTTCCAATCGACTCCTCGGTCCACCAGGTCTTCTTTAAATGTAGACCGCCAAGTCTTCGTTGAACGACCTCGTCGTCTGCCACTACCACGAGGGGTCTATGACGAGTTGAACAAAGTTTTTATTTCTGGTCTTTATGGTTTAGTAAGCCTACCATTTTATTCAGGGTGGTGACTGTTGAGTGGTCACATTCTTTTCCATATGTGCATGCTTCAGTCTGCCCGTCTCATGCAGGCCTTTTGGTCTGTGCTTTCTGTTTCACAAATCTTTTTGGTAACGAGATCCCTCTTGCACTTTATCTTTGAAAATTTTGACAGAATTCTCCAATAATTATTTTTTTGAACTGGTATACATTCTTAGCCAGATCCTCGTTTTCATTGCTAAATGGCATGTAACACTACAGGTGTATTGTTACTGCATTAAAAATTATTATTTACGATAATGTCGTTTCCTTTTGTTTATAAAGACAAGAAATGCGTCTATAATTAAACATTATTTACTTTTAATATAAAAATTAGTAAAAAAAATTGTTTCGGAAAATAATTTTTGCACACGTATTACTGTGATTTTAGTGATTATTGACAATTTATGTTTCGCAAGGTAGTGTAGCAACACAGTTAAAATGTGGTGGGATACTCAATAATCCCGTTATTGCCAATTGTATAACTATAGAGAGTGCCAGTGAAAGAATTTTGAAAATCGATTAATAATTGGCAAAGATATGGACAGTACCAAGTGTGACGTTTTTTGAGACACAGTATATATTGCCATGCATCGGTTCGTTCGGTTGGTGCAGTTTTACAAAGGTAATATTTCACAAGGTAGTGTAGCGATACTTTTGTGTGTGCTGTGAAGTTTGATTACATTTCTGTGGCAAATTTTCTGCAGAGTCTTCCAGTGAAAGAGTTTTGAAAATCGGTGACAGTAGTTTGGCAGAGATATAGTAAACAGTGCAAGTTATAATTCTTTTTATGGGACACAGTGTATGTGTTTAGACCGGTGGCCAGTGGATGGGTGTAAGGGATCCACAGCAGATCGAAGTAGTGGAGTTTGCGCTTTAGACAGTAGGTTGGGCTAAATAATTGAGCCCTGTGCACATTTTGCTTACTGACTTGAAATTTGAAAAGTCTATTTCTGTAGTCTTAATGCACCAGTGTGTCAGTGGTCGTCTTCGTGACAGCTGGCTGGTGGACACTGCACCCTGTCGTATTTTATTCATAAGCGCAGCCTAACGGATGCACCGGCTTACAGTTCATGCCACACTTAAGTGAATTAATTTATGTTTAGCACGTGTGACACTCTCTTTACGTCTAACACAGAAAGCATTTAGTAAGTAAGTAAGCAAAATATCATAGACGCTACAAAGATCAACCTGCTCAAGACGTGCTGTTTTTGATTTCGTTTAGTGTAGTTTATTTTCAACTCTCTCGTTTTAACGTTTTCTGTACTGACTGGTACTTAATACGGTACTGGATACTAGTTCAATTTTATCGTATTTACGAAAACAAGTACAAACGGTTCTTGTTGGATTTCTATATGCAAGTACTTTAACTTCTCCATATACTCGCCTTGATCGCTCACCGTTTATTAAACATTTTATAACTGTTAAACTTAAAATGTAAAAAGAACATTTTAAAAAGGCACTTTGTAAAATAATGCTTCGAAACGTTTGTTACAACTATGGCTCATTTTTGAGGTCGTATCTGCGGAGAGTAATAGATAGACTTAACTCCAAGAACAAGCCAAGCTTTAAGTAAATTGCTGCTCAAGTGCGTTATTAGTCTTGTCTTAAAGACAAGCTGGACGCAGTGGTGTAGCCAGAAATTTTTAATTGGGAGGGGCCTCGTCTTTTTTCCCTCTTTTACCCTTTCCTTCCTTTTTCCTGTTTTCCCCTATTCCCTCTTCTCTTTTCCCTTAGAAGTAGAACCCCATAAAATCTAGCTATTGGGTCTGAGAAAGCTCCAACCGAAATCGGATTTGGTGCATTTTAGCTTTAAAAGATAAGATCTGGTGGCAACAATTTTAATTATTTTCCCGAGAATATGCTGACCAAATTGGCAAATTTAGTGCAGTTTAAACGTATGCTTATGTTGGGTCTGGAAGATTGAGGGCATAGGCATGGGCCTCTTTTTGTCTACCCTATACTGGCTAGACGCTAATGCAGTATGCATGGGAGTGATTTCATTCAGGACAACTGTCCTGACAATAACCGCTACCCTCCAGTTGTCTTTGAAACCCAGTCTTTTATCCGCGGAGTAACTGCCCAACCTGTTACAAGTGGAACATTTGCATACTTTCCGTAATCGATGAAAAGTCGAGTCATTTCCCTGACACTTTGCTGCAGACTTTAAGTTGAGACAAAACTGTTCAGCGTCAACTGCACTCTGCTACAAAGTATATTATAGGCAGGCACATTACTGACACGCCGAATGTTTTTTTTGCTCATTGCATGGGAACTTAGTTTTTACTATATACTGTTCTTGCCGTTTTATTTTGTTCTTAGTAATTCAAAATGTAAAATGCAAAACATCTGCACAAATGTCACGCACTACCCGTAATGGGACGACCGCATGTCTTGTCGTCACGTGCACGTGCTACACTGTGCCGTGTCTTTTGTTCTTGGTTAATAAAATTTGCAGCTGTAGGGTAAAGCCTTTAATGCAGGTTCTTGCCGTATATCTAGTTGCCTTTCTGCGGCGTTTAGCGGCACGTTTGGCAGACATGGCCGTCGGCCGGGGCCCGAGTCGCTTACGTCTTTCGGTGTGCCCGGAATTTATTCCTGGTAATAAATGTCGTGCATAGATAGCCAGCGAGTGGATGGGACAACATGTGTGTAGCGTTAGCCAGAAGTTGGAGTGGGGAAAGGGTGTTCGATACAGGCTGTATTTTTTGGTAATTGACTGTCAGGATAGGTACATTGTGTAGCTGTCAAAAATAATGTCCTTCATACCACGCCTGATGGCCTAATAAGTTTATAGCCAAAGAACCTAATGAGTTTCTGAGATCGTTATCTTTAACTGTCAGTTGATTTTTGACGCGCAACAGCTATGCTGTAGGGCGTCTATGGCACATTATTGTCGTCTGTCTGGCGTCGTCTGCCTGTCTGTAACAGATGTGTTGTGGCTAAACGGTATCGGAAAACTTTTTACACGAGTAATTAGTTTTGTGTGTTAAACCTAGGCGTGCAAAATTTCAGCGATCTAGTGCAAGGTTCAAATTCGGAATTGTATGGAGGAGGTAGGAAAATGAGCGTTTTTCAACGGAAAACTGGCCATATCTCGGAAACGGTTAGAGATAAAATGGTCAAGGTTACTATTGATCACTAATGGTAAGTGGCGTGTTGGCTTTTAAATGACATGAAAATCATTGACCTTGGATGACCTTGAAGGTACTGCAACAGGAACTGTATAGGCTGTAGCGCGTCTTTCCTAGCGACAGCTGGGCTTTCTTGTTGAAGCAGCTTGTTTTTAAAAAGCTGTCTATAATAATTTTTGCGGAACTGAAATTGGGGTTGCGGTCGCCCCGCTTCGCGGCGCCCGGTGGCTGCACCACTGTCGGGGGACGCCGTTTTATAGCTGGTTGGATCTGCCGTGTCGTCGATGTGACGTCGCCCCGAGGGTCTATAGCATACGTGGATGGACAGCGTCAGTCAGGGAGCCTTCTGTTAAGCGGGAACGTCAAATATTCTATGAGACTTTCATTCCTACTTATCGATGGCGCCCGGTCTGCCTAAACACCGCTGATCAGCTCGGATCGCAGGGATTGGTCACGATATGTCTCAGCACGATCCATTGCAGCTCAATTCTCTTTTGATCTGCGCTGTTAGACAAACCAATGGCACCAACAATGCATGCACGATCGACAGTTTCACAGGGGGGAAGGAATTGTGAATTCTTGTGACCCGCGGGTGTAAGGGTGAAATTTTCTGCGTATAAAAATCGATGTAATAACGGCTGCCAAATAAGTAAGTAAGTAAGTAAGTAAGTAGTTTGCATTTGTAGCGCGCCATGTCAAAACAGAAGTTCGAATCGTAGTTTTCTCTCTTGGAATACACCAAATTCGTTAGCAGCTAAGGCTTCTTCTCAGATCTCACTGCATGGGAAGCTTACAGGAAAAGACAAGACAATGCAATGGAAAGGGCATAGTGTGTTGGTTGTTGGGGGACGCTTCTGTCTGTGATACACAGGGCGCAAACGTGTTCTAATTAGTCAGTGATAGTCGATTATTATCACTGATATCTAACAGAACAGCCGCATAGGGTAGCATCTTAGACTCCAGCTTTATTTCTTGCGATTTAAGCATTTATTCGGTGAAAAGTTGAAAACACGTTCCTGTGTATTAGAAGGCTGTCGTCGGACATCGTTTTAGAATGATATACAACGCCAGTGTCTGATGCGTCGCTCCGCGATAAAATAAACGTGCCCCGCATTTTTCTCATCGTCGTGACGTCACTGCCCCCACCCGGGGAGAGGTTCGGTTTGAGTGTAGGGTCTATGGGACGTAATGTGGCGCTGAACCATAATGTAGAGACGAATTTGGGGAATTTGTCGGATTAAATATATGGGTTATTGGATTTTTGTGTTTGCTGTTCTGTCTCTTTTCTACAGAGTGCGCCAGTAAAAAGCAGTCTTCTATCGAAAAGTTTGTGTGTCACCAATGGCAGCGTGACTGTGTAAAAGTGAGAAAAACTGTTTGCGTCTTATGTTCGAGTATTTAAGCAACATCTTTTCCAAATTGTATTTTGAAACAACCGCTATGTTTCAATAGATATACAGTTAAAGACATCAAAGTTAACTTTTTCTTGCGTTGTAATGGGGTGTTTACACTATCCAGCAAACGTTCAGCAAACTTTCAGCAAATGTATTCAAAATACACGTGCTAATGCTGGACGTTTGCTGGATCGTGTGAACACCCTATAACAGTGCTGTCCAACCCGCGGCCCGCGGGCCGCATGCGGCCCGCGAGGGGATTCTATGTGGCCTGCCATCGTCCCACACAAATTGTAGTTTTGGTATGGTGATTAGTCAGATGAAATCAACTTGCAAAATTTAACAATGTTTGATGGTCTTTTGCGTTTCCAAATTTCAGAAAAATGAGCGAATTTGCGGTTTCCATTGAACATTCGGAAGCAAAAAGTGTTTCAGCTTCAGGGGGGCTTCGCCCCCCTGACCCCCGACCAGGAGCTCTGCCCCTGGAC
>Ga0209367_1009928_pt1 | contig 12825 bp, 6 predicted proteins | sample WorMetLIZISLAND2_FD_187412 | JGI IMG/M metagenome (GOLD analysis project Ga0209367, IMG submission 187412) | Marine gutless worms symbiont microbial communities from Max Planck institute for Marine Microbiology, Germany - Olavius geniculatus... ... | reverse complement strand
CTTCCACACATCTATGATTACTTACTGTCCGCCACAGCGACACCTGGTGGACAGTCATTCCGACGAAGGCAGCAGCGGTTGCCGAAACGTCAACAACAACAATGTATATAAAGATGAATGTATCAACTTATACAGCAATACTACTGTCACTACCAAAAGTAACACCTACACAGTCGGGTTTGAAGTTGCTTGAGTTGAACCAGCAGCAGACGAGACAGCCAGAACTGGCGCCAAACTGCCGCTGCCTAGCGACGATGACGTGCCACTTCCATTGAGATGATTCTGACGTCCGGTTGCCATTAGATACGAAGTCCGCCTCTGCAGCTTTGAATCTTGCTCAGCCTCATCTGAATATCACGAACACACAACTCTCGCTAAAGGGTATATACCACGCATACCGAGTACATATGGCCGTGCATATGGGTATTGGGTATTGTGTACCGCAAGTGTCAGATGTGCAATGTACAATCAATAAACCATATTTTATTTGATGCAAAACCTTTGTGACCACAGACAGAAAGGCAGATGGACAGTTGCAAGTGATTTTATAACATGTCCGATTACTCCGATACCATGCCATCCCATGATAATGATGATATAGCAATAGCACACCACACTGAAAATCTCATAATATGAGATTCCGACTAACTGCACTGTAAAAAAATGCTTGCAACGTTTCCTCCAAGAATCTCCAACTGAAGACTCTTTAAAAGTGCATTCATCTGTAACTTCCGTTCCGTATTCAGCAAATGTACCTCTACTCATGAACACTTTCTTACCAAGTCATGGCCAATTTTAACATCAGAAATACAAGAAAAAGCATCACATTCATCAAAGCTAAATAAAGCAGACTAATAAAAAGTACACAAAAATGATAACAACTGCTTCTTAATTTTACTTGTTTTGATCAAATCATAGCTAATGTTTTTGCCAGATTTTGTTTGTCTGTTTGTCTGTGTGTTAGCAAGATAACTCAAAAAGTTATGGACGAATCTTTCTGAAATTTTGAGAATGGCACAAACTACCAGTGATTCAATTTTGGGGGTGATCCGGATAGAATCCTGGATTCTGGATCACTTTGAAATTTTCGTTACCATTGCTTTCAATGGGGCATAAGGGAAACCGCTGCAAAACCGAAGATGGTGCTGCCACCTAGCGAACAACATTGCCTTGGCGGAGGTGTGCGGGCTCTGACTGCTTTCTAGTTTAGATCAGTGACGATGTCTTACCAGTGGGAGATTCCTGCAAAGTCAAATGAGCAGTGGAAAGAAAGCCCGACGCACTGAAAGACCTTGATGCACTATCGGAGGACACACTTGCACCGTCAGAACCTGCAATGCACACAGATATGTATCAGTCAAAATTTCACCGCATTAAATTATAACCCAAACTTGGCAAATTCTACAATAATCACCAAAGTTGTTAATATTGCAGTATTGCAATTATTGCATTACTTATCAGTATTGCAACAGATATTGCAATACTGGTTCCACCTTTAGTATTGCATGTGGTATTGCAATACTTTTAGGGCTAAAATATTGCAATACTTTTTGATATAGAGTACACTCTTAATCATGAGAATGCTGTTTAACCATGCAGAGAATCTTGTCATTTTTTTGTTAGATCACGTGAATAAAACTAAACAAAAAATAACGTGTCAATATAACTTGTTTATCATTTAAATTCTGGGTTGACCACATTATCACGTAGTCTGTAGCCAACCCAGAATTTAGAAAAAGTTGTACATAGCGGCAAAAATAAACATTTATTTGGGAGAAGCGGATAGTGAAGTACTGCAAAACATATCGTCCATAGAATGGTAAAAGTGCAAAAACTCACCTATGCACTTTATGCATTTTTATACCACAAAAAACGTAAAGTCCTTCCCGAGCCTCACGGCCCATAGGGCGGCGCTGATCTCCATTTCCTAAGGCCCTCAGCCAGACACCAGTTTTTACACTGCAAGACCACGGATACGGGGCCAACAGCATATACCACAGTGTACAGAAAAATGCATAGAATCTACTGGCAAAAGTGAAAATGTCATATTCGCAACTGTGGTTGAGGTATAATCACTTAAAGTTATGCATAAACCCATCAGTTGTCTGCAGTGACTGGCAAAAATGCACAAATACATTTGTATGTTTTCAAACCATTGCGAAGAATAGGACATTTTGAGTTTTGACATTGCTTTTGACTGGAAGAAGAGCATAAGTGATTATGATAAAAACTACAAACTTTCAACATCGTTTTTCCCAAAACTATAAAAACACTTCTTATGCACTTTTACCACTCAACAGACGATATTGCAATACTATTGCAATAATTACTTGAAAAAAGTATTGCAATACTTTTCCCACGAAGTATTTCTACTGCTATTGCAATACTTTTTTGCCAGTATTGCTAACAACCCTGATAATCACTAACTATCACTTTCGGCATTGTTCACAAAGCAAGCTTTGCCAAGCATTGTGCTAATTAATTTTTAACTACTTGCTCCATATCTACAGGGTGGGCCAAAAAAAACGGACCAATTTGGACGTTGGTAATTTAGCAGCGGTTTGTAATAGAAATGTGTGTGATATGTCAAAAGTTTCAGAAGGTTACATAGTAATTGCGCAGAACTTGCACAGCGAAGCATTTAAATATTTTTTGCCTAATTTGCATAAATATTCGCCACCCACAAAATTCTGTCAAATTTGACTGTAATGCATAGATTTAACATGGATGTTTGAGCTTTTATAACTTACCAGTAATGATGTTTATTGATGGAAAGGTGTGTAATATGTCAAAAGTTTCAGAAATGTGTAGGAAAGAAGCGTAAAACTTGCACGTATGTGCATTAAAATATTCTTTGCCTGATTTACACAAATCTGCACCATCCCTAAAACTATGCTAAATTGACAGTAACAGATGGATTTAAGTTGATTTTCATTCAGCTTACAGTGAAATAACAACAATCATTATCACAGTTTGGATTAAATTCGACATAGGAAGTTGGGTAGCTTTTGCATTCATGACTATCATCAGTCTTTTTTGGCAGCTGATCTATCACTGAAGTCAACGCCTGTCCAGAATCAGCTGAGCCAGGCATTCAAGCTTTAGCTCGTCAGTGACCTTTCAGGAATTTTGTGGCCATGCCATCTGTTGCAATGTCCCCGCACTGAACAATCCACAGAAATCAAAATCTGGACTTTTTGGCAGCAAGTTTTTGAGTTCAATGAACTCGGGCACATGCGAGTGCAGGCCAGAGATGAAAACGGGTCACGGGTCATCGGGTCACCGGGTCAACGATTTCGGCTGGATCTGGTCGGGTCTAGGTTTTAAAAAGATTGGACCCGGTGTATTGACTCGGTTATCGAAAGATCAGCAGACTCGTTTATTGTAAGTTTTCTGCGTGGAACCAGGGACTCTTTACTGCTTAAAGATCTCATAGTAAAACACAATCGTGGCATTGTCAAAAGCGATCATAAAGCTATAAGCAAGTGTCTATTGACGTTGCGTGTGTATGTGTTAATTACATCCGTGCAATCGCTCTAGCCTCTGTATCAGTTTTATTGCACTGCACGCTACCGTCTTCAAATGATCCTCCCGCGGTGCAGTGAGACACTGATGCTAGCAACCTTCAAACTGGCGGCGTTTAGAAGTGGAAACAACACTCAACGCAGTAAATGAGTCCAGCATGTTGGCAACATCACACGCACAATATCTACAATACGTAGGTGTATTGAAGAAACAAGTCGTCGTTTTATACATAATTGATACCTATGAATCTCTTAAATCTTTTGCTGGCCAGGAGGCTAAAGAACAACTGGTCGTGAGCTATCTGCTCGCTTGGTGGGAACAGAACAGTCGTCAGTCTCCATTGCTGTTGAAGCTGGTAAAGTTCACTCGTCATCGGCAAAGTCTCAGCGCAGTTTCTCTGCGGCACGCAAGATCACTTGCAATGATCGAACCACAGAACTAGTCTTGTCAGCTCAACGATCATCACTGCTAGTTGCTCAAGCTCTCAAGAAAACTTGATCAGTAACAATTAGGCTTATAGACCTGTAAGCGCACTGCGCAGTACATGACACACAAGAGCTGCAGCTAGGAAGGCAACCCTGGGTCCAGAAAAATTCCGAGAGAGATTCAGAAGGGCACATGGAACAGTTGTTTACTTGACTGTCTTGTTGTTGTATGAAGTTTTTGCTGTTTTACTTAGACCTACACGCAAGCACGTATTCCATTTGTGTTTCACCATTGTGATATAATACAGTTGGGGTGCTTTGATTCTATCACATTTTTAAATAACATTTTGACATACTCATTAAGTTTTGATATCAATATGTGCAGAACAAACTAGCAATTTATATGCTGTGTCATTTTGTCCATATAAACAAATGCAGTAGCATTTTAAGCATGATCGTAAAGAAATTTCGATTAGAACTGCGCTCTGTACTGGTAGGCCTGTTGAAGTATTATCTGAGCTGAAGTTTCACGATCATCAAGGTCGTCATGAAAAAGTCGTGAAATTATGGATGCCAAATATAATTATTAGGCCTATTGTTGGACACTGTACACTTTTCAATTTATCTGGGTCGGGTCGGGTCGCCGGGTCACGGGGTCAATTGCCACCGGGTCGGGTCGGGTCACGGATCAATTTGTTTGACTCGGTTCCATCTCTGGTGCAGGCAAATGCCTAATTTCAGGGGTAATAAAGATTTATGCAAATTAGACAAAAATATTTAAATGCTCTGCTATGCAAGTTTGTCCCTTTCTCTCTACAACATTCTGAAACTTTTAATATATCACACACCTTTCTACTAGTTTTTTGGCCCACTCTGTATTTTGTCATGGTACTCATTCTTCTTTGTAAAGTATTTTCACATGGGTCTTCTTCATTGCTGCCTTTGGCAAAATAAAGCACACGCATTATTACAGCGTCTATACGATTCCAATTTACGCCAACTGTAAGAACGACGATGACTATAAGAAGACAACAACAGAAAGGATTCAGAAAAACGAAAGTAGACGTCAATGGGATCTGTTCGCAAGTATTTAAGCAGACTGTTAATTATTACATAAATCGAGGCAGCCATGTATTTGCTTGCTTTATAGATTTCAAAAAGGCATTTGATTACGTTAATTACTGGAAACTATTTATCAAACTATTGCGAGATAATATCGATGCAAATATTGTTGGTATGCTAGCATACTGGTATAGTCATCAGGAACTATGTGTCAGATGGATATCGACCATGTCGGGATTTTTTATGACATCTAATGGTACTCGCCAAGGTGGTATTTTGTCTCCATTTTTACTTTGTCGTTATATTCGTGATCTCCTTCAAGAGATAGTACAGTCTGGTATTGGTTGTAACATTGGTGGTATTTTTATGAATATTTTAGCATATGCCGATGATATTGTTTTACTTGCCCCAGCTTGGAGGGCAATGCAAGCCCTTCTTGCCATACTTGAGAAACGTACCGATATCTTAAACATGAGTTGTAATGTAAATAAAACAGTGTGTATGGTGTTTCAACCTAAACGTCGTTCACAGATTGTATCTGAGTCATTCCCACAGCTGACTTTGTGCAGTTTTTACATCAAGTATGTGGATTCTTCTAAATATTTAGGACACATTATACTTTCTAATAGGATGGATAATGATAATATACAGTGTGAAGTTCGCAATCTGTTTATGAGAACAAATATGCTTCTTCGACGTTTTATTAAATGTTCTCGTAAAGTTAAGCTAGTTTTATTCAGATCGTACTGTGTGTGTTTGTATGATGTTTGTTTGTGGTCTAATTATACTGTTGGGTGCTTGTCTAAACTTAAGCTGTGCGATCATAAATGTATAAAGATGTTTTTGGTTTTAAGAAAAGTGACAGTGTATCTCAGATTTTACTGGAACTTGGATTACCAAGTTTCGATACTCTTCTACACAACAGTCATATTATTTTCCGGCGTACTTGGTGCAAATGTCCCAATATACTGGTGTCACGTATTTGTCAGCTACAGCTGTGTTTTTAATTAAGTCTAGTTTGGTTTAGTTTGGTTCTTTTTTATGTTTTCTGTCTGTCTGTGCTGCTTTGTCTGTTTCTATGGGCCTCGGCCTGAGTCAAATAAATGATTGATTGATGATTGATACATGCAAAGCACTGAAAGCAGACATCATGCAGGAAAAGTCTTGCACAAACCTGGCGGCATAACATTAAAACAGTGACAGCAGTGCTGAGAGGCTGGCAGACTGCTGAAGAACTGAGTGCGTTGCTGTACCAGTGAGCACTGATCGGAAACGAATGCATTGTAGCGACTATGTGTACTGAAATGACTGGCAGCATCTGCCGGTGGAAGCCACCAATCACCGGGTTGCCCTGTACGCAGCAAGCCATCCACTCTACCAATCCGTCTCCGTGACCAGCGATCATTCAAACTGCTGTACTGATTCCCAGGATGTTCACAGCCACAGCTGCAGAAATCTTCCTCGGGATGAGCAAGTGCACTGACGGAATAATAGTCGTGCTCAGAAGAGTCGCCAGCTGTGGGCCTGTAACTGGTCCTTACAGCCGGATGAGAGGAATGCAACTGCACAGAATGTACGCCGGAAACTGAATCCACACATACACACACACAGCAAATGGACGGCGGCCATGCAAACGAAACAACAAACACGCCGATTAATGTCACCAGAATCAAATCCGGTTACAAAATAATAAGTTAGACACGACCAAACTGTTCTAAACAACAAACAAATTCACTGAACTGCGATGTTAATACAACAACTAAGCAGTGTACATACATGTAATGTGAATGGCAATTGGACACGCTATAATGTCGTGTATTCACAAACAGGAAAAGTTGCTACTAAACAGCAACAAAATCAGAGGAGCATGGGTATATAGCATCAAATAGTAGCCATGCAACCAGACAACCGAGAGGAAAAACAAACATGCAAACCACATGCAGTTCACAGTGTGCAATTTACTACATAAGACATGTGCAATATATGAATGAACACACACAGTATTGCACACAGAAGGTGTATTAACCATCAATAATACAACTATTACCAGTATATACATACCACGGCTGGCTGATGAATGACTGCTTCTAGTTGACAACGGTTCCCGTCGACTACCAGTTTTGCTTTCACTGTGACTGGCTTTAGTTTCCACTGCCGATGCATCAGCACGAAAATATATCGGAATAGAGTCGGGTATTGACAACCGGCCGGATCGGTGGCCAGACTGTGCTGACCCTTGCGGCATGGCAATCTCACTGGAAGGCAGACGTTTTGTGGAAGCAACATCTGGTTTGTTTTGTGGATATACAGTGCTAACATGATCCTTGGGATGATGCCGGACTGACGGCAGTTGGTGGCCAATGCGGTCTAAAACGTCTGAGTCCTCAAACGGCATTATCCTCTCGATCGGGAGTCTGTTAGGAAGATCGCCGGCTGACGCTGCAGCCGGTCCAGCAGTAGTGAGGTCCACGGTGGGTTTCCTGGCGCCATTTCCCAGCGACGGGACTGAACGCGGTGGAACGGCGGCTCCTGATAAACTCAGAGTCAGTCCGTAGTTGTCCCACTTGGAACCGGATGCATCGACGGTCGATCGGCGTGCCGTGTTGTCTGACGAGTGCCTCCAATGTCGCACGGACTTGTCATTGACTGACCTGTGTACATCAGACGGAACCAGATTCAGAGCGGTCCTTCTGTGCTGATGCGGCTGTTCATCGGCGGGCGCACTGCTGGCGTGAACTGGCTTTGAGTAGTACATCCGTGATGCATGTGATGTCCCAAGATCGTGTGTGTCGTCGGCCGGTCTACCATCATGCGGACGTCGACCCGTCGCTGCAGTCCGACCGCCAGCTGACTGGTGTCTGAACTCCCCGCGTGACGGAGAAGCCGACTGCGCTGACGTAGACGGAACGTCCAGTCGCGTGGCTCTTCGCAGAGATATCGGCGACGGCTGCTGAGGCGACATCGCGTTTGAGTGCAGCCAGTTCCACTTGCTCTCAGTCAGCGACTGTCTGCCGGTCCCGACCATCGGCCAGTTACGCTGGGACGAGGTCAGGCTCGACGCACCGGCTGAAACTGAAGACGCCGTAGCACCCGACGTAGATGACGGCAGCACGCTGCCCGAGTAACTGTGCCTCATCATGTAATCCGCCGGCTGGCCGCTGTCTATCTGAGACCTGTGCGGTCCGAGGGGGCGTCCAGGGTCTCGGAGACATGACCGGTGTGGAACGGTCGTCACGCTGGGTGGTGGGGTCGAGCTGGCTACGGCGACGCAGTCAGCCACATCGTCGTTACGAAACGGTCGACCTTGCTGCGAGCGAAACGCCTGCTCCTCCGAGACAATGTACAGCTCGGACTTGTAGTACGGACAGCTGATGGTGGGTACGGCGGAGGTCGTGCTGCCGCGGGTTGCTCGACGTGGCAGCTGGTCAGACGAGACGGACCGCGATGACGCAGGGATGGTGGCCGCTGGTATGTGTCGCAGTAGGTCGGGCGATTGACTCAACTCGGTCTGTGGTAATGTCTCAATCAGCGTCGGCTGCTGCTGCTGCTGCTGCTGCACTGATGATTCGTATGCCTAGCAAATATGCCAGACAAAAATGACAACGACGTTTATAATTACAGCGAAATGTTCGACAGCGCTGCCTAAAAAACTAGATGGCAGTGTTTGCCAGTAAAAAATAAAACGTAAAAGATAAAAAAATAGCAGAAAATAAATCGTAAATAAAATATAAAATGCACAAATTGCACAGTTGGACTAGAGATAAAAATGACAGGACTAAAATAAAAAAAGTATAAATTACGCATTTACTATATTCTTATCAGTACATTCTACAATCTACACGGTGTTTCATAAAAAGAACCCCTTTTTCTTTTTTCATAATTTACTCAAATGATGACTAATTTACATGAAATTTTTACCAGTTGTTGGTGAAGAAATTATAAAAAAAGAAAAAAATGGGTTCTTTTTCTGAAACACCGTGTAGACAAACAATAGTTATTATCACCATTGATATGATTATGTTTCAGACAAACGCTTAATGCAGTGTTTTTCAACCTTTTTGTTGCCGCGGAACCCTGAACAAGCGTGGAGGTCACTCACGGAACCCCATGCATTGATCCGTGCGTCCAGCGACGTACGCGGAAGTTGAAGCTACAGGGTGTCTATATACGGACTCATTTCCCTAACAAAGCAAAGCCCTTGTGAGGACGACAAAGCAAGCAAAGATGACCAATATTAAATTTGACCACATTAACAGGTAGCAGTACGTTATTGTATTTAACCCAACACGACGGGCAAGGCGGTCGACGACGGCCTCTTAGCCCCCGCCATACCAACTGAAAAAATTTATCATGTGTACGTCCTCGTTAAAGATACGTGCCTTTTTATTTTCCTTAGCATATTGTTTAAAGAATTGAATTCATTAAGTAAATGGTCAGACGATTTCGTAACCATAGGCCTAACCCTAATCAGTGCGTTTTTTTTCTTTTCTTCGTCTTTATTTGCGATAATGCACTTATCCTCGGAGTTGAGTAGCTCAGTGTCGTGCCTACGCTCCTAAAAATGCAAATACGCCAAGACTACTAACAGCAAAAATGATTTAACAGAGTTGGTCTATGCAAAAATAAACGCGTATAAACGCAATTTCGAACAAAATATTTCATGATGAGTATTTCTATGACATTGTTTGGCAAGATTTCGCATGCTAGCTTATTTATTACTAGCCAGCTGCGGAACCCTTGGCAGATGCTCGCGGAACCCTGGGGTTCCGCGGAACCCCGGTTGAAAAACACTGGCTTAATGCATAGGCTAGTTATTCCAGCATCATGCAAGAAAAGCAGTTCTGGGTACTATACATTCCGGCACCCAATATAAATTACTAGACTCACCAACTAATTCACAGTTATTTCAATTGAAGAAATATTCCAACAATGTTTCAAAATAGTTTTGCTTTATGATAATTACTCTATGATAGAAAAATGCAGGTATCACAATTATCATCAAGACCACATTTCAACAAATATTCATCATTTTCAGTTCTTACCATTTGCAGGATGTCCTCATCTTTTGGTACAACCAGCAACTTGAGCGACGAATCACTAAAACACGAAATTGACAGAAACATTTTACGCAAATGATGATAAGCCACAATATACATTTAACATAAACAGAAACGATGACAATTTCAATATAGAAAGTAAATAAGTAACAAAGTAAAGCAGTTCATTCACAAGTTATAAGGCAGGACAACACATACAGAAACATCTTTAAGTGACCGTAAGTGCATGTAGACAGTGCGCTAGTTCTTAACATGTGGGGCAACATTAACACAAACCGTTAGATATCAGCATCTGTTTCGTTGGGACAGACCAACATACACACTGTACGAACAACTGTGATACAGCGAACCACGATGAATGGAGCTGCACAATATTTAATGTGTATAAACAGTCTGAAATTCTTACAGTTTTGTTGTATCAAGTGCTAGTTCTCCTAACAAGTTAGTTTAGCTTCGTGTTCAGTTTTCAGGGACAATTAATGGTGTAACTTTGATGTTGCCTTACTGTCCGGCATTAGTGTCTAATTTACTACTAAAGGTAAAGGTAAAGGTCGTCAATTTGTATAGCGCATAGTCGCGAGCATGCGCACGCTTCTAATGCGCTTTCGTCACTAACCAGAGCCGCCTGCTGCACAGCCACCGTGTGCAGCCTGCAGACACAGGCTGGCGCAGCGGCCGGCTAGGCGACCCCAGTCAGCTGTACCAAGGTCCCCACCTTCCGTAACCCATATAAATGAGTTACTACTCATTTTACCGTCCCACAGAGGGTAGAAGGCTGAGTCGACCTAGCTGGCAGACTTCGCACCGAGATGGTTTACCGTTACCGCAGGCAGTCACCCATCGCAGTACTAACCGAGCCCGGCGTAAAGTAACTTCGTTTCAGCCGAAACGCGTTACCAACTACGCCACGCCACCAACCAACTACTCTACTGTCCTTGGACAAGTGATGTTGTTGACGATGATGATTCTGACAGTAAGTAAAGCAACAATGTAGCGCTGAGGTGAGGCAAACCTGGTCTTGATGAGGGCGACGACCTGCGCATACGACTTAGCGACGATATCCTCATTGTTGACCATGACGATCCTATCGCCCACCTGCAGTCCGGCCAGACTGGCAGCTCCTCCGCCCTTCACGTCTTTGACGAAGATCGTCTCCATGGGCGCGTCGTCGTCGTAAGACCTGCCGCCAACCCGCCGATGTTTACCGTTCACGCCTGTGAATACACAACAACAACCAATAAAAGGTAAAAGGAAAAGGTCGTCAATTTGTATAGCGCATCGTCGCGAACACGCCTCTAATGCGCTTTCGTCACTAACCAGAGTCGCCTGCTGCACGGCCACCGTGTGCAGCATGCAGACACAGGCTGGCGCAGAGCCGGCTAGGCAACCCCAGTCAGCTGTACCAAGGTCCCCACCGTCCGTACCCATTTAACCGACCCCGGAGGGATGGCAGGCTGAGTTCGCTTTGTTGGTTGACTGATAGCGGACGCTTAACCCACAAAGTGGTCAAACGGCCATCCATCAGTCTGGCGTAGGATAGGGAAAGTTCGCCGGCCAGGACCGACGTTCTAACCACTATGCTACGCCACCAATGATCTGATGACTTAAGGATTTCGTTTAAAACACATAACGAAAGACTTCCGAAACTGAAATCACATGCAGCAGAAAAAGAAACCACGTAGACTTGACTAAATTGTTCACGGTAATGCGAGATATCTCCGTAGTACCACTGGACTCATATTTCCAGCCTGATCATGCTGACAGCAGTCGGACTCGTAATCACAGAAGTTGGTAAAAGTGCACAGTAGATGCAACGCAAACCTATATTTCCTCCCTGGTTGAGTTTTGAATGACTTGTCACAGGAAACAATCTAAGTCACCGTTAAATCCTTCAAAAATCACCGTCAGTTGATGAAACAAAATCAAACGGATTTGGTGGCGTGGCATAGTTGGTAACGCGTTTCGGCTGAGACGAAGTTACTCTACGCCGGGCCCGGTTAGTACTGCGATGGGTGACTGCCTGCGGGCAGGTAAACCATCTCTATGCGAAGCCTGCCAGCTAGGTCGACTCAGCCTTCTACCTTCCGTGGGATGGTAAAATGAGCAGTAACTCATTTATATCGGTTCCGGAAGGTGGTGACCTTAGTACAGCTGACTGGGGCTGCCTAGCCGGCCGCTGCGTTAACCTGTGTCTGCAGGCTGCACGTGGTGGCCGTGCGGCTGGCGGCTCGGATTAGTGACGAAAAGCGCATTAGAGGCGTTGTACGCGAGATGCGCCATACAAATTGACACCTTTACCGTTTTTTACCTTGATGGGACAGCGAGTGCGTGAAATCATAACGCTGTCAGATTAAACAGACGCGGTTTATCTGCATGAAGAAGGTCTACTCCAGTCCGTGATCCGGCGGTGTTACCGCGACAGGTGAGATACCAGGTGAGACATCACATTTGGTTCTACAGAAACTCGCATCGTCAGATACTGACGCAACATACATTAGGCATACTTCTACTCGTACATATAGTAGTATAGAGCTGCTTCTCTGAAGCCCTGCGCGCGGCCAGCACGTGTGGCTGATAAATCACATCACCTGGGCGAGCGTCTGTCTGTCATACGCTTACACCAGCAAGACGCAACCAGCACACCTGTCTTCACACTCAGTTCTTTCGACCTACCACATCGCTACGCCGCGGCTATTATTAGCCTGTATACGGTAGCTCGCCCTAAGTGGGAATATTAAAGAAAAATGTAATACAAT
>Ga0209367_1009927_pt1 | contig 12828 bp, 7 predicted proteins | sample WorMetLIZISLAND2_FD_187412 | JGI IMG/M metagenome (GOLD analysis project Ga0209367, IMG submission 187412) | Marine gutless worms symbiont microbial communities from Max Planck institute for Marine Microbiology, Germany - Olavius geniculatus... ... | reverse complement strand
CATGGATATATCCATGGATATCCATATCCACGGCAAGCCTGGTCATTATATTTTGTTTGAGTTGGCAATGTTTGTTCGTGTGAAACTTGTACATATTTGGCCAAGAGGACGAACATGGCATTGAAACACCCTATCGCATATGTATCAACCGAATTTATCTATCAAGCCTCTGGACATCGATGTGACACATTCATAATATCGTTGTGATTTTGGCATTTTGTTTAATTAGATAATTACACAGAGCATAAACAAATAAACAAATTGGCCTACGCGGCCGGAACTTCAACTTGAATAGAAACGGTAAAACTATAGGCCTACTGCCTTCTGTTGTATACAATAACTAGCATTCGACAAATGCTCCCCCAAAAGGTTGTGCCTTCTGTGCTGCGATGTCTAAGTCGATTCGACTCAGTCTAACGTCACAGTGCAGAAGGCTCAAACTTTTGGGGGAGCAAGAGCTATGGCCTGCTCTCCCGTGCCAAAAGTTGGGGGAGCAGCTGCTCCCTCTGCTCCCCCTGTTCCAACGCCCATGGGGGGCTAATTAATAATAATACGTTTTATGGTAGGAGCTGGGCCTATCATTTTGCCACAATACATGCGTTATAGAATACATACGACAGGCGACGACAGATGACAGACGACAGACAGACGACACATCATACTATAAAGACTTCACCTTAACGGTTGGCCAATGCATTTTTGCGCGTAACAGCATGTAATGCTTCGCGCGTCTCAGCTGTCGTCTAGGCGTCTGTCCCCGTGTCCGTCACACTCTACAGCCCTATCAAAACGGTGCAAGCTAGGATCACTAAGTTTTTACTGTGTGACAAAATTTCGTGCCGCTGGGCGAGAGAATTTTTTGCAAACGATGGCGTAAAAGTAGGGCACCCACCAAAATCGTTATTTTACCGCTATTAGGCGCCTTATTAGTCTGGCGCAAAAACAGTTGCAGATAAAAACACCCATTTGCTGCTTATCATAGCAAGCACTGGTGGCGAGCTTTCCGGTAGGTATTAGGGAGCCTAACATGATAACATTATAACATCGATGACTTTGAACGACCATGAACCCCCAAAATACGAAGTTTTAGTGATTTTGTGCGCGATTTTATAGGCCTATTTCAACAGTGAATTGGCGTAAAATTAATAGAGATAGACCAGGACAACCTGCATTTATGATTTATGCCCTAATTTTTAGCATAGAATGTAGATTTTAACCGTTTAAGTTTCGACCTCCTAGGTTCAAGGAGTTCTCCGTACCAATTAAGGCCTCAAATTTGGGTAGGCCTACTTTTTCAAAACGCATAGAAGCATTGCACATTGTACACTGATTCCTCTGGTGGCAGCACAAATGCTGTCGCGCGTCACTTGAGCTTTGCTCAAATTACTTGTTATTTTAGCTTACGAGCACCGAGCAATTAAGTATCTTCTGTATGTTTTTCTGTGCATGTATTGCATTTTCCTTATTTGACTTTCGGGTGGCCAGCTTTGATGGGTCTGTGCCCTTTCTGGCAGCCTGGTTGCTTTTTCCCAAATAAATATTGTTGTTGTTGTTGTATGAACGCTAATTACCACTCCGTCCGTCCGTAACTCCGTGGGACCGTGACGGCTCCGTTACCGCTTCGCTATCGAGGCCCCAGTATCACGTGACTTGCTTATTTATCGATAGTTGAATGGAATTACGACGTAAACAACAACACACAGGTAGATTGTGATAAGGTGTGTCGGTTCAGTTGGTGATCTCAGGTTCCGGATCAGCGGTTAAGAGCGGCGACTGTACACTCGCACGCATACGACATATTTGATATGATTTGCGTCGCCAGCAGTCGATAGTATGGACACTGGTGTCGCCGTACACGATCTGCCTGCCGGCTGGGTCTGTGCTGCAACAAGAGATGGACGATTTTTCTTCATCGAGTAAGTGATCTATCATTGAAAACCCCATTTAATTGGATCAGTGATTATATAGACCCTACTGCTATAGAACATTAAGTTAATGTGAAGTTCGCGGGATTGTTAAAGGGCTTGGGTTCGAGGAGTTTTTGTCAGTAAATGACAGGAATACGACACGGTACAGCTATGTTCTGACCATTAATACAGTGAGTAGTTGCGTTATTGAATATGTTGTGTATGTCATTGGCATATCACAGCAACATCATCAAATTGAACAGTCAACAATGAATCTAGATGCCATCAGCTCCGTTCATCTATAACCAGCTTGTCATGAGGACACGGAACCACTTCTTGAATATTTTTCCATCTGTGGTCCATCTGGAACCAGTTTTTTTGCTTACATCAAGAACCTTCATTCTGCTCTGGCTTTTCACAGAGCTCTAAAGACTTATTTGTTTCTGCAAATTATCTCGACACTGTAATACACTACCGGTCTCGGTCTCACTGCTATTGTAGATAGGGTACTGCAATATTTACAAAATTGTGGTCATGATTATGACCATTTCCAGAAGGTAGCAGTGATGCAGGACTGTTGGACACTGTTTTGTGCATGTTGTTATGGATTGTTGTTTTGTAGTGATCAGCAACAACAGACTACTTGGATACATCCTGTTACTGGCCATCCTGTACAGACTGGATATCTACGAGATCCCAGTCAGTTGATATTTTGTTTGGTTTGATTCTATGTAGCACAAAATTCTGATTTACCAGTGATTCATACTTCTATGAAATCTCAGATTGCCAATTACTATCCAGATCCAGAACAAAGTAAATCCTTATATAAAGTGATAAGGTTAGGGTCATCATTTGGTGTAGGGTTAAGATTAGCATCGGAAACTTTACTATTTGCTAAGTATTTGCTAGTTCTGACTAAATCCTGTTTGCTCTGTAACAATTTTCCACTGTGCATCAGAAATGTTTTGCTTTTGGTAGGATTGTATGAATTTATTGTGTATAGGCATGTCTGAACGGCTGAAAATCGAGGCCAAAGGCCGTTAATTAAGGGGTCTGTGAGAGTGCTGGAAGCTTCCTTAGGGCCGATTGATTTATGTCCGAGTTAACTTCTAGGTTACATAACCTGGGTTATCTTGGTCGCGAGGTTAACACCAGAGGTTAACCTTTGTCGCGTTTATTCACGGAAAAACTAACCAGAGTTTGCTAATCCACGTATTTAACCTCGTCCATATAACCACGCCATGAATCAAGCATTTCTATTGGCGGTAATAGTCACGTGGCTGTTCGTTTACGGCCCAATATAGGCTTATGAACTAAATGGTGTGTCTATGGGTAGTAGAGGATATTTAAATGGCAATTAATGTACAGTATTTCAACAGGATGCAATAAATGCAATACAACACATCGCAGCAACTGAAAATTACAATTTCAATACATAATCGTGATTACGATTGTTACAAGAAGTTTTAATATTGTCAGCTTTACTGTGTATCACCCCTGTTTAAAAGTTGACTGTTCTGCATGAGTCACGTTGCGATGTCAAGGTCACTGGCGCAGACGAGCCGCAGACGACATTTTCATTCACAGCAACATGGTAAATTCTGCACATAGAAAAAAGTGCAATCATATTACAATAATTTCGCTGACTATAATGATAGAATTAACTATGCAAAACGCTGTTACGGTGCTTTGTCCTCTGGTTTATCGATGTACGACTGTGAAAGGTTTGCAGATGTTGTTATTTACATGAGCGAGCTTTGATCTTGCAGGTTAACCTCGCAAAATTGGGAGGTTAACTGTGCGAGTTAAGTCTGAGATAACCAAGAGAGTTAACCTACTGATGTGTCATGAATCAACGCGACAAAGGTTAAGTTTTGGAGTTATCGATTTCAACCTATAGGTTATCTTTAACCTGGATATGAATAAATCGTCCCTTAGTGGAATCTGACCATCTGCGATGGAGCTGTGATCGCAGACACATTTTGGGCATGAAAAAAACCATGAAAATGTATGTAGTGGATATAAATTCGGTTAGCTTTGCCGCATAAATTGTATTGTGTGTTTATTATACAATCATCAAGGAGATTACAGTATGTATTCATTTCTGTTTGTTTGTTTGCCTGTGTGCAAAATACTGTAATGGTCATGGATGAATTTTCATAAAAGATAGGATTTTAGTTACTTCTAAAAACATTTTTGGGATAATGTCTGATGGTGATCCTATGTGTTTAGGATGTTACCACCACAGTTCGGACACAATGATGTTGGCATTGTCTTCTCGGAGAACTCATTTATGTTTTATTGTTGTTGGTAAGACTGTTGTTTGGCATCTTTATAATATTTGTGTGTGTATGTTTGTGTGTAGAACTTCCTAATGGCTGGGAACAAGCATTTGATGATAATGGCCGGAGTTACTTTGTAGAGTAAGTATTTTACTGTTACAGATAACGGTGTCGTGGAAAATTTGTCACACTTAGAAAATTCTTTCTACTTCCATATTCTCATAATGTAACTAACCCTAACCCTAATCCTAACCCTGATCTTAACCCTACTCTTAACCTGACCCTAACCCTAAATACTTTAACCCTATCCCTAATCTTAACCCTAACCCGTACTGCTGCATATGGGAGTTATTTTCCGGTGCAATGAATTTTCCACTACACTGGTACTTAATAGATGTCATTTAAGCAGATTGTACAAGTGACTCATTTGTTTTTAAGAGAGACAACAGTTGGTTTAATACTTAACTACACACATTTTGATTTGTTTAGGAATTGAATACCATCAGTATTATAATGGTTATTGGATGATACAGTGCATATGGTGTGCTGAAATATTTTGATAATACAGGTGATAAGTGCTTTTGCAGTAAAACAAATTGTTTTGTATTTATACCTTTTAGATCTAAATGTCTTCTAAGCCTGTGAATTAAAGAAACATTTTGTGCCATTGTTGCGCTACTTTATCTAAAAGTTCTTAACAGACAACTGTGTTAACTTGGAGGTAGAATGCAACAGTCAAATTTTGTACGAGTTTTTCGATGTACTTGTAATGAGTTGTTTTTTTTGTGATATTTTTAAATATGGTTGTTATTGCTCACTCTTCGAGATAGTCGGTCATTGATGTTGTCACTTAGTTGCTGTTTTTACTGTTTTGTAGCCATGTGGAATGTTTAACGACTTATATGCGTCCAGGCAAGTCAAAAGCCGGTGAGAGGAGGTGAGTGATATTTGCAAATTCTAGAATTTGCCAGTTTTTTGTTGTGTAATTAACAGTGTCTTAAGTATGTAGTCCATACATGATATGTATAAGGTTGTTAACGGACAATAGCAGAGATAACTGCATGATAAGAAAGATGAATATTCTGTAGCATTTTTCAAAGAGAGCAAGTTAAAAGTTGGTGAACCTTCACCTTTTTATTCGATAAGTTTTATATTCACCATTCTAAAAGTCTGTATTGTACCAGGACAAGACCACAGAGTTCGGGACCAAGATACCAATATTAAGACTGAGGCAAAGGTGAAGGGTACACTGTAATTTTTGGTTTCAAAACTATACTGATAGCATAATCATCTTAGTCTGTCTGTTTATCTGTTCGTCTCTGTCAAATTACTCAGTATGTTTGGAGCAAATTTTGACATTCTGTGCAGTTGTTTTGGGCATGAAAGTAAGAAAGTTTATTAGGGGTCAGAGTGCAATGACCCTTTCCTCATTTTATCGTTGTTACAAATTTCTGTGATGATAATGACTTATTTTTTATTTGTAGTCAGAATAAATGAATTACAAATTGTGTCCTTAGTGATGTTGAATACGATGAAGATCGAAAAGCACACCTTTCACCATTCCAGAGAGCGGTATTTGTAGCTTTGTTTTATATGTTAAAATGTATTTAAGTCAGTTATTTTAACCAGACAGATTAACTTACACCCTGGCAACCTAATTTTATTTCCATTAGAATTAATACTATTTTTAATATAATTACGATGGTCTTTTTTGCAACATTGCTGCAGTGCAGCTGAAGTTAATTGAATTTGAACTCATGATACAGTGCGAGTGATTCACCAAGTACTAAGCAGCATTTTCCAGTAGCTAAAACTGCTTGCTTTGGTATTTAAGGCAATGCTGATAGTATTAGCCATGTTTTGATTCTTCCGAATGTATAATTGGCCACATTAGGAAAGGCATCTGGCCAAAATAATTCCAGTAATGCCACAGAAATATTCCTCTAATTTGACATATTTGATTAAGGTATGCAAACTGCACATTGACGAACATTTTTTGTTTTGTTTTTAGAGCTCAAAGAAAAAGCATTCAAGGTGATTGGCTGAATTTTTTATTGTTCTTTTTGTTTAATTTTTTTACTGTGACAGTCTGATTAATAATTTGAACAAGAAAAAAAGAACGGAATGTCAGAAGTTTGTTGTATTTTGTATATATTGATCATGTTTATATGTATATATTGATTATTATTTCTAAGGACATACCTTCCTACTGGTCGACTCAGCCTTCTACCCTCTGTGGGATGGTAAAATGAGCAGTAACTCATTTATGGGTTACGGAAGGTACCTTAGTACAGCTGACTGGGGCTGCCTAGCCAGCCGCTGCGTTAGCCTGTGTCTGCAGGCTGCACGTGGTGGCCGTGCGGCTGGCGGCTCGGGTTAGTGATGGAAAACGCATTAGAGGCGTTGTACATGAGATGCGCTATACAAATTGACACCTTTACCTTTACCTTTGCCTTACCTTCCAATATTGCAATATCGGTGTTGATGTAATAGAAGTTTGCTAATGCACTGTAGTCAAAGTTAAGTCTCATGGGTGACTGTGCATGTGTACAACAGATCGTCCGGAAAAGCACCAGTGGCAAAGCGAGACTACAATTCTGCCGTGACGCTGAAGGGCTGGCTTTACCGACAGGTAATTTTCTGTTGTTCCGAAACGTTGAAGATTATGTGACATATGAGTTATGGTGCGTTGTGGCCTTAAATGAACAGAAACATTGTCACTAATCATCTGAAATCTTTAAAAGAGATGTCCTATTTACCTTATGCTGGCTTACAACTAAGGCTGTTGGAAGGTTGTATTTTATGCGGTTGTAGCTAACAGTCATTTGAGGTTATTAGGTCAAAGATAAAGGCTTAACAGTCTTATGGAATTCTGATCAGTTTGTGTTATATTCAATCTTGGCATTAGATTGCAGTTGCATAAGCGTTGTTGTGTTATATGGTGCTGACCATTGTGGCCTAACATTGGTTTGAAGTAAACATATTTATTTAATGTATTTGGAACATCTGCATTTCGCTTAGGAGTGCATTGGCTCTAGTTAGATGAGGTGGAAAATGAGTGCACCTTACATAATTTTGGCTCCTCTGCCATCTTCAAGCCATAAATTATCAAATTATTTTGGAAATTTTTATGAAATTTTGACAAAAAACAACTTTGCACATTTTTGAGACACATTGTGGAGCTGCAAAAGTAAAGTCTTGCTGTTGTGTAATAGTTGTTGACAGATTATCTAAAAAAAACTAGACCGTATAATTTAGTGCCGGTTTTTGCTTAGAACACTTTTCAAATGTCCATTAACACTCTTTGAGGAACTTAGAAACAGCACTTAGTTGAAGATAGATGTAATGATTATTAATTTATTTTATTGAATGTTTGCGATAATGTTGACTATAGGAAGGTGCAGTGATTAAACAGTGGAAGAGGAGATGGTGTGTTCTTGTCGATCTGTGTTTATACTGCTACGAAGGTAAAATTTTAAAAAATATTTGATGACGTAACTTCTTTTCTCAGTAATGCTTGGAGAGAGTGTGATTATTTTTGGTGTTACCAGTAGCATTAACTTGTCATTATTGTAGTGGTAGTAGCCATAGTAGCTAATAATTGTGATTCGGTTTTGTTGGTATAAATTTTCTATCGATGTGGATTGTGGAAGTATGAAAGATCTTTTATGAGCAAGTTTTCTTTGAGTCATTTGTTGTTAATATTGAGCTATTGTGTGGTTCAGCTGAGAATGAGCTGCAGACTGTTGCTTCCATTATTCTTCCGGGATACAGAGTCTCTTCCGATGCAAAGGACGACACTTTCTCTCACAAATTTCCGTTTAAGGTACAAACATTGTTAGCTCGATTATGGAAGATGCATAGTTTTTGAAAAACAAATTTTAGTTTTCGTTTTTGTCCTATGGTTTTAAACTGTTCATTTTCTTATGTGATGGTGCTTTGTGTAAACTGTAATTGCATTGGTCACTTTGTATGGTTAATGCTGGCTTAATGCTTGAATGTGGCTTAATATCAGGTTGTCTGTTTGTTTAACTGGTTTTAATAAGACTCGGGGTGCAGCACATGGTTGCCAACGTCGTTAACGACGACCCGACAACATGACATGACAATAAGACTCATCTGCTCACGCTGTTTTAATGGCTTTTTTTCTACAGAAACAAGGTGTGCTGTGGATACGTGCAAAGGTGTCAGCAAAATGCAACAAAGTTCTCGTTTAGTTGTCTGTCTCCATTAATCTTTGGACTCAGCATTATCATAAAATAGACCTACATGCTTTTAGATAGAACCTTATAACCTTGTGATGTAATTAGCCTAGTGAAAGTGATGCATTCGTTTTAGCAAGCATTTTATCACTAATTTTATTTTTTTAAATTTGGATATATCTTTGGATTTTGTCTTATGTTTTAGGCATTATATTCTAAAGCACTGGTTAATGGTTATTTTTGTAAGTGGTTATTTTTTGGATTAATTGATTGACAGCATATCTTAGCATTGTTGTTGTATAGTGGAAATATGCCAGCAATACATGTTTTGTATTGTTGTTGATCTGTCGTCGTCAAGAGAAGTTGTGCTGGTCGTATTTGTATACAGGTAGAACATGATAAGCTGAAGTCTCATCATTTTGCGACAGATCGAGACTCGGACCGAATGGAATGGGTTGATGTGCTTATCGAGGCAGCAACACTACGCAGTGATGCTGACCAGCCGGGGTCAGTGTTCATTCACTTGCCTCTATTGGTATAATTAGTAGAGCTGTCACAATTGACGCATTAATTAATAAATTATCGCACATTAAAAAAATTAACGTGCCTCGAAAAAATTAACGCACATACATAAATTTATGTTAATTTACTAAATTTTGCGAAACAAAAGTTGAAGTATTCCGTTAAACTGCGGTTATTTGACAATTGAATGAGTTCGAGTAACTAAACTGTAGTTTTCGTTCCATCACTACTGTAAATAAATAATTATTTCGATTTTTGATGACATGCTAATTGATTTCTATGCTATTTATGACGTCAGTTATTGCTGATTATACGTTTAAAAATGTGTTTCTAACTTTCTATATTAGACAGGCAGGGCCCCTCAAACGTTGCGAGGCCTGTGATAACTTATCCCCCTACTCTCCCTCTCGACGGGACTGGGTGTGTTAATTTATGCATTAATTAATGCATTAAAAAAATTGGCGCACTACGTTAATGCATTAAAAAATTAACGCCTTGGCAGCTCTAATAATTAGCTGTGTCGGTTGACGGAATCAGATGCAGCTGTAGTGTCTTTGAATTACACTGATTATGTGGCTATGTGCCGCTGGCAATAAATTAATGTCATGTTTTGTTTTTCTTAGAGCAGTAAGCGATGTAACAATATGGAAAAATCTACTTTTTAAAGTGATGTTGTGAAAAATTTTCAGTGTTCGCATCCAAGGTTTATAAACCTACAGGGTGCGGCAAAAAAAGTAGCCCCTTAAAGTTTTTCGTTTTTTTCTTAGCAATCATTTGGAATTTTAATTACCTCCACCAAGGAGGTAATGTTTTTGCTGGTTTTTGTTTGTTTGTTTGTTTGTTTGTTTGTCTGTGAGTCAGCAAGATAACTCGAAAAGTTATGGACGGATCTTTCTAAAATTTTGAGGGTATGTCGGGAATGGCACAAACTACCACTGATTCAATTTTGGGCGTGATCCGGAAGGAATCTTGGATTCTGGATCACTTTGAAATTTTCGTTACCATTGCATTAAAGGAGGCATAAGGGAACCGCTGGCAAAGCGTAGATGGTGACACCACCTGGTGAACAACATTGCCCTGGCGGAGGTACCTGCGGGCTATGACTGCTTTCTAGTTTTGAAATTTTACAGCTTTATTTGCTAATACCTTCTACATTTAAGTGCCAAGTAAAATATAATTCCTTTGAAAAACAACAAAGTTATAGACTTTTTACCATGACCGCCTACCGATTTTTTAGCATTTAAAAATGTTCCAGCTACAACACCAATTCAATAACATTGTTAAAACAACACAGTTATATAATTATCATATGCCAGAATTCCATTGTCACTGCGAATGTTCAAAGTGTGTCACTGCCAGCTCCAAGCTACAACACCAGTCTCCAGTCGCCTTATTTGAGAAACCTTTTACAGCCTTGTCGATCGGTCTCTATGGCAGATTGCCCCAGATAACCTGAAGCGCTTCCTTGATTTTGGCGATTGTTTTCGACTTTTTTAAAACTTGCAGTAAGCCTCCAACATTGCACCACACACGTGATAGTCCACTGGGTTTATATTCGGCGAATTTGGAGGCCACTAGTTTTTTTCTGATGAAATCTGGACAGTTGGCCCGCAGTCAGTTTCCTGCGCTGCGCGCTGTGTGCGCTCGCGTGCTGTCCTGCTGGAAGATGAACCCGGTGAGTGGCCGGTGATTGCTTGAAAAGTACGATAATTTAGTGTTAATTTATAAACAAAATAAATTACGGTTTATCAAAATGTCACTGTGACGTCATCAGCAGTATCGTGGTAACCGGGTTTTGAAAATTAAATAGCGTTTTTAGCTTGAACATTTTTTAATGCTGAAAAATGGGTAAGCGGTCATGTTAAAAAGTTTATAACTTCGTCGTTTTTTAACAGAATCATATTCTGCTTGACAGTTAAATGTAAACGGTTTTATTAAATAATGCTGTAAAATTTCAAATTAAAATTTTAAATGGTTGCTGAGGAAACAGCAAAAAACTTTAGGGGGCTACTTTTTTGCCGCACCCTGTATTTGTTTTCTACATTGTTTCTTTGATTTGTGAATGAGTGAGTGAGTACGATTTTGCGTCCCGCCTGACACAGTATAGGTCATTTTGGGGACAACCTTTCCAGGCAAAATGCACGTACACATAATGATGGAACAAAAGTTTAACCTAGTTACAGAAGGTTTAACCTTTATGAAACACAAAATTTAAAAACGGCCTTAACCTAAAATTGTAAGAACTGTCGTTTGAAGTGTGCATATGTAACTAACAGCAATGGCAGTTCTGATAATCTTCCCTCTCATTCTTTCATGAAATTGAGTGGAGTGTTTTTGCATTACTCCATTAAATTTCATATTATTATAGCAGTACAGTACATTTGTTAAAAAATCAAAGTTCTGTGTATTTGTGTATATTTTGTTGATACATTGACATTAGTTTAATGCAAAGAGCAATTTAAGGAACCAGTATAGTGATGTGCAAAACTAGCAAAAGTTTTGTGCAGAATTTTCAGAAACTTGCGCACAATTTCATGGGCTGCAGTGGTCTTTTAGGTTTTGGATGTCACTGTTGTAGTCCATTTAACAGCTTCACAACGAAGAATGGCATATACAGATTAATGATAATGATATATATTTAGATACTCAGATAAATAACATATGCAGATAGCTAATAAATCTGTACTGTGTGGTGCTGGATTTTCACAGGAATCTACGTGTCAGCACCAACCTGCGGCGTTTTGCAAACCAGGAACTTTCGCCGAACAGCGACGTTGCTCCACAGCAGCCGGACTGGGCGGGAGATTTGAAGTGGTCGTCTGATGACTACGAACTTGACAGAAATCGGGCGTACCCTGGTTTTTCTGCCAATCAGGGATATGATCGGGTGCAGTCGGGATATCTGGTCGAGGGATATCCGGAGGGAGTGGTAATGAGGAAGAGGCCTGATGATAGACCTTACTACCCGTATCACCCTCAGCGTTATGTAGAGCAGGATGGAAATGCACCTTTGTCATCATCATCACCGGCAGCAGTATCTCCCAGTGCATTGGTCTCTGGTCGGCCACAGGATCTTTATGCCAAGGTTGTTAAACCATCAGAACGTGACCAGAATGCGTTGCCAAGGCAGCCTTACGATGTGGACCCGGCTCGGCCAAACTTTGATGGTAGTGCCAGTTCGAATGCAAGCTTTGCTCAGCGTTCTGATGGCCGAGGGCCATCAGCTACTCAGAGAGATGTGCAGCCAAGTCGTGACCTCAATCACAACATCAGTAAAGCACCGTCTGGCACCGACGGTGCAAGTCGCAGCCAGCCGCGAGTCTACCGCCCTGGTGATCGACACATCGATGGGACACCGATGTTTGGCGACCCGTCGAAGGATGGTTCACGTCGGCCGGCGACCTCAACAAACAATCGACCAGACCACTTGCCTTTGCCAGTGTCCGCACGTGGAAACTACATTGATGAGGTTGCAGAGGCGGCTAAGACACCGCACACCCAGCAGGACCTGATGCAAGCCAAGTCTCTGTCCCAGCAGCGCTACAGCCAACCTAGTGTCTTCCAGTATCCTGAAGCGGATGCCACATGGCAGGTCAGTTGTACTTCGCTGTTGTTTGTTTGGTGTTTTGTATAGTTTAGAATGCATTCTGTTTCAGTGCTTATTGTACTATATTGTCATGCTGCATATTTTTATTTTTAATTTTATATTTGTTTTGTTTTAATGATTATATTCAAGTATGGTAAGTTTCTGGTAATTTAATTTTATTATTCAGTACTGATTGTTCATATTTGCTCTGTCTTATTATACCGTGCTACTTTTTGTTATATGGGCAGTTGTAAGTGCTGTTGCGGCCTTTCTGACCCTTGGAACACATGTTTTATTGTTCTGTTCTGTATTTTCTGACATTGTCCTGT
>Ga0209367_1009925_pt1 | contig 12830 bp, 9 predicted proteins | sample WorMetLIZISLAND2_FD_187412 | JGI IMG/M metagenome (GOLD analysis project Ga0209367, IMG submission 187412) | Marine gutless worms symbiont microbial communities from Max Planck institute for Marine Microbiology, Germany - Olavius geniculatus... ... | reverse complement strand
ACTACAGGCAGACAGGTCGGTACTCGATTTTACCTACCCTGGAGGGATGGAAGGCTGAGCTGAACTTGGATGGTTTACCTGCCCACAAAGTGACAATCACCCATCCGAGTAGTAACCACTTGATAGTGACCCGATTAGGAGTCGAACCCGCAACCTCTCTATCGTAAGTCCGACACCCTACTGTTACACCACCAAGTCACTTTCTAGGTAGTAGGCCTACAACACCACACACACCGGTCTTATACTCGCAATGAATGCAGACATACAGAGTGCAAACAAATTGAAACAATCTACTTTAATAATTACGCAAAATCATTAATTTACGATAAATATTGTGTTATATCAGCAGTAATTTTGGCAAATTCTATTGCTAAACTACACCGTGTCTCAATAAAACCAGTCAAAAACCGTTTTTGTCATAACTTTGTCAAATTTCTACCAACTTTAATAATTTTTGGCACGCAAGTGTCTAAGACGATTGATTTATGTAAAGTGTATTTATTTTCCACCTTATCTAATTTTTGTCTACGCACTACCGTGTGAAACAACAATGCCCCAAATTGTTGCATAACATTGAATTGTTTTCTCCAATAAACGTTCTAACGACTAAATTAAGCATGCAGTAAACTGAAATGTAAATTATTTGCCAGAATTTTAAGTTTGTATAACAACTCGCTTGCAAATTATCAAAGATTAGGCCCATGCCCAAAGTGCGTCCCGCATACATGGACATGGCTTTGATGCAACGCCACTGGGTGATAGCGGAATCAATAATCGACTGATTAAACGACTTTTACTCATCAATAGACGTGTTTTAAACGCATCAGCTAGCTATATTCTGGGTATTTTATTGGCTGATATTTTCACCGTAAAATATTTAATACCACAAAATTATTAAATCACGTGGCGCCCTCTGTCGAATTGATGATGCAGAGGTCAGCAATCTCGAACAAATAGTCATTCGCATAATGTAACAATCTGGAGCATCAGTGTTTCACACCGTAGTGCGTTGACATAAATTAGGTAAGGTGGTAAGTGAGTTTACTTTACGTAATTTTGTCGTCTTGGCCATCTGTGTGACAAAGATTATCAAAATTGGTGGAAATTTGACAAAGGTGTGACAAAAATAATTTTGACTTTTTTGAGACACGGTGTAGTTGCGATTTAGAGCCGCACTTCTGTTTTGTTACGGCTGTGAATGCAGCTGCCGCTGAGTATATATTATAAAAGGTTGTTTTGTTCAGTGCATGGCGAACATCGACCGATGGGGAGTCGACATATTTCGCATTGCCGATCTCACAACTAATCGCCCGCTCACGGTCGTCACGTACACTATAATGCAGGTATGACGTTTTGCGCATTTATTCATCAATTTACGGCTTTATGGTGCACGTCTTTGCATAAGAGAATTATGCTCGAACAAATAGCTTGCTGACGACAGGTAGGTTTTGTCTTGCAAATTTTTTTTGTAAGTGAACTTAGTTTTTGATTAATCGATCAACTGATTGATTGACGTATAGGGTGATTCGCAAAATGTAAACCATTTTTACCGGTCTTATTGACGATCGAATGCCTGCAGGCTGAAGTCAGCCTTAGTCGTATAACTCGTATTGATCTTATCGCTTGTGGTTCTACTTTTTTATTATTATTTTTTAAAAATTTTGGTGTTGTGTATGGTCTAACTTGCTTCGCAGTGTTTTTGCTTGCATTGCCAGACAGAGTTACATTATGCCACAATAGTAATGTACATGTAAGTAATCATCAGGCGTCGCACGCATTTCATTACGCTTATCTTCTCTTGCAAAACACGGCACTCTTCTGTTGGACTGTAATTTCGTAACTCGTATGCCTTATAGGGTGTTTACACGATCCAGCAAACGTCCAGCATTAGCACGTGTATTTTGAATACATTTGCTGGACGTTTGCTGGATCATGTAAACACCCCATTACAAACAGTGCTGCTGACTTCTCGACTCTTCAGCTTTAACAGTGTTATCAACTTTGCCAGCTATTTTTCGGATTGTATGCAACCCACAAGTATCGTTAGAGTTTGAACGTCATTTTAGCAGACCGCGTACATAAATAATCACACGTTGTGAACTTTTCTTAACATGCGATGCAACGTTCAGCCAATGGCGACGAATAACTGGTGTCCCGACAAAACCGGGAACGACAAACCGAAAACAGCGATGTGCTTCAGTTTACCAAATAAGGTTAAAAATAGGGTTAGGGTTAGAGTTCGTATGTAGTTTTGACGTTCCTGGTTTAACTGATGCGTTGTCGTTGCTATAGGAACGGCGGCTGCTGAGCACGTTCAAGATGTCGCCGGAGACGGTCGTTACTTACTTATTGCACCTGGAGGAGCACTACAACCAGGATACTCCGTATCATAACAACGTGCACGCGGCAGATGTTGCTCAATCTGCCTACGTTCTGCTCTCCGTCGGCGTACTGCGGGTTAGCGACAGACACTCAGTATACTGTAGGCCAACTTCATTACGCTTATCTCTTCCAGCTCTGCGGATTTCGATTTTAAAGTATCGCAAACAGCATCAAAATGCCGAATCGTCACATTATATCATCACATTAATTTTCGAAATTGATGACCGAACTAACGACTACTAAAGGCAGTGCGTAACAAGGGGATCAGGGAGCCCGAACCCTTTATGGTCGGGCACGTGTTTTTTTTGTTAAAAGTAGATATTAAGAATTCCAAAAAAATACAGTAATGTGTCCTCGAGGACTTGTCCTCGTCCTCGAGGCGCCTCGAGGACAGAGAGCTGTGTTCTTGTTTTCGTCCTTGCCAACGCAGTCAACGTTTTGGCCTTAAAAAGCATGCCTCTGTATAAAATTTTCACCTACAAACGGCCCTTAATCGTCATCGTAGCCTCATAGAAGTTGTATAGTGAATAGGTAATATGGACTTGGGAATTCCAAATATGTGGTCATTTTGGACCCCCTGCCACGTAACACGGAGCATGCGCAGTGAACTTTTGGCCTTTAACATGGACAAATGCAACTTTGAGGCTATATATCTCAGTAGGCCTAACGGTGAAAGATAGACGCATGGTCATCATTGACCACCAATAGGAAAGTGCCCTCGCCGAGTCCGATGGTCACGTTCCGAAGACGTCACGTGATTCCTAAAGATCAAAATCGTGACCCCAAAATATTTAAGGTTTAGTGTTTTCATGGCCGTGGAAAGCAGATGGTTTATAATTGACCATTAACATAAAAGCTTTGTTATTGTAATAAAACAGCAAATATAAATGTTTGGAACATCAGTTTATACACTTGTTAACGGCGATATGCAATGAGTGACACATCGAAAATAGCAAAATCATAAAAAGGTGATATTATTCAACAGCACATTGACAGTTGGACGATGTGATGGTGAGTGATATCACCTTTTTTATGATTTTTGCTGTTCTCGGTGTGTCACTCATTGCATGTCGCCGTTAACAAGTGTATAAACTGATGTTTTGTACATTTATAATATTGTAGCATCTGTTCTTCTATTTTAGCTAGCGCATTACGCATTGCTATTGTTCGTAATTCCATAGTTATAGTAGCGATAGATTTAACTTTACACGCACGCAGTCACTGTGTTCTACATTGCATCAGCAACAACAGACGAAACGAAGCCCCAAATAAATTAATAAATACATGTAGCTGAATTACACTGTGTCCCAAAAAAACATCCCCGACATTTTCAACTGTATCTTGAAAACCAATTATCAAATTTTAATAATTTTTGGCATAAATATTCCTGACACAACCTGCCATCAAATGACCGTTTGGTTTCTCACCTCACCCAATGTATGCTTCTGCACTACCTAGGGAAAGCAGATCAAGTGAAATATGCATTAAAATAAGCAGAAAACCTGAAAAAAAAATCCCCAACATTATCGATCGTACCTTGAATAAAGATTAACAGATTTTAATAATAATTGGCAGAAATATTTATGACACAACTGGCTATGAAATAAGTGTTTTAGTTTTTACCTTACCAAACGTCTGCTTTTGCACTACCTGGGGAAAGCAGACCAGGCATAATCCGTGTTGAAATGAATGGAAAAACGTCAATAAATTCTATCTGTCCTAATTTGTGGGCCCAAACAGCAGGTCTATTACAAGATTTGACTGTCTTGCAGCAGTGTGTCTACCAGAAGAAGTTTAAGAATGTTTGTAACGTCAAGAAGTGACTAGTAGAGCCTGTATTGGTCAGGAGCAGAACGTTATCGATACTGCAGCTGTCAAGTGGGCAAGTGTACAAGTGTCATAGTGGACCAACACTTCAAGCAGTTTTACTGTAGGCAGTTGAAAAATGGACAACTGAATGAAATGTCAGCCACAGTGTCAGAAATGTGAACAAAATGTGTTTTTACACATTATGTTAATTAAACAATCATGTCGCATTGAATAAAAAAGTGATATTTTGTTTGTTCTATTTCCCCAGGTAGTGTAGAAACAGATGTTGAGTGAAATGGAAAAAATTAACTGTCACTTGACGACAAGTTGTCTCAGGAATATTCGTACCAAAAATTATTAAAATGCAATATTCCTTCTTCACGTTACAGTCGAAAATGTCGGGGATGTTTTTTATTGGGACACAGTGTATATTCAAGTGTGGGAAGTGGTTAGTCGTTACATGTATGTGTTTGTGCGCATATCAGAACGTGTTCAGTGATCTCGAAGTTCTGGCGACGATATTCGCTTGTGCTGTACACGACGTCGATCACCCCGGTCTCACCAATCAGTTTCTTATCAACACAAGTACGTGTTATACGTAGTATTTACAGTGTGAGCCAGAAATTTTACCTGCCTAAAGATTTTTGAACATTATTTTTCATACACTGAGAATTTTAAAACCTCAGTTTAAACGCGTATTTGGCGTTCAAATCTATACCAAATTACAAAATTTTATTTAATTGGTCTTAAATTTGATGAAGTTTTGCCATATTATGTGCGCTCACCCAGAGAATTTTTTCGTTTTCACAATGCACTTATCGCAAAACACAAACTTTTGATATTTGACAACAAACAAATAACTAAAGTGTACATGGTAGTGCGATATTACAGTTATGAAAACAGCTAAGCATATTCAATAAAATATGTTTTGAAAACCTTCATATCTGAAGTTTGAAATCTTTACCACTGGCCGAAGCACATGCGTTCAGACGATATTAATATTACGAAAGTCCACGACTAGTCACTCGGCATCTGGTGAAGTGCACCTTTTAGCTCCAGAATGGTCTCTGGCTTTAAGTTAAGCTTGTAAAAATGTTTGCAGCATTGTACCCCGTACATTGATAGTCAAGTGTTTAACATCTGGTGAATTTGGCGGCTATTCATGCTTTACAATGAGGTCCGTACAGTGGGCTTTGAAGTGAAAATGAACAATTCTCTGGACAAGTGCGCATAATATGGCATAACTTCGTTATATTAAGGAATAATTGAATGAAACCATATATTTCGGCGTAAATTTTAACGCCAAATATGTGTGTAAAATATGGTTGGAAAATTTTTGGTCTTTTAAAAAGTACAATTTAAAAAACATTAGGGGTAAAATTTTCGGACTCATACTGTATATAAACAAAATTCATTTGTTGCTAATGCAGTGATACTGTCAAGTTTTTTTTATGTGAACGCGGTAACTTATGTAAATTGTTATTTAAATTTAATTTAAGTAAAGTAAGTAAATTTAATTTATAAAGCGCACAATGTCAGTGAGAAACTCACTGAATCTGAGGCAAACATGTTAATGATTACAAATACATATTCGCGAAAACTACTTAGACATTTTGTAATCTTATTGTGTGAAAATCTGTCAAAGTTAAGTACAAATTACTCAGTGTTGCTGCATTCAAACTATATTAATGGTAAAAATATGTTAAAAGTGAAATAAACTCATTAATTAACCAAATAAGTTTAACCGTCTTAAAGTTTCAAAGTAAAATCCAGTTATATTAAAACGTTTCTTTTTTACCGTAGGCCTAATGTTCCAGTTTTTACTGATTTGTTTTAAAGCCTAGAACATTTAAAACCTTAGACATAACTGACAGTTTTGTGTTTAGGTATATTTATTCATTTTTATGTGCCTCTGTTTTTTTGCAACATATCGCGTCTTTTGTGTTCCAATTGATGTCTGGTTAGTTGGTTAATTTGGTGCAGTGTTTATCCTAGGGCGTTCAGTTAATCGACTATGTAGGACGTGTGATAATGCAATTTGGCTGTATGGACTCGCGCCGCCATATCTTGGGTCCACTCAACTACGTCGCCGACCTACCCGGCCGCCGACCTCTCCGTTCTGCTGGCACCGACTGTCTGGCAGTGCGTCCAGTCCAGTTGACGACTGTCGCCAACCCCCGGGTTTTCTCGGTGGTCGGTCCACGGACTTGGAACGACCTGCCGGACGACGTGACATCTGCCAAGTCGTTATGCAGATTAAAAACTTACGTATTGATGAAGTCTTTTTACTGATTTTTCCTGGACTAGCAGTGGTCTTTGTTAGTAAGGCCACCTGTCTGTTGTGTAGCGTCAGAGTTAGCGCTAATGTACAACGATGAATCAGTGCTGGAAAACCATCACTTGGCAGTGGCGTTCAAACTGCTGCAGGAGCCTGGTTGTGATCTGTTTTCGACGCTGCCCGCCAAGTCGAGACAGTTGCTCCGCCGAATGGCCATCGAAATCGTAAGTCGCCTTCGAAACAATGAACACGGTTTTTTACGAAAAAAACAAACTTTGGGTTACCGAAATTGCTGACTAAAACGTACGAGTACGTCAAGAAGCATCACTTTGCTCCAAGGCCGGAAAAACGTAGGTTTTTGGAGAAAGGTTTGAAGTTTTTTTAACTTTTTAAAGTTTTAAACGTTTTTAAAAAGTTTCATGGGTTTATATGTACAAAGAAGACAGGAAACGAATATTAAGACCCAGAAAATGTATGCTATACACCATTCGCCATGTCACATCGTTCTTGTTCAGAGAATGACGCGAGTCACGTGACGTCAGAACTCAGAAAATCGCGATTAAAATATGAAATTAAACTTGATTTGTCTTAGAAATTGCACACCAATAAAGAAACTTTAAAATCAAAAGATTTGAACTTTTAAAGATGTGGTTTTTTGCACAAAAAGTCTTCAATAAAGAAACTTTAAAATCAAAAGATTTGAACTTTTAAAGATGTGGTTTTTTTGTACAAAAAGTCTTTAAAACTTAGGCTTTTCGTACCAGAATTTCAGCCCTGCTGTGCTCTGGCTGTTTTGCATTTCTGTGGCAATGCCTGGTCAGGTTTTGTCGACGGACATGTCAAAACATATGAGTTTGCTGGCCGACCTCAAGACGATGGTTGAGACGAAGAAGGTTGCTGGATCCGTGGGCCTCACGCTCGACAACTACAACGAAAGACTTCAGGTTATCTTCAAATAATCTGATCGCTTGAAACAATAGCTAATAATCAGCTGCATCAAGTCATCAAATTGCGACGTACGTTGATCAGTTTGTTGACAGCAGCGACATCTAGCGAAAAACAGTCGCTTCGTCAGTCGAAAGCAGCAGTGGCTGTCCAACCGTCAACAAACTAGCCAATAACGTTTGTAATTGGATGAATTTGTTGCGACTTCAGGTTTTTCGCTTTTTATCTTTCAACCGTCGGTGACGCCAGCAGCTTTGACTGACAAACCATTGGCCGAGAAATTTTATCATGAAAACAGGAAACCTTTTTTGTTTAGGTCTACGTCCCACCTGCGAAATAAGTAAGTAAGCGCAGTGAGAACGCTGTCTAACTTTCCAAATTTGTGCCTTGGAACACGTTAAAACATCAGAAAAATAGTATCAAAACTGGAACAGAACTAAGTAGAGATAGCGCCGCGCGATGTTCGACTTCTGTGATTACGACCTTGCTTCCGGGTGACGTCATACATCAAGTCATACACGGTGTAAGTGAAACGATGCATTCTACCGAAAATTTGGAGATGTTCTCCTGTAGGATCAGCTCGCCAATGTTGGGGCTTTGAGGAGCGAAGTTTCACAGCACATTTTCGTGTGACTAATTACTTCACTTTTCGAGTAACCCAAACTCTCTGGTCGCGAGACGCCAACATTGCAAACGGACAGACGGACGGACAGATAACTTGAAGCGGCCACAACGTTGCCTAACAACGTCTGGCTGGATCAATGGGGCCAGGTGTTAAAGAACGTGGCGCACTGTGCTGACCTGAGCAATCCGACCAAACCGCAGCGCATCTACAGTCAGTGGGTGGAACGCGTCATGGAGGAATTCTTTCGTCAGGGAGACCAGGAGAAAGCACGAGGCATAGACGTCAGCGCCATGTGCGACCGCCAGACCGCTACCGTTGAAAAATCTCAGGTTTTAAAACTGTTTTTTTTTTCTGTAAACGTATTCCCACCTTGAACGTATTGGTTGAGATAGTCTTCCGCTTATATTCCGTTTACACGATTAAGCAAACATCCAGCAAACATCAAGCAATTAGAGCACACGTCGTGCACGTGTATTTTGAATAAATTGGCTTGATGTCTGTTCGATGTTTGCTTGATGTTTGCTTGATCGTGTAAACGGGGTATTATGCACTTATTGTAGCGCTACGGTTTATTGCGCTTCTGAGCCGTGACCCAGCGTAACTAGCCTGTATCAAAAGTTGCATTTAAGATGATTTTTTACACGCTATGGGACAAGGACAATTAAATTCGCGGTGCAGCAAGCATATGTACCACAGCCTCATTTAGCCGCACTAGCTTTTCATGCATGCGTACTAGATTAGCGAGTCGTAGTAAATCAATGGCCATCATCATTATTATCATTGCCGTCATCATGCCTCTCTCCAACATGAGGCCGTAGTGTATTAGTGATGTAACACGCATGACTTTTGAGAGACATTAACTGTCAGTCGTGTTTGTAGCTATTCAGTTAATCGTTTCTGAGTCGACGAGTGCTATGAATTCATTGTTGTAAACGGCCAAACTACGACTTCTGTAATTCACAAGGTAATATAGCAACAATATTACAGTGAGGTGGGCAAAACTGTAGTTACTTATGTCGAATTTATTGATGATGTTGCTTGCCAATAATTATCAAAATCAGCCAGTGTTTTACGGAACTATTCAAAGAACAAAAGTGGCCTGAGTTTTTGAGACACGGTGTACTTTCCGCTGTCAGTGCTCGCACGGATGTTGCATGGTGTTGTCGATTTAGGTCGGGTTCATCGACTACATCGTTCACCCGCTCTGGGAGACGTGGGCCGATCTCGTCTACCCCGACTGTCAGGACATTCTCGACACGCTCGAGGACAACCGCAGCTGGTACCAGACTCAGATCTCCGTCGACGACGACAATGGCGACGCCAGCAACAACCAAGCGAACCCCGCGTCAACCACGAAAGACCAGACGGGTCCTGTGTTGACTTTGAGTGACCCTTCTTGACCACGAGGACCCCGGGTCGGCCACGAAGGACCATATACTGGCCCTGTGACAACCACGAGGGACCAGACAGGTTCAGTGTCAACCACGACGGTCGTCGCCAGTCAGCGTGGTTCGCTGACAATCGACTCACGTCTCAGCGTCTCGGTCTCTTCGACGTCCAATCTGGGCGGAAGTGGTTCCAGACCGGACGCGTCAGGACGTGTCGCTGCTGTGTCCAACCACGTCGCGGCGGTAGATGACATCACCGAGGAGCAGTAGGGACCGTGCGATCGTTTGTCGGTCCCTTTCGATCTGCCTAAACACCGTAGATCACTGCAGATCAACCGCACATCCCATAAATTGCCTATGTTAGTCACCAGTCTCAGGCCAACCTTTCCAAACGGGGGTTCTGCTTCAACCGTTTATGGCGACACAATTTTTTTCTGGCTTCGGCTGACGGAAGAGTGGTTTGATCAATTAGATCGAAGCTGTCGAATGATCGAACTTCCTGGCTACGGTTTTAAGTTTATGGCACTGCAGATCATCGGAGAATTATACCCCGTTTACACGATCGAGCAAACATCGAGCAGACATCGAGCAAACGTCGAGAAAACGTCGAGCAGGCCTGATGGAACCCCGCCCCCTGGCCTAAGTGGTAATGCTGAAACGTCGAGTAATTGAAATGTCGGGTAATGGTTTGCTTGAGTAAAAATGCAAGTAATGCCTGTCATTGGATATGTCGAGTATAGGAAACGTTGTGTAAAAGGCAATAACGGGAAATGTCGAGTAAAGGAAAATGCCAGTAACAGGCAAGGACTGGATACGCCGAGTAATAGAAACGTTGAGCAAAGGTCACGACGAGCCGGTATAAGCTTGGGCTTGTAACATGTTTGCCGATGTAACCAGAAAAAGCCAATGCTGAGTCTCTAGTGCCAGTGTCTACGGCTTCGTCGTCGTTAGATGACTTTAGCGACATTTGTTGGGCTAGCTAATCCAAGAGCTAAAATTGTGTTAGTTTCTTGTGGTCATGCACCTTTCTGCAATTTATCTGCACATCAAATGTTTGCAACTACAATATGGCATCTGTAGATGAGAAATTGACTTGTTACTGCATATTTTAGTTAACTTTCGCATTTACATGTACTACAGTTTCTATCATGTGCCACGCAAACAAACATGCACTATTTTGTTCTTTTGGATGTGCAGAAAGGTTTTTATTGTAACGAACTTATTTTAACAGTACAGTTGATAGAATTTGTGTTTTGGGATTTTTTTTATTAGATATCAGATATTTTAATTACTCGACATTTCTAGTCTACGGTCATTACCCGGTGTTTCTATTATTTGACATTTCCAGTTCGTAGTCATTGGTCGATGTTTCCATTACTTGGCATATACAGTCAATGACCATTACTTTACGTTTCAGATACTCAGCCAATTCCTAACCATGTCAAAACCCTTTACTCACTCAACGTTTCTTTTACTCGCGTTTCAGTGTTACCGCTCAAATGTAGGCCTAGGCTTAGCCCACAGCTGATCACGTGTTATATAGGCCTTCCAATTACAACCCGCCCGCCCTCCTAATTAGCATGCTAATTACTATAGCTCGTCGAGCTAGCTCGATGTTTGCTTGATTTTGTAAACGGGTATTAGCCGAGGCCACGGAAATTGACCCTTAGCTCAAGCAAGTCACCTGCAGTGATCTGCGTGCCGTGATCTGCGCGGTCGATAAAAAAGTGATTTTTTGCATCGGAGCTGATCTGCAGTTGATCTGTGCTGTTTCGGCAGACCCATTGTGCTCATATGCGCGATCGAGACGATCCGAGCAATCTGATCTTTTTTTCCCTTTTGAGCAAAACGATCAAGATGCCGTGCAACCAGCGGTGCGTGTAAAGTGGAACGTACACGTTTTGCGTAGATCGAATGAAGTTTTGAAAACGATTGGCCTCTCGATCGCTGAAGTGAATGGTGGTCGTGTGTTCAATCGTTTAACATGACCACCACGCTTCACTGCCATGCTCCGGGCTAATCGTTTTTGAAAATGTTCCATTCCTTGATCTACGCAAAGCATGCATGTCTGTTTCGCTTTTTGTGGGCCGCCTGATGTAAAGTGCGACATTATGCTACTGCTGCGGCGGCAATTGTTTTAGTCCATAGCTTGCATAGCGGTCAAGGTCCGGAAATCAAAATGCGTGAGATTGAACATCGATTCCCTTTCCTCCTTTTTCGTCTTCTATCCCCTTTTCCTTTCTTTGTTTACTTTTTTCCGATTTCGCCCTCTCATTTTTGCGCTTTTTCGTCTTTTTCAAATCCAGAGTTTGGGTGATACATGTACTGTAATTAAGCTTTCCAAGCGGGGTTCAGGGCGGCCGCCAAAACATTTTTGTGCATTTTAAACCCTAAAATTGCGACTAACAGAAACAATTTTTCGTCGCTACCGTAGAAAATTGCGTGTGATAGACAGAAAAATGAAATGCGTGAGATAAAACTTAAGCGGGCGGAGAGGCGCGAGTAAACTGAAAATGCGTGAGATTCACGCGAGATGCGTGAGACTTGGCAGGGCTGCTGCGTCTGTCTGTCTGTCTGTCGCACTCGCTGTGTGTGTCACTAAAATTCAAAACGGATAAACGTATCGCGATCAGATATTTGCACTCCGAATAGAAGCATTATTTTTGCATTTTCTTTTTATGCCACGTAAGTCAGCTTCGTCCAAAACGGCTGTGGCATAAAAAGCCGCATTTTAGCGACCCGAACTATATCTAGGCTTCAAATTCTAACACTGTCTTCATTGCCCAAGTACATTGCAGACCATTTTGAGATCGAAACAAAGTAAATGTGTTAAAATGACAACGTGTATATTTTATAACGCGACAAGTGGCCGTTTTCCGGTGATATTTTAGTTTTTATACTTACAGACAATGTACATGTACATTTCTGAATGAATAGCACGGCGTCTCGCGGCTTTCCGACATCAATTGGCCGTCTAGTTATCTCCGCCAAGGTAAACGTGGTGAACATTGGAGGAGATTAAAAGATTGGTCGTTCTGTCCGTCGTTCTGTGTTTGTGTGTGTGTGTGTGTGTGTGTGTACACGATGACTCATCATCATCTTCGCATGTCATACACAACCTTTTTTTCAGAAACTCACCTTCAGGTCAGATCCTTCGGCCGATTTTTGCGCGCGATGGCTCAAACGACGCAGTCTCGCGCAAGGATGTGCCTTTTGGGGGTTAAAAAATTCGAAATTAATATTTAACGTATTTATTCGAAAAAATCGAAAAAAATTACAATGGCGCCTATGGGGAAAATTAAGCAATTCTTTAAACGGTCATAACTTTGGCTGTGTATAAGATAGAGTCGTAATTTTTGGTTCTAGGGTATGGTTTTCGGGGATGGCGAATCTAACGGTGTCA
>Ga0209367_1009924_pt1 | contig 12832 bp, 7 predicted proteins | sample WorMetLIZISLAND2_FD_187412 | JGI IMG/M metagenome (GOLD analysis project Ga0209367, IMG submission 187412) | Marine gutless worms symbiont microbial communities from Max Planck institute for Marine Microbiology, Germany - Olavius geniculatus... ... | reverse complement strand
CCCCTTTCTAGTCCGATCTCCATAAAGAAACGTACATGTACTTATCACAGCACTTTCAAGAGCAACGCACCAGTTAAATAATGAGTTAAAGTGTTTAACTGTATGGGGCTTTGTGCTGAAGGTTTTAACTAAACCTCGTGGAGGGCTACATCCAGGGGGATAAAATCCGTTCTCCTTTCAGACTCAAGTACAGCTGTTGTTGCGGTTGAGGCGATCTGTAGACGGTGCACCGTGCATTGTGAATTTGATAAATTATTGTTGTCCAGCCAGGCAGGTGGAAAGTCAGTCAGTCAACACGCTTTAGACTGATAGGCCGCACAGTACCAGACAGACATTGCAATGTGGGCCGTGGTCCTATTAATAAGAGCGCTCATCGCTCGCTGGGCTGAATGAACACCGGTCGAGAACGCGCTACAGCTACAGCTATAGGGGCGCCGCTCAGCTGTATCTCAGCTGACTGAATGTTCTTCGCTATGCAGCAGTGCTACGATAAAAATGGACACCACATTTGTTGTGTTATGACAACTCATTTGCAGACTCATACAGGCCTACTGCGCTGTCGACGAGCAACTCTCTGGAAATCTCTATGCAGTACTAACTAGCTATTTATCCTCTAGATTACTTAAGCCATCCATGGAATGAACTATAATACTATAATGCACAATATCACTTTACTTACGACGTCTTATAGGCAGCAGTATGCGTCGCTTGTCCGTTTGTCTGTCGTCCCAACTCGAAAACAAAAAAACGTAGACAAACCAAAATCGGTGTGAGCGTTTCTTAAAGCAGACCTGGAAGTAGCCAGTGTGACAATTTTCAGTCCAAACGGTCAAAGATCAAGGTCACCAGACATCAAAACTGTCAGAAAAAAACACACATTTGCGTAGTGACGTAGTGACCTATTTCCCTGTCAAAGCCAGAGACGCCCGGCAACTGGACGGACGGCGGCATATAATGCTGGCACTCGACCCCGAAATCTCTTATTGCTATTATTATTACTGCGAAATCATGAACTGACCGTCAAAGTCGCGATAGATGTCGTCGTGTAGTCTTGCCGCGGAGCCGAAATCAATCAGATTGATATCTCCAGTGTCTAGGTCAATGATGACGTTTTCATCTTTGACGTCTCGATGCACGACCCCGGCGTCTCGCACGTCACACAGAGTCGTCACGATCTGCCTAAACACCCGGCATGCCTCGACCTCGTCGAGAGCTCCACACTGAGTGATGTGGTCGAACAGGTCGATGCTGCGTGCCGGTCGTTCCAGGACCAGCACGTATCCGTCAGGACGCCGGTAGAACTCCAGCAGACGCAGGATTCCCGGCACGTGATCCACTCGACGTAGCAGATCGACCTCGTCTGGAACGTACTGCCCGTCATCCTGAACAGACGCACGTTTCACTTCGTTTTTGCAAAAATAATAGATCTTGTATTTTTGTGCAGTTTATGGAATGTCAGCCAAACAAAATCGACAATTGCCGTTTCCGCGATATCAGCAGTTTAACGTTAAGACTAACGTTTTATAGCGGCAAGTTCGTGAATTCAGTCCAACGAGCACAAGTAGTTTGTGATAGAGAGGATTTTGTCGAAAACGATATATTGAATTCAAATTCATTTCAGTAAATGTACAATCCAAGTATATCTGCAACTGCCATTCTTAAAAATGTAAAACCCAACAACGTACCTGCAGGACTAAATTCAATACTTTGGACTTGTGTATGTGTTTGATCGCCACCTGCAGATTAACATTTAAGCACCGCTCATTAGCTCTTTTTACAACAAAATGCATTAAACTATGACATCTTTATAGCACTGCTTACTACTTCAATTTAATTCACCCTTGAATAGTTTGTCGTTTATTGTAGTGCGATAACAGTGCGTTCTGCAGTCTCTATATCAAAATAGTCTCTGGCTGAGTTTGAATTCATCAACATTCTTAAACGTTATCTGGTAGACACACTGCTGCTCGACTGTCAAACTTTAATTGTATTTGATCGGCAGTTAAAACCCGCAGATCCGAAGATATGAAATTTGTTGGCTTTTTTGTTCATTTCAAAGCATATTTCGCTTGTTTTTGCTTTACCCAGACAGTGCAAAAGCTGACGTTAGATAAGATGAGAACGCGAACAGTCATTCGACAACCAAGTGTATCAGGATTCAAAAACATGCGTAGCCTACCAAAAATTATTGAAATCTGATAGTCCTTTTTCGAGTTACAACCGATACAATCGATTATAATGTGCTGGGTGTTTTTATCGGAACACTACAGTGTATAATGCAGCCTCCTAGTTGCCGAGTTATTTAATGTTTTGAACACTCTAGGCAAAGAAGACAAAGGAAGCAAACGCTGTCGATGGACTTACAGGCAGTCCGTCGCTAATTCTCTTGCCGGAGTAAACCGTGCCGAAACCGCCACTGCCGATCACACAGCCCAGTTCGTAGTTTCTCTCCAGCAAATCATGACCCATCCTCCGTTCCACTGTAACACACAATTATACGTAGCTTGCACGATCTTTTGCTATACGCTAATTAACCGAAATTTTGCACAATTCAGCTGCCGTTTTTTTCCTTTAGATACATAACGAAATTATACACACAATGCACGTGGCCTGATGAATTCGATGCAACTTTTTTTGTTAAGCAGATCCCGTAAATATATACATCAAATTAATTCGCATTAATCAACTTGGTTCCAAAGTCTGCAAAATGACAAAACTAAGATAGAATTGTGTAGGCCGAAGGACGCAAACATTGCACGAGTTTCTCGCCGACATGCTATTGTGTTCTTTATAAATTTAATTACTGAAATTTATAGGCCTAATATAAATACACCATAGAAGCGTAATTATTTTTTGCAGAAAATTATAAGTTTTTTTTCCAAATTTAATGATTCCTCCCAGTCTCTATTATTAAGCAGGCCTGAGTAACCTATAAAATCCAAATCTGCACAGTAAACTTACGGCGACTTTTGGTGCGTTTCTGCGCCGGAGAAGGACTCTTGCTGGACTCTCGTATGATCTGTGACGAGATGAGCTGCGTAAGCCGCGACAGAACCGCCGTCATTTTCACTCGTACAAGTTTAACTCGCAAAGACACAAACATTAGACGTTAGACCCTGATTAGCCGCGGAATAAATAGTAATTTGATAATAATAACGGGTCGGCGCGTTGGCGCGTGCTTATATAGCGGCTGAACCATGGCACGTGCGTCACTCATTGCTCGCGCTAGGTGAGGCCGCCGTAGGCCTACTGCAAATAGCTGAATTCAGGGGCGTCTACATGTGGGACAAAACCTCAAACGCGACAAAAAAAACAGAACAGAGTTAGGTACAGTGCATGCAGCTGTCAATTAACTCGGGTTTGGCAGCACTATCACTGACGTATCGTGCGATGGCGCTGTCAAACCCGAGGTGATTGGCAGCATCTGTACTGTACGTAGCCGCGCCGTTTTTTTGTCGCGTGCGAGGTTTCGTCGCACATGTAGGAACCCTTATACGTCAGCTGTGCTGAAACCACCGCCGCTCTATGCCGAATATACGTCATACCTCTCATCTACCTGCCCACTTACTTAGGCTATCACATTACATCTCGCTCTGCAGATAAACAGTTATAATAAACAAATAAACAGGTGTTCGATCGAACGATCGCTGTAAAGCAGAACGGTTTTTGTTTTGTTTCAGTAATTTCGGCGGCGTTTCAACGCGACTCTATTATAGCCTATAGAATGGCCTACATAATGCATCTTAAGGGCATAAATCATATTTTACAGCTATGTTTACAGACCACGGGCAGAAAGTTGAATTGAATGATGTGGGCGGCGGACTAGAATGTGGCTCACGATTGAAAACAAGTACTTGACGGACCGACGACGACAGGAATGACAGTGTCTACTACGTCTGGAGGCCAGGCACATTGAACGACGGCTCGATCTAATGACCTACAGGGCGGGCCAGGAAAATTAAAGCCACTTTTATTTTTTGAATAACTCCACAAAACATTGGTTGGTTTTGATAATTTTTGGCACGCAACATCAAGAAAAAACTTGACGTGAACGACTATAGTTTTGGCCACCTTATCTTAATACTGTGGCTACACTACCTTGCAAAATTCAGAAGCCGTAGATTGGATGTTTACAACGAATAATACTGGGTAGCGCATGCATCGGCTTAGAAATGATTAATTAAATAGCTACAAACACGAGTAACAGGTATTATCTCTTAAAAAGTCACACGTGTCACATCACATCATTATAGCATGTGCTCAAAATGCTCTTCTCCAGCACGAATGCCTGCGGTGGACGTTGATGTCACTCGCCAACAGCACATGTTTAATAAACGCTGACCCAGAGCGGTTCACTCGCTGTTGATTGTCGTTTTGGTTCGCCGATGTACGATTTTAAATAAGTAACAGATTTTCAATGATTTTGTGGTCTCACACTCTTTCTGAGCCAACGCATGCGCTACCCAGCTGATCTTCCAAGCTTGTCGTCAGGGCAACGTTCAGCCGCTAATGCACAGGTTACACTGGTTTCGGATGCCAGAACGTATTTCGTGCCGGCTGACAGCGCTGGTGTATCGCTGCGTCCACGGCTCCGCACCCGGCTAACTGGCTTCAGATCTGCAGCGCGTGTTGTCACACCTCAACGCACGTCGGCGACTGCGTTCTTCAACTAGCCCCCTACATCAGCGCCGGTCGCTCCACGCGCTGTGCATTCTACCATTAGCGACCGCACCTTCCCGGCGACTGCTAAATCGGTCTGGAACAGTTTGCCGGGGCGTCCAAATCCGTCCACGGGGAGGGGTTCTCGGCAAATAGGTAAAATATACGCAATTTTTTTATTTATTAGAAGTACATATACCTTTTTCAACGCACCTACAGGTCAGACCCCTTAAGGGATTTTCACGCGCTATGCCGCAAACGACGCGGTCTCAGGCAAGGTTCAAATGTTTCAGAGTTAAAAATTTGAAATTAATATTTAACGTATGTATTCAAAAAAATCACAATATGGCGCCTATGGGGAAAATTAAGCGATTCTTTAAACGATCATAACTCCTGCTGTGTATAGAGTAAGAGTCGTAATTTTTGGTTCTAAGGTATGGTTTTTGGGACCGGCCAATCTAATGGCGACATTCAAATTTTCCCCGGATCGAATCTGGTTGCCATGGCAACGAAATTTGAGAAAAATGGGCTATAACTCGGTTTCTGTAATAGATATTTCTAAGATCTTTGGATTCTTTGCGTCTAATGGGGGTTTTAGGAGACGAGCTATTAAATGAGGCCAATCTAATTCTACCACAATCGACCCTTGTGGCCATGACAACGAAATCTGTGAAATTTGGCCAAAACTGGCTAAAACTGGGTTTGCACAGTAGTAGTATAGATAGCCCGAAATATCTGTGGCCCGATATCTACATAACCGTGCAAGAAAGATGCATGGTCAATACTGACCATCCATAGAAAACTCCCATAGCAACCTTAATAGTCATGTGACCAATGTCACGTGAGCCCAAAAAGTCAAGATCGTGACAGCAAAAATTACAAAAGGTGATATTATTCAGCAGCACACTGACACATTGTCAATGCGATGCGATGCGGGCAATATCACCTTTTGTGATTTTTGCTGTTTTCGATGTGCTAGTCCTTAAATGTTGCCGTTAACAAGTGTATAAACTGATGTTTTGTATACTTATCGTGTCTAAAAAATGGACCCATTATAAATTTCCAAATAATTCTAGCTATCCTGATTCAATATGAACATAAATTTGATACAAGAATCATCATATAATCAAAAATTAGCAAGTTAATAACAGTTGTTACTTTGTGATAAAAAAGTTAAGAACAGCACCACTTACGGCCTATAATGTACAATAGAACACGTGTTGTTCCCTCTACTGTACGTGTAATGTGCAAACGTAGGCCTACCATCACACCAAAATGAACCCAAACATAATGTACATTTTTTACAAAATTTAAATGCAAAGCAACAACAAAGCTATTCAGCAATAAATGAAAATGTGGTCATCTAATTACAAATAGTTGACTCCAAACCACCACCAATCAGCGCAATGAGAATTCTAACACAATTAAAATAAAGAGTCCTGAAATGAGAAATTTGCCAAGCCAATATACACCGTGTCGGGAAAAAACATCCTGGACATTTTTGATCGTAGCTTAAAAAAGAATCAGCAGATTTTAATAATTTTTGACAGGAATACTTCTGACACAACTGGCCATCAAATGACCACTTAATTTCCCACCGCACCTAATGTCTGCTTCTGCACTACCTGGGGAAACAGAACCAACAAAATAGTTTTTTCTGTCCAAGGAGCCTTATTATTTAATCAAAATATGACACAAAACACATTTTTTACATATCTGCCACCTGGACTGACAGTTCATCCAATTGTCCGTTTTACGACTGCCTACAGTAAAAAATGTTTAAAGTGTCAGCCCATTACGAGACCACAGGCACAGAGATGGTTTCTCGTTTCGTTGACAGCAGTGTCAATGATGTTCTGCTTCAGACCAATCCAGACTCCACCAGTCACTTATTGAATTCATCAACATTCGTGAAAGTCATCTGGTTGACACAGTGCTGCATGACAATTAGACAATGTAATTGTCTGGCTATTTGGGGCCACAGTTGAAGATATAAAACTTATTAAAGTTTGTTCATTTTAATGTGCATATCACTTGTTTTGGTTTTCTAGGTAGTGCAGAAGCAGACACTGAGGGAGATGGTAAATTGGCCGGTCATTTAATGGCCAGTTGTGCCAGCAATATTTGTACCAAAAATTATTAAAATTGGTGGACATTTCTTTGAGTGACAATCGATAATCTTCGGGATGTTTTTTCCAAATACGGTGTACTGCTAAAAACGCTTCAAAATAACCAAAATATACGGTGCATCGTGTTAGGATACTAACAAGTAACAGAGTAACTGGGTGCTCAAAAGTTCAATTTTGTCCCTAAACTTCTCCAAAATAATAAGATTTTCAGCCCAAAGTTTTGTATCTTTGGAAGAAAACTCTAACAGAAATTTTTTTCCATTGGTAAATTTTTTCAAAAAGAAGGTAAATCTGTGGGAGGTAAAGGGTCCCCCTGCCAAGACGCCACTGTAGTTATCTCCGCTAATGGAACGAAGTGAATTGGAGATGATTATGAGATTGGCCGTTCTGTCCGTGCGTCTGTGTACACGATAACAGCGCAAGCAGCAACGCCGGCTATTACATTAACCTCCCTCCCCTGCAACGAAGTGGCTCTTCCTTCTGCCTCCGCTTTCGGCAGGAACGGTGGCGCCCTCCTGTGAAAACTTCTACACTGGCGGAGATATGCACTCTCACGAGCGCCTTCTAGTTTCAAATATGGTTATCATTCATGATCGTGTGCAATGAACACACACTTTCTACTGGGCATTCAATAGAATAGCATGAAACATACAAATTATGTAAGCAGCTTAGAAAGAACAGCCAGCACAAGGAAAGACTTAATGTAATTTCATATGTAAGTGAAACTTATCTGAGAAATTTTGTAACTGGATATGAGAGATACAACGTGGGACATTGCTTCAGTACAGATGCAATGTAAAGTTATACTGAATATAGTGCACGAAACTGCTAATTAATCAATGACTAAGTCACTGAATAAATATCAGATCAGATCCTCTACCATAAAAAACTGCATATTCACAGGCAACATTTTGCTTTGCATCGCCAATGGATGACAAACAAAATTCTGGTGAAAGCTATGTATACATAACACTTGTGATTTCATGAGGCAGTGGATTTAGGCATGTTCAGCATGTTCCACTAAACAGGGCCCCCCAAAAAGGGGCCTCCAGAATGTCAGGCAGGAGTGCAACATTATCTGGCTTGTGCCACTGTGAGGGCCTCTTAATGGCAGGTTTCTACGTTGAGAATTTTATTTGGTGCAGCAAAACATTCTTCAAATCTTTGGCCTAAATACTGCTACCAAATACGAAAAGCTGCGTAAGGCAATAACAGCAAAACTGTGCACAGTTAAAATGCTTAATTTACGGCAAGTTTTTCTACATAAATGTCAGAAAACTTGTGTGGGGATTTACAGAAATGGATCCAATCCTGTATAAATCCGGCCCTGCAGAGTGGCTGCAAACATCAGCTGAAGCACTAGGGCTCACAGTTTTCCATGGAAAATTCTGCCAAATTCCGCAGACCAGTTTGCAAAATTTTGTGGTTCACTGCAGCAAAATCATCTAAATTCTATGGCTGACCACAGCCTTCTATTCGCGAGTAAACTGAGGTATATCCTGTTCAGAAACTTCAGTTATTGGAGGCCGGCATTGTGCTAAGTAATAAATCTGTTCTTTACAAAACAGCAATCTGTCAAGTCGCATTGTTTTTGTTTATGACTGTGCCCTACTGCAATAGCTATTAGCAAAGCCCACAATTTTAGGCAGTTCAGTGTTTTCTTCTGTGATATAGTTAGTGCATAATTACATTATCAAGCCAACAACTGAACCAATCACCAGTCATTTCTTAACTCCTGCGAAATTTCGCAGAAATATCGGAATTCCATGGAAAAAGGCAAAATCTGTGGCTTGGTTCAAAATTCCATGGCCCATGAAAAACTATGGGCCCTAAAATCACTAAAAGTTCATTCTTGGAGATTTAGCTTCACTCAGGAAGAGGAGGCTGGTTAAACGACAAAGAAATGAAAGCAACAGTATGGTAATAAGCTATCATCAGTGTATGTGACGACATTTCACATCCAAAAAACCTCCTAAGACATTGTACCCAGCTGAAACATCCTCCCCCGCACATTCACACTGCTAATTTACAGGGATGAAAATGGAAAAACCTAGGTTTTCAAAAAACGTTTTTCAGTTTTTTAAGCGTTGTGACTTGGTGGTGTAACAATAGCGTGCCAGACTGGTGAACAAAGATCCTCGAATCGAATCGGGCCACTACGCTGCCAGGTAGCAATTCTGGGCAAATTGTTCACATACGTGCCTCCGTTCAACAAGTAGTATAACCTGGTACCGGTCAAACAGCAGTGATGCCCCGCAGCTGGGAAGGTAATCATAGGTCTGGCGTCACACTGGCCATGCGTCACGGACTCAAGTGGTCTATCTACATATTGGCTCAAAGACCTTAGAAAGGGAGATGAGCACTTGCCTATGCCCCTGTGGGGTGTAGCACCTTTACCTTTTATACAAAAAACAGCACACACTATACACCATTTCTCATGTCGCGCTCGTTTTTGCTGAGGAGAAGACGTGACATCAGAACTCAAAAACCATGACAAAATATAAAATAAAATAAGACAAACTGTATTAAATTGCATGACAAATTAAAAAAACATAAAAATTCGATTTCAGGGTTTTTAAAATACTTTTTAAAAATCTAAAACCTAGGTTTTCCAGCCAATTTTCCATCCCTGCTCATTTATTTTATCAACAAAACCCCCAGACAGCCCCAGACACCACGCGATGCTACAGTCCTCAAGTCTGTACAGTACTGCAGCTAAATGTGCCTATCTTTCGGCATTGGGCTCTTCCCTTTATCAGCTGTAGTAGACCCAGTTGCAGCATCGTTCTTTGCCTGGGCACTGTCCCGAGAGCTTGTACCGGCTGCAGCGACTTCACTATTCTTTGCTGCAGCGGCTGAGTTCTTCTTGAGGCTGGCAAGGTACTCATGCTGCGACTGGGCAATCACTTGTGCTAGGATGTCTGCATCATCTCCCCACTCTGTGAACCCTGTCAAAAACCATGTGCACCAACACTGTTCAGTGTCCAATTTATGAAGCAAATCAAACACTTTGTAACAAAAAAAATGCCACATTTGTGTATCAAACATTAAACAATCATTGATTAGGCTATACCTCATCAGTGCCAGTGATGGAAATTTATATTTTTTTGTGCTGCTGATTGGTAAAGTAGTCAGTTTATAAGAAAACTGAAAGTTTTGCCAGAAACCTTCACAAACTTGGACTTGAATTGGAAAATAAAAGTACCAAATTCCGTAAAAGTCCAACTCGGCTCAAAATTTTGTGGAATGCATAAAAATGTACTCGTTACATATTCTGTGCACCTTAACATCAATAACCTCTTTACACAACAATTAACATTTCACCAAACACTTGTTAATCCTTCCATATTTTTACGGCAAGAAATCATAAGCCTCGAATAGAGTACATTGGGGCTTCATAGAATGTGTGAAAGCATTATGTGTGAAGAACTGAAAATGGAAGGCACCAGTTCACTTTTGACAGGCTGCAAGCTGTCCCAGACCTAACCAAACAAACAGAAAGTAATGCACTTTGATATAAAAGTAATGGGGAAGTGTCTATGAAGAGTTTCAAACTTTGTCAAGTTGAGTTTCGAGTTTTAACTCAAAACCGTAACTAAAAACCTAACTCTAACAGAGTAACACAACTCAACGCCTTTTAGCTATAAACTGTCGAGTAACTGTACTTGATGTTCAACGCATCATCGAGTTTCGCAACTCAACAAATGCATCAAACTTCAAGTCACGAAAGTCAAAACTCAAACATCAAGTCAATAATTTTCTCTCCTCGTCCATCTGTGAAACCTACCAAACATGTGCGGGGGCAGCTCGTTCATGATGGATGCAGTTTCAGAGAAGCTGGTACTAGGTACTGCTGGCGGCGGAGCAGGAACAGGTGCCCCACCGACAGCGCCCTCTAGTGACAACCCCGATGGGTCACTAGCGACTGACGGTGAACTGCGGACACCACAGCTTGGTGATGACGGAGTACCCACTACAAAACACACACATAAACCAATCACAGCACAGCAAGATGACAGTTGAGAAATCTAGGCAGATAGGTGGAAAAAACCCAGCACCTGGGCATTATTTGTTAAACCCACCTAAAAACTGCCAAAAAACCATCCCAAACTTACTCCAATTTTGGTTTCTTATTCCATCTATAATAGCATATGTAATTATGGTTATTGATTAAGTTTTTAGAACTTTCAAACCTGAATTTTGGGGGTATTTATTCGATGTGGATGGTATCTTCTAGCAACTAGCAACTTCTGGCTCATTCTACAGGGTGCGGCATAAAAAAGTAGCCCCCAAAAGTTTTTTGATTTTTCTCAGCAACCGTTTAGAATTTTAGTGTAAAATTTTACAGTTTTATTTAGTGAAACCGTCTACATCAAACTGCCAAGTAAAATGTGACTGTTGAAAAACGACGAAGTTATAGACCTTTTAACGTGACTGCCTATCGATTTTTCAGCATTAAAAATGTTTAACCTAAAAATGCTATTTAATTTTCAAAAACCGCTTAACACGTTTTGGTCGATGACGTCACAGTGATGTTTTGATAAACAGTAATTTATTTTGTTTAGAAATTATTACTTAATTATCGTTTTTAAAGCAATCGCCGGCTGCTCACCAGGTTCATCTTCCAGCAGGATGGCGCGCCAGCACACAGCGCGCAGCGCACGGAAACAGGCTGCGAGCCAACTGTCCAGATTTCATCACAAAGAACCATTGGCCTCCAAATTTGCTGAATATAAACCCAATAGACTATCAGGTGGGGTGCAATGTTGGAGGCTTACTCCAAGCTTAAAACAAAGTCGAAAACTATCGCCGAAGTCAAAGAAGCGCTTCAGTTTATCTGGGGCAACCTACCACAAGGACCGATCGACAAGACTGTGAGACTTATGTTGGAGCTTGGAGCTGGTGGTGGACACTTCGAACATTCACACTGACATAAAATTCTGGCATCTGATCATTAGTTAACTGTGTTGTTTCAACGATGTTATTACATTGGTGTAGTAGCTTGAACATATTTTAACGCTGAAAAATCAGTAGGCGGTCATGTTAAAAAGTCTATAACTTTGTCGTTTTTCAGCGAAATCAAATTTTACAAGGCAATTAGATGTACAAAGTTTTACTGAATAAAACTGTAAAATTTCAAATTAAAATTCCAAACGGTTGCTGAAAAACCAGCGAAAAACTTTTGGGGGCTACTTTTTTGCTGCACCCTGCAGTAACGGATAACTCCAAGGCTCATTAAGTTGGGCCATTTAAAACCTGGGATAAACCAAAAAAGCCAAAACCCATCAGGTTGGCCATTTTCAAAAACGTGAGTTGTTTCAACCCTAGTATTATGGAGCAACAACTCTATACTAGCACAGTAATGTTATTCTTCACATTACTTTACCAGTAGGAAGAAGAGGCACGATGGGTGCAGCAGTCGGCAGCTGTTCAACGGCTGGACTGTGGGGTGATCGAGATGTCCGAGGTTCAGGTGATATTGTCTGTTCCCACCATGATGACGACACTGACGCCACAGCCTCCGTAGCTGAGCTGCATGTTGCACATGCACTCCGTGGCTACAATCAAATGCAGACAAACAATAACGATAATAATAAGGCAAACAATTTCTAACACACCATAATGCAGCAAATCATTGTAAGAATGGGATATGTCCGGTCTATCAATTAAGCACGCAATCTGAGACTTTTAAAGCAGCCTAAGTAATACAAACTACTGCTAGTCGTTTCTCCTTAGGTACGAAAAACTTAAAACCAGATCTAGGTACCTGGGTACCCAGTTCCCAAAATGTGTAACCGTGCAAGTCACTAGTGGCTAGTAAAGCATTAGAGGTTAATTTTAACATTATGCACTATGCAAATTCACGTTTTACTTCACTTACTAACTTAGTTTATTATGAGTAATAGTCGATAATAGCGATGACTCGATATATCAAAAATATCGATATATCGTTTTCGATATCGATATATTGTACGATACGTACAATACATGATGTCGTATAGTATCGTATGGTCCAAAAAATATCAAATTTTTCGATAAATCGC
>Ga0209367_1009923_pt1 | contig 12833 bp, 6 predicted proteins | sample WorMetLIZISLAND2_FD_187412 | JGI IMG/M metagenome (GOLD analysis project Ga0209367, IMG submission 187412) | Marine gutless worms symbiont microbial communities from Max Planck institute for Marine Microbiology, Germany - Olavius geniculatus... ... | reverse complement strand
AGCCCATTTTACTATACTGGGCGGAAAGTCTGTTTGTCTCTGTGTCAGCCCCATCTAGTGCCTTCCTTGTTGCACGATCGCGGACCCCAACCGTGGCCTTTGAGTCGTTGGGCCTTGGGTACGTGCCTGCCACCTGCTCCCATGGGCAGCCTGAGGGCAGGGATGGGGTTGCGGGGTCTTCTTTCCTCGCTGATTCTGCCAAGTTTGTCAGTTCGCTGTTCGCTCAGCTTTGTGGCGACATCTGGTGAATAACGGCTACCCCCCATCATCCCTTCCCCCACGTCCCATTCTGAGACCTCAAAGCCAGCCATGAATTTCATAGTCTCTGCCACGTGTGCTGGCTCATGCTGGCAATTGGATCAGTGGCGCTGTCTGCATGTTACGACCATGTACCGACTTCCGCCCCTCCCAAACTCTTGCACGTAGCTTATAACAACTAGCAAAGTAACCCGCCCATGGGGCGGGTACTTTGCTATCTGTTTAATTTTCTTAACTGTCTAATGGGCCAGTTGCACAGTGGGGCATCACCATTTTAAAGAATGGCACCTTTCTGCAGCAAACCTGGTCAATTGCTGCGAATTGCTGATTGTTATCAATCAGACAACGTTATGCACAGTAATATTGTTCATTCACAGTATGTCCTCCAAGCAAAAAGTCTGCAAGAACAACTCTTTAAGTAAACGAAAAAACGCTTCGTCTGCAGCTGACTGTTACTGCCATATGCTTGCTCTAACGCTGACATCGTCACTAACTGACTGATGATCGCTGCAAAAGTGGGCGAACCATTCGAATACTTTCAAACATGATAAGTGTTGTTGATAATTACTACAGATAATCTACAATAAATTTCAGCACTTTCTACGCCTTTTGCGACTAAAAAATTTTATATGATTATTCTTTGCATATGCCAAACATCAACGCTCATCATTTATATCTTAATAATGATGTCACAGCATGATGTCATAAATGAAACTACGGTAAATGATGCACAATAGTGGCTGTACAATTTTATAATAGTTTTGCTTTTTAGCTGTCACTGTGTGCTTACTGAGAAGAACAGTCCTGGAATTTATTGATCTCCCCTCTTATTCACTTTCTTGATTACAGGGAAGCATTGAAGAGAAGCTGCTGACAAGAATTGCATGCAGCAAATCAGTGCAGAAGAAGATCACAAGGTGGCGCCAGGAACACGAAGATTGGGAGGCTTTGGCGGCGTTTGCCGTTTCCAAAACGACCGGCCGACGTTTTAAGCACAGACTACACAGAGACTCAAATTCAGCTGTTGCCAGTGGTTCCACAGAAACTGAAACAACTGTTAGTCCGAATAATTCTCGTGATGTGACAGCTGTAAATCTTTCTAACACAGTGCAGGGTGATGTTAAAATGTTGGATTCAGACTCTGTAACTTTCGTCGATGAAAACCGACAGACATCGTCGAATGATAGTAAGTCACTGAGAAATAAACTTGTACAGAATAAACCTCGACGCAGTGAGCAAGTGACAGAATGTTCCCGCATGAAGGAGCCGAGTGTTGGGTCCCCTTCGGTCTCTTGGTTTGATGCTGTTGTTAGGCAGATCAGTCTTGATGAACTTTCGGATGAAGAACTGTTTCTACCACCGCCCGACGATGAAGACGAAACTTTGGCATCCACGCAGGCAGCTGCAATTCCATCGAAGATAGCAAGCGGCTTTTTTGTTGTTAGTGATGAGGAAGATTTGGGTGATAATAACTTTTCTGCTAACAAGGCACCAGCCCAGACTACAGCGTCCTTATCTTCGGATACTGATGAGAGTGGTGATGCTGCTGCGAGTGCTAGTGAGTTACGGAATAGTGTGAAATTTTCGACAATGTTTGCCAGGTCGCTTTCACAACGCCGCTCTTATAATGCTGTTGTTAATCCTAGCGGTCGTGATAAAAAGGCGAAGAGTTCCAGTCGTCAGAATCAGCAGCAGAGAGCGAAGGAAAATAAACGATCCGGTGGCAAACGATTTTCCGACAAACCATTTATGAAGTCTCGAGGAAGTTTTCCAAACTCACGTGGCGGCCACTACCCCCAAAGCGACAAAAAGTATTCACGTGGAGATACCATGATGAGCAAAAAGTATGTAGAACTGGCTTCAGTCAGGTTTAGTTACATGGGAATTATAATAGTCTTTTTATTCCATTTGTAGTGTAGGCCTAATATTTAGATCATGTTGGTGGTGATGGCAACGTCATAGAAGTTTCCTACTGCTGTTTTTTTTACTGAATTTGCGGGTTACTGCATTACATTAACAGTGTTTCATGAATGGTCCAACAAACTTAACTCGAGCTTGACAACAATACTGCTGGTATTCAGTTCTTAATATTTTTGCGAAGTATCAAGTGCTGTTAAATTCTGACTATATAGTGATTCTTTGTACTAAAATTTGTTGATATATTGATCCGGAAATGTTAGATTTATTTCCAAAATGTATCAGGCATCCATTTTTTGAGACACATTTATGTGAATTTTGATGTAATGTGCAGTGCTAAAGGTGGTCACTACAGGAGTAAAGGCTCATTAAAAATAACTACTACAGGTGATACAGATGCTCAGTCTGGAAGTAAAAAATCAGGTACCTTTCAGTTACTATTGCCATCTTAAGCCCATGTGACAAATGTATGTTGGATAATAATGTGTGTATTGTATAAAAGAAATCTGAGCTAATGCTCATGAGACATGCGAGAGCCTATGGCAGTACCTGTTCGCTGGTCATCTTGGTCTATATCCATCAATTTCGTTGCAATTCACTCTTTTGCAACCAAAAATTGCCCAAAAAATCACTTAAAATCAATAATTTTAGGGTTCATTATCATCGATGTTGACATTCCGAAGCAGCTTGTCGCCAGTGCTTGTTATTTTAAGCAGCATGTCTGTGCCTATCTGCAACCATTTTCACACTAGACAAGACAACAGCGGATAAATAACCACTTTTTAGAAGGGCATCCCTCTTTGACACCCACGTGTGCAGGCCTCTTTGAATCTAGAGGATCCAGACTTGGACTGCTGAAATTTACATTCAATGCTGAAAATTTCATATGCAGGTTGTCTTGGTCTGTCTCCAGCTATTTCGGCACAGTTCACTCTTGAAATGCGTGTCACAGCCCAAAATCGCAAAAAATTCACTAAAACCCCTTATTTTTGGGGTTAAAGGTCATTCAAGGTCATCGATGTTGACAGTGGTTGTTATGATAAGCAGCATGTCTGTGCCTATCTGCAACCATTTTCACATCAGATGAGCCAATAGCGGTAGAATAACGTCTTATTAGGAGGGGTGCCCCTCTTTCGCCCCCTTGTTTGTCGGGACCTTTTTCACCCAGTGGCATGAAATTTTGTTGCAAAATACTAGAGACACCAAGCTGTCATATGGTGAAACCCCGAAGTCTCTATCTCAACTGGTCGTGGTACCGGGTCGTGACGGATGGACAGACGGACAGAATTACTGTAGCTAATACGCGCTATTGCTAGCCTTGCGCGTAAAAAGTTGATTACGGAATTGAACTATTTAAGGACAAAAGGTATCCGTCTTCAGCACAGAGCACTATAACAATAACTAAACATGCCCATATTTGAAATTGATTGTACACTATCTCCCAAAAAAGATCCTGACATTATCGATCGTAGCTTTAAGTAGGATTATCAGATTGTAGTAATTTTCGGCACGACTATTGCGGAGACAACTGGCCATTAAATGATTGACCTGTCAATTGCTAACCTCACCCAACAATAGTTATTCCATTTTAAAGTTACAGTCAATAATGTCGGTTTTGGGACGCAGAGTACTTTGTATGTAATTATTGTGACTGTGTGTGATAAGCTGTTGATTCTTAATTTACCAGACATTCAAATGTAATTACCTTACTTAATATTTTTTGGTAAACCAGCATACATGTATTTGATGGAGTCTGTTCATGTTTGGCTGACTTCAAAGTAGAGAATTTTGAGGACTGTTGCTGGTTGTTTTTACAGCAGACTGTATAGTGGTTATGGATCATATGGCACCCCCTCTGTTCCTGAATGGCTGTGAATTTTGCAGTAGTTATTTGCGTTTCTCAACATGTGCATGCATGTACCCAGTAAAAAATGGGGGGTAGTTTTGTTAAGGGTTAGATCAGAACTCCCCCCTATTTTTCACTTGGCAATGTGAAGGGGAGGAAAGAACATGGAGGGAAAGGGGGTGAAGCATAGGGGAGTAGGGAGAAAAGAGAAAAGGGGTTAATGGAGGGGAGGCAGGGACTTCACCTTGAAAGTGGAGGAGGGGAACTTGAGCCTGAAAATGGGGGGAAACTTGCACCCTATTTCGATTTCAGATTTGGGGGATAGAAGTCACTGTTTGCACGTGGTAGCTGTATCTGGTCGTGCAGGTGCAGGGAAGTTGCATCCATCGTGGGAGGCAAGCAGACAGCGCAAAGAGCGTGAAAAGAACGTCTTCGTCTTTCAGGGAACAAGAAAAACATTTGTCGACGATGACTGATGCTGATAAACTAAATGAGTATAAATTCAACAAATTACCACAATATTTATTAGTGCAGTCTTCCTGGGAATGATTTGTGTTTGCCGCTAGATGTTGGCTCAGCATTCTGTCAACTGCTGCCAGATTCCTCGTAATTACACTGTGTCCCAAAATTAGCGGCACCCGTTTCAAATGCACCTAATTCAGTTTGTAGTTCATGGATTTCAACGAAATATCGTACACTGCACTACCTTAACGTTACTTATTCTCACACCCATTATGACGTATGCGCTTTACCGTGTGTGCTCAGTGTAACGTGATTATGACGTCAGAGTTTGTTTACATTAAGATATGTTCAGTGCATTGTTATTGACAAAGGGAGCTAGCAGCAGCGTACCCGCTTCAGACTAAGAGCTTGCATTGAGGCCAAAGGTGGCCAATTTAAGCTCAAACTTCAAAGACATGTTCAGAATGATTGTCTCAATGACTGTTTCAAATTTTGTAAAAATCTATGACGTATTAACGATTTTACACTAACTTATCTGTAGGGGTGCCACTAATTTTGGGACACCGTGTAGTTCCCAGGAATTTGGCAGCAGTTGACAAAATGTCAACGCTTGCTAATCATCATTTATTCAAAGATGATCAAAAAATTTTATAGCCAAAAATTTTCAGCCTGAAAATCAGGGACATAATTGAAATTTTAAGTACCTATAATCTCCTCTGTTGGAAATCTGCAGCTGTCTGATGGGAAATTGCTACTTCCCGACCTGCATACTTTTTAACCTTCAAGACTGCTGCTTCGGGCTTGAGATGTTTGTCAATAATTAAGACTACATGAGTGTCTTATAATATTTGCTATGCATCAAGATTACTGAGAAAGCTATAATGTTGGTCACTCTATGAACTTAATTTTACTCTAAAAGCCGTCTAAATAAAACACATAGAGAGGAACACGGTTTATTATTAGTTAGCACACACTTGACTTCAATATGATACAAGGCACCACTACATCAAGGGTAACCAAATGTATCAATTGCTGTATATATTAATGGTAACATATCTCAGTGGCCCATACTAATAGCACAGCTGAACAAATGGACATACGATATGATAGGACAAGGCAAACTACGGTATCCAAGACACTCAGTAAATGCAGCAGTATAGTACCGACTGCTACTGATATGTTATTAGTCCGGAATGAGGCACCACAATGCATTGCAGTGGGTAACATGATCTTACAGTGCTTACTTACTTTGAATATTGGCTGCAAGTTCTACGCTGCACACTGAGGTCTGCCAGTCAACAAAAGCCCATCTAATGGAGATAATTGATCAGTGCTGGATTCAAGAATGGACAAGAGGGCAGTGAATGCCCAGGGACTATCCAGAATCAGAGACCCTTCACATATTCCCCCCCAATGAAAAGACAAAATCAAGTCATTTTGTTTAAGCTGTCTTAGTTTTGCTTATTGGGAACAAAAATATGAAAGCCCATTTACCTGCATGGATTGGATAGCTTAATATATTTTTCTGTCACTTTGTATCAGATTGAGACAGTAAGACAGGGCCTCCACTGTTCAGAGCCGCCTCATGCCTAAATCCAGCTTTGTAATAAACTGCTATTGTACTCAATAGTTAAAAAAAATCTGCACTGGCCCCCATTTCAAGTTAGTTTTGTCATTGTATGGCAGTGTGCCATGTGGTAGTTTATGCTAGCACTAATTGTAATGTGCTACAGGTTTTTATTCTTCACGACAAAATAATTTTATACACTTTCAAGTGAGACAAACAATCGTACTACTTCACCGAACAATTATGCAAGCAACAAATACTGTACCTAATGGCAACATTTTCTAGGCCAAAACAATTGTGACAATGACAGGTGCTGGAACTCTACTAAGATAAATAGTACTTACTGGAAAACTCAGTTTTTAGCCGCCCTTAAGTACGTATAACTTCCAACATTAGCCGGGTTTCAAATAAACACTGGGTCTCTAATAATCGCTGGGTCTCCAATAAAAGCCAGTCCCATATAGACGTGGGGTACCGGCGTGGCAGCCACGATATACTGGCCGGTATATAGGCCCCTATTTGTGTATTTATTATGAAATCGTAGTCCTTACAGAAGTACAGTTTAAAAAACAGAAAAACACACTAAAAACCTCTGCTTTACTGAGACTGCACAGTATGTTAAATGTGCAATAATTTTCAATAATATCAAACAATGCAAAGAAACCAGTATGCATTTACCAGGCAATATAGTTACCTAGTGATGAAAATGAAATCCATTTATGCATTACCGTTACTACAAATAACGGACCAGGTTAGCTTTTTGCTGACATTTTGACATACCAGGTATACCATACTGAGTATGTGAATGAGGTCTAAGTTGCAACCTGGAATAATCGGATACCCCCAGTAACTTACGGTCAAGAAAAGTCGAGATTTACAAATTACAGAGACCAGTCGTAAGAGCGCAATGCACTATGTGGGTGCTGTTATAGTGTTCGACAGTATTTAAAGTTGGATGCACTAGAACAGATGCAGTGTGCACGGGTCCCATGCATGGCGACAATACTGGGTGCAGTTTAATGGACATTACCATAATTTGATAGGCACGCAAGAATGAATGCTGTTGCTCATTGACAAGATTTGAAGTTTTTTTGGGAGAGGTCATAAAATTATAAGCATGGAACTTCTCTGCCGTACTTGATGGACCGTTGCATGCTAACAGCGGATGTCACTGGTCATCAACGTCTGCAATCTGCCAATCAGCGGAAGTTAGTCGGGCCGTGTTATCGACTGAACAGTTTTGGTCGTCGATGCTTTGCTGTTGCGGGCCCATTGATTTGGAATTCGCTGCCCGACAGTCTTCATGACCCAGAACTAAGTCTCGACACTTTCAAACGTCAGCTTACATACTTTTTCACGAAATATTGATGACCAAATATATTCAGCGCATTAGAGATTTTCTTGAGTATGGGTTATATCAATTTACACTTCACTTACTTACTTACTATAAGCATTACGTAATTTCCCTGACTGACGGGTACTAGAAATTTGCCACTTGTACAAGATACGAATAAGCGCCGGGTCTATTAAACGCCAGAGGGGGGGGGGTTTGTCACATGAACAAATAAACGCCAGGGGCTATTATTAGAAGCTTTACGGTAGTAACGGCAGGGCTTATGTTTTTGCCTCATTTTTTACTTTTTTATTTTTCTGTTTTCCACTTCTCATCCAAAACTGGACAGTGGACCAAGACCAAAATTGGGAAGGGGGAAGACAACACCAACCTGTAAGGAATTTACGCAAAATTTCAGTGAGATTCGTTGAGGAGTTTTGGAGGGAAGAACATTTTGCCACATTTATAATCGACGAATGAGCAGCAAAGGACCAAAACTCCCCAATCCGACTTACAGCGCTGGGCAGCCTCACATTTCTAGTTTTATTCTACTCTAGCGAAAGACAACACTCGAACAGACTTGTCTTCATGCCAAGACAATAGTTTCGAGTCCACAAATCTGTAATTCGTATGGGTATTAGTTGGAAATGAAACTTCGACTGCATACTGCAAACACAATTTTTTTCCAGTAAAAAAAGATTACCGGTGTATCAAAAAGTTGTCTTGCTGTTACAAAAAAAATGATAAATAAAGTTTAGCAACAATATTGTCCGTAGATTAAGCATAGTATCTACAAAATAACTGGTGCAAGTGACAGCAGTGAAAAATGAAAGAAATACAAAAAGGCAACTCTCAGCTAACAAGCAATTACAATAAATTACAGCATGGGAAAATATCTATAGACTTTTGTACACATAATTGCTGATCTCCAGACCACAATAGCAGATTCATTAATTACATATTGCACCACAAAACTGACACAAATATGGAGCTATGAAAATACACGAAAAATTCGCTCAGCAAGAAATAACTTGTGCAAATAACAAATCAGTTGAGTGCAATAATCAAATGTACACAAAAAGCAAACAACACTCCAGCATCACTTATCCAGGGTTCCTGCAGGTTTTTTTGTAGCAAAATTCCCTGACTTTTTCCGGACTTTTCCAATCACGGAATGACAATTTCCCTGACCTTATCGAAGCAATAACCCTATCGCACATGTCAGAAATGGTACACTATATCATAAGGTAATGAAACCGTATTAATGGAGCAATATGCAAATGACAAAAGCCCTGGTCGGTGGGTTTGCTTCCCTGAAGCCGAAACACTTCTAGCTTTCGAACGTTTAATGGAAGCTGCAAATTTGCCTGCTTTTTAATATTTGGAGACACAAAAAAATTACAGATATCTGCAGTATGCATGATCCAAGATCATTTTTGCTGACTTTCCCTGACAAGACAAATTTACTGACTTTTTCTAGTTTTCCTTGATCTATAGGAACCCTGCCACTAGATGCCAATACAGACAGTACAATATTGCATCAGTTTGGTTTATAATCTAAGATGTAATATGATCTAATATAATCTGCTACATCGCTATTACAGCAAAACACCTGTGTTGCTCTTAGAAACCTGTAATTGGTGTAATTACAGAAACTGGCATAATTGTCCAGTTTTTTGGAGTTAGTCTGGGTTCAAAAAGTGAGGTTTTCAAATGAAATTGTTGTTGAAAGAGCTTTTGCTGTAAATATGGCTCATCTGTGCAACGGTTACTAATAGCCGTCAATAAAAATAGCATCTTTTATCTGCCTGGTTTTTCCACATGTTCAGTGCCCGTGTAAGTTCATAAAGTGGTGACGAGACCTTAAATCAACAAAACTATGGATTACTGGTTGAAACAAATCCATAACGTGGGTGCAACTACATTGCCCTGTGCACTTACTGGTGCTACAAAAATATGTACAGTAACTATAGTTACCATATGCATTACAAGTTTCACACAAAGTAAATATACACAAAATAATAAGACAGCAATAGTATCACTTTGCATAACGGAATGTTGTACACAGATACACTGCTGAAGAAGGTCCAAGTTATTCCAATACAAAAGTGATTAATGTATAGTATGTTACTCAGTGTAATGAATTAGTATCAGAAAAGCAATGTTGCTATATCTCTCATGTACTCCGAACAGCTTCAGATAGTCAACATCCTGGAAAATATCCATCTGCTAATTTTCAGGCCGAGGTATCCGTTAAAACTACCATCACTGACAATATCGAAAAGGTTATTATTATCATTTCCACGCCTGAACAATAAACACACTGTTGCTGTTTTTTTGGAGACTTTAACATGCAATTTTGCAGATTTTCTGGACCCAAAAAATCCAAAAGTCTAATTTCATGAGTTTCCAAGTCCCTCTGGAATGTTGCAAATTAGTGACAATTCGATATATCAAAAATATCGATATATCGTTTTCGATATCGATATACTGTATCGTCCGAAAAAATATTGAATTTTTCGATATATCGCAATATCTTTTATATCACGATATTTTCAATATATCACAATATTTTACTCCAGAAGTTTATATTTTTATTAATGGATTACCAAAATAACGAGAATAAATGGAGAAAATGACAAACTAACCGAAGCAAACTAACCATAGTATCATAATTTAACGACACTTACAATAGTCTATAGTTAATTTTTAAGCTCACTGACACACTTTAGTATCTACGTAAAACAAACTGCCTTGCTGAATATTCACGTTTTGTTCTTGTGCTTGTATAAGTTTTACATATTTATCATTTTTAAAATATCGATATTACGATATTTTCAAAATATCGATATCGATATCATATCGAAATTGAAATCCTGATATCGAATCATCACTATTGCAAATGTAGGCTTGTCACAAATAGATGCAAGGCTTGTTTGCAGTGATAACCTGTGGCAATACCTTAAACACATCTAGCTTCATAAAGCTACTTTTGTTACAAACTGTAAGCAATATACTGAAACGGCTGACAGAAAATGTTCACAAACTTGCCACCAACACAGAATTGTGTCAACACTGAACAAGTAACTAATTACTCAACCTATGGAATGGCTGTATCTGGAACAGAAAGTCACATGCAGCAAAAAGGTAAATAAAATTGGTGAACGTGTCCGTGTACCAGATTTTAGGCATAACTCTGACAAGTTCGGCATTTAGCCACATCAGGTAAAAACCCAGCTACGGTGGAATTTTGAAAGAATTTCCAGACTTGGCACGTAACGAAACTAATCTTGGTTCGTCATGATTTGACAAGTGCACTCATCTGCAGTGGACTTAACTACGGCAGTTATGATGCATGACTACTCCTTGGCACAAGTTTATTATTATCTTGTGCTATGACGTAGAAAAGCCAATGATTACATAAGTGTGGTAATTCTCTCCCAAATATGCCCTGGCAGGACAGGAAAACAAAAATACGACCAAATCCGACTCGAATTGTGAAACTGAAATCCCACAGATTCCTACTGACAACAGACGTAAGTCGTCGTCCGTCGCCATCGTAAATGCATGATTGCATGTCCATCGAGTAAATGTAGAATGTCGTCAGAGTTTAGAGTAGCACAAATGTAAACAGAGTAGTCTCACGACGATTCTTTGGACTTCCGAGCAGCGATGATGTTCTGGCGCAGGCTGGCAAGGTCCGTCTCCTTCTTGAGGAACGGGTGATCCAGGAGCTCGTTGGCACTGGCTCGCCTCTCCACGTCCACCTCCAGGCAGCGGTCCAGGAAACTGGTCAGATCTGCCGAGAGCTTGGACGCATCCTTAAGCTGTGGCTTGCCATTGGTTGCGATGAGGAACAGCGCTCGGACGGGCGTCTCGTTCAAGTACGGTGGCTCTCCCTCGATCATCTCGATCACCATGATGCCAAGGCTCCAAACGTCCACCTTGTTGCCGTAGCTCTTTCTACAAATAGCCACTGAGTCTGAGTGAGTAGAGGTTTGATATCCCACTTGGTTGGTCGCTTGGCGTAATGGTTAATGTGCTTCGTCTAATCAACGAAGTTACTCTACGACAGGCCCGGTTAGTATTGTGATGGGTGACTGTCTACGGGCAGGTAAACCATCTAGGTACAAAGCCAGCCAGCTAGGTTGACTCAGCCTTCTACCCTCCATGGGATGGAAAAATGAGTATCAGCTTTCGGGCTGAGTAGTAATAAATGGCGATGGTTAGTACAGTACTAGTAGCTGCCTACAGGCGGATCTGAGGTTCCGATCGGTCGGTCTGGTCCAAAGATCGGCAGCCGCATGGCACTCGTGCTGCTTTGACCAAATGAACCAGGTGAACTCTCGCAGTGGCAGTTCACTGATACGATGACAGCACTATAAACATTGTCTTGGCTATCACTATTACTACTACTATAACACTTAATAGGTCATTTCAAAACTTTCCAGGCAAAATGCACACATAAACACATGACGGTAATAATGAAAAGCAAAATTTAACCTGCACAAAACACAAGATATTGATCCTAAGCTAGCAGTCCATTATAAGCCCGCATATGTAACACTAATGGCAGTTCCAATAATCGTCCCTCTTACCCTCTAGACATTAAAAGCGACTGACCAACGCAACACACAGTGACAGTTTGAGCTCTAGAAAAAGAATCACGGATGTCTTTGAATAAACTTACTGTCCGCTGCAATGACACCTGATGGACAGTCATTCCGAAGAAGGCAGCAGCGGTTGTCGAAATGTCAACAAATTTTCAACTAAAGGTTGTTTTCTGATGAATTCATGTAATTTATAAAGAATCACGGATGTCTCGCCCCTAGCTTGGATGCTTTGCTCCCACGATGTGTCGCCAGTAAAATTGCAGCCAGTGGCGAAGATAACAGATGCAAAAGATGACAAACAAAGATGATGCAAAAGATGGATGGTACAAATGGACGGACAAAGAATACAATGTCATAAGGGAAAAAAAACATCCAGGCTAGTAGTGAAACGTCAAAGGGATGAAATGTCCTGGTAACTGTAAAAATGTCAAGTGGTTTAATTCCCAATATAAAGTGCAAAGCAGCTTCTTACTGAAATTTTTTCCTAAATCCTATAACTAAATTTAAACACTTCTTAAGCAGTTCTGTAAGCACTTTTAGCACCATTATCGTTTTTACATGCAACAGCAGATACTGCTGTAGCGCGTCTTAGCCTGTACAATTCTGTCTGTCTGTCACACGGGTGAATCAGTCAAAAACGGTGCAAGCTGGGATCACCAAATCTTAGCCATCGGAAGACTCTAGTTTCAGGATCCGTAAAGCTTTTCCGTAAATTCAAAAGGAGTCGCACCGAGTGAGAGCGCTAAATGAGAAGGGAGTGAGAGAATTTGCGATTTTAAGCCAATGCGGCTGATCGAGATCGGCCGTGCCATCTGGCGCCCTCTGGCGAGTGTAAAA
>Ga0209367_1009921_pt1 | contig 12833 bp, 5 predicted proteins | sample WorMetLIZISLAND2_FD_187412 | JGI IMG/M metagenome (GOLD analysis project Ga0209367, IMG submission 187412) | Marine gutless worms symbiont microbial communities from Max Planck institute for Marine Microbiology, Germany - Olavius geniculatus... ... | reverse complement strand
TCGGCCAATGTTTCGCGAAGTTATTCAAAAAATAACACTAGCACAGTTTATACGCACCACGTGAAGCGGTGCAACGAAAATGATCCGAGATAGTAGGTCTAACGCAGAGAACTACTGTAAAACAACTCCACTTTTGCCGACTGAATAGACCGGGATGTCGGAATATCAGGTATGAAAACTCTTCTACACAAAAGTCGCTCCACTAACATGCAGTTGAAATAGGGGTTCATTGAAGTTATGGCACTGCCCAACAGATGAAAGGCTGAGAGACCTAGCATTGCAGCAGCAGTGCGCAACCGATGCACATTGCTATACAGGGTGGGCCAAAAAAGAGGCACAAAATTTTTATACACCAATAATTTTGTCAAATATGAACCAATTTTTAAATTTTTTTTCACTTTCGAAATCAGAAGAAAATTTGTAGTAACATTGTCACTAGAGATCTCACCACACCTCAATTGTGTTGCTACACTACCTAGTGAAATATCAGTGTTTTTAAAGCAACAGTTTAAAACAAGGCGATATCTGTAACAATGCGTTCTAAAAAATAACAACAAAACAACCTGTTTATTTTCTCAGTTGTTGTCCAGAGTAACTGCAACATCTCGCAGTTTTCACATCAAATGTTCAATGTTTTGCTGCTGGACGATGCACTCAAGCCAGCGACGCCACTGACCAAACGCTGCGACAATTTGCCCCACTCAGTGCTCCAGAATTGTCATGAATTGTCAACATTGATAAACCATCCATGAAAGAGCCCTTAACAGCATAATCGACGGGATTTAAGTTTAAGCTGTTTGTAAGCCACATGTCAGGCTTGAGCAACGTTAATCACGCAATTGGTCACTGTCGTCACCGGCTTGAGTGTGATGTCTGACATTTCACAAGATAGTATAACGACACCTGTGAGGTGTGGTGAGATGTTTAGTATCACTGTTACTACACATTTTCGGCTAATTCTATGAGTGAAAAAATTTTAAAAATCGGTTAATGTTTGATGAAGTTATTGGCATATAAAAATTTTGTGCCATTTTTGGCCCACCCTGTATATCACGGCAGCTCTTATGGAAAGCGACGTCCACGGTCGGATTCAGTTATAGGATCTTATACACAGCAGTTAGGCATGTTAATGCCGCCACACAACTGCATCACAGCCAGTAAGAAAAAAAGTTGATACATACTGCATGTAAGTTCGATTTTAAGAAGAAACTTGCAGAAATATTCGGCCTAGGCCCTACCTGCAAAGTAGCCTACGAATTGTTTTACACTTGTCGGTATGCAACCAGTAAACGATAAAAACGAACAAGAAAAGAAGAATGTATCGATCCGGCTCTGTTACCATCAAACGGCGTAGACCTGCGCTCAAGCGATGTTATGGCATAGCGCATCGGGGATGGATGGCGGACGGCATGCATTCGGTTGGATCATTGGGTCACACATCATTGTCTCGCCAGGTTAAATGAAGCAGAAGCATAGTGTTGAGCAAGAAAAGGTAAACTATCTGGATATGTGGCCAACCATCCAGATGAACTTAGTCTGGCCATCTTCCGTGGGTATGCGCAATGAAGCACACTGCACGATGCATAATCCCCGGTCTCGCAGTGTAAATATTAGTGTCTGGCTGAGGGCAACGCCGCCTCACACGAGCCTTTAATATGGCTTGGGAAAAGTACTATGACTATATACGTTTTATTTGATTTCATCAAAAGTAAAGTTTCCTCACAACTACGACGTCGTCTATATTATACTGACAATGATTTCTCTACGAATGCAGCGCAGAAACGGCGAAGCCTTCTCACTTATAGACTTACATTTAAAGAAGAAAGAATTAACAGTGTAGCACTATCGCAACGTAACCAACATCGTGTAGTAGAAAAAATAACGACTACGCTTTTAAATCACATTTTATTGCAACTTACCTGCACAGTCTACACGTGGTGTGGGGCTTACGCGAAGCAGTCTCGTAGGTATATAGGCCTATAACTCAGCTAATCCTGTTACAGTGTTACTCCGACAGTATAAATCCGTACATGCACGGCCCGATTGACCAACCTGTTATCACCAGATTTGTATTAAATTATTGCTACTTTACGAGTCATCATTATATCGCATCCATGCAGAGAACTGTTGCTGTATCAACTGCAGCGAAACGCGCGCATTTCACGGCGTATCCATGGAAGCATCAGTGGCATCCGTAGCAGCAGCAGCAGCAACAGCAGCAGTCGCTATAGCTTAAAGAGTACACACTAGGGACGTACAGTACTATACCGTCTATACGCGTTGAACTCGACTGCGTGTCCTCACTGCAATGAATGGTTGCTGTTATTTGGAATGATAGTCAAACAATAGGCCTAATGCAGCGTCGTCTGTATACGATCTGTATAAGTACGTATATACATACGTTATGCACTGCAGTGTTGTTCGTGTACCTGCGTTGGGTATCTTCATACACCCATAGTCTGAATGCCGCTTTAGCCGTAGTGGAAATAAGCCTTTAGTCTTGCTGCTACAGCGTCCGTTGCGGCTCAACGCCTTGTCGGTGCGTTGTAACTCATGCTTACTATCATAAATCATAATAGGCCTTCACACATTCACTTGTGTCGCCCGCGCATCATTCTAAGTAACAATAAGTAACCACGAATAATCATTTTCACGCTTATCCATCCTAGAGATAATTTCTGATTCTCTTAATGGAGTAAAATACTGATATGACAGTGACAACAGATTCGGACAGAATGCTGCAAAGTCGCGTACAGATCGACCTAAGTGAACGGAACTGAACTGAACTGACGTAGTTTGGCTTTGACGAACTGACCAATAGGCAAACAGTAATGCATTACAGTAGGCACCCTCTAACAACGTGACTACGTGACTGACTGCGCGCACGTACGCATCGACCAATGACTAGTGGGCTGGACCGGCTCGCCCATTGGTCAGTTCGTTAAGAAACTAAACCATGTTAGTTGAGTTAATTTCAGTTACGTCGCTCTGCACGCGTCTTAATATGGACCTACATAGCAAGCAACTTTTGTACCAACAACCGAGTCAACGAATTTAGGTCTGCAGTTAATAGATTCATTTTTAGTTTAACTCAAAATAAAATATTTTCACTGCAAGTCACAACAGTATTGTTATAGACCTACTTCCCTAAGCCCATAAACAAATTTTTTTTCTACAGCGCGCAAGCTGAGTAATGCTATCATGCTATGCATTGTTATGTCTGTCCGTCGATCCGTCCATGTGTGCGTTATAGGTAACTTATGGCCAATTCACACCTACGACGCCGACGCGACTCAACTCAACTCAACTGCTCAGCCAGGCTAGCAAACAACGCGTGATCTGTGCACGTGACGTCACAATACTAATAACGTCATTGCATTGTCGTCCACAGTCACGACAGTTGAGTTGCGTTGTAGGTGAAAATTGGCCATTAGGTTACTGTATATTTTTACGATTGTTTGGTGGCTCGATTTTTGGCTCATTTCAGGAGCAAATGAGAAAGGCTCCTAGGCGTGTACGGTCCATTTCAGTTGCACAGTAGAACGCTTGCGTGCTTTCCTTCAACTCATTTCAGGGTCGGCGGATCAGATCGACAGGGCCTGTATGTCAGTAGCAACGCCATTCGACATGGCTAGTAAGTAAACGCAGTCGACGTCGAATTACGAAGTGCACCAAGCCACGTGTCGAGACTCGTGGAGATGGCGCGAATTGGCGTCGCTAACTATGAGGCTGGCACTGGGGCACGTGATTTTTTTTCTCATCCTTAAGTGCTTAGTTTATCAGGTCACTTCAGAGTCGCACAAAGTCTGACATTCGACTCGCTGTAGTTGCTTATCCAGTAAAATCCAGTATAGGGTTTTCTGCACCCGGTTTTGTCACTGTTTGTTGCGCAAATCTCTCAATATTTTTGTGTGTTATTCTTCAATTATTTTCTTTTAGTTTTGTATACTCTTCGGACCAAATCATAGCGTGTTTCTATTTCCCGTGCGACAATGATATTGGCATCTTGTACGGATTGGCAATGGACAGGACAAAATACTCATTTCGTGAAATATGTCATGGGCACCAGCGGGCATTGAACCCATGGAGCAAGAAAGAGAAAAAAGAGAAATTCCCGTGCTCGTCTGTCTGTTTGCATGCGTGTTGTCTGCGAGCTAGCACGGGACGGCGAGCGTACATTACACTGGCGCCGTGGAGCGAAGACTCAGTCAAACTCGCCGACTCAGCTGCCCATCGGCATGGTGATGATACGCGTCTAAAATAGAGGACGCATAGTCAGTTGGTCAGTCAGTCTCTAGCTGCTTACTAGCTGTTATGACCTGAGCTTTTTCGTCCGCACGCGCACTCAGCTGCTGCAGCCGGACGCCCGCACACGTCTGAGCGCATCACTTCAAGGTCGCTGCATCTCGGTAAGGTCTGGACCTACACCTGGCTACTTCAACTATTGTCCAGCTGCTGATGATATGGCACCCGCCGTTGATCTGCGGTCACGCTAACTTGGTACTCGACTAAACGTGGCTCGCTGGCGACAGATACCTGAAAATTTCCAACAGACAAAACTATAAAAGAGACAAAAGTTCAATTTTGCTGCTAAATTTCAGCAAAATAGTAAACCTAGCTACAGACTGGAAAATTGTCATGCATCAGTGAGCCCGATTCTGTGCTGTTTGCGTTAGCGCTCCAAATCGTTTCGGTTTAGAGCTATATGACGTCATAAATTACAACGACGTCATATCCGCAACTGACTCATTGAAGTTCGTAAAGGATGTACGTTTCACTGATGTATAGATTGTAGTAAATATTATTGTCTAATATATCGAGGCTGGAAACTTATGGGATGACCCTCGTACTTTTCCTTTTGTTCGCGCTATAGGCACCATGCTGTCTCATTAGATAGGCAAAGCCGCAAGTAGCCTATAGGTCTAGGCCTACCGCAGCAACAGCACAGCAGTTTACCCGTCTATTTCTTTCGGGTCATCTTTATCATCACCTGCATGCTTGTTACTGGGATCTTTCCTTCGTGCTCGCGCCATTCGTAAACAACCGACAAACCACCAACATGCCGACCGACCGACCGACCGACCTAAGGTGCCTTAGTGGTGTAACGATAAAGTGTCGGACTTACGATCGCGAGGTCGTGCGTTTAACTCACGGTCGGGTCGCTATCATGTAGTTAGGCCTACCACTTGACTCTCTGCGGACGGGCAACACCGTTTAGGTATATAACCAACACTAGGATCAACTCAGCCTTCCATCCCTACCCGGTAGCTAAATCAAGTACCGGCCAATTTGGCTGGGGTTCAGGCGGGGCGCGCGTTCCCCTGTGTCGGGTGGCAGGTAACACTGTATGGTCTCATATGGCAGGTGACGCTTGGTAGCTATGCAACCTTTAACTTCCACGTTCGTAGCATTATCAGCACCAGCAGTCTCACTGATATATACGTCAAACGACCAACTCTCGGACAGATAAATACTGCAACGGATACTATCGGTTTATCATTTGACCATCCATACAGCAACATTCTGTAGGCCTACAAGAGACAACCCAGGCTAGCCTGCCAGCACTCCTCGAAGAAACGCCGTCGGAACAACGTTAATGCATAGAGGTGTGCCGCACCCGAATGACTTTCACTGTTTTGCCATAACCTCCCATGCCCATGATGTCATTCTCATTCCAGTTCACACACGTTCCCGCGACTGATAAAACTGTTCCCATTCACATTTTCTCCCGACACCATTATTCCTGATCCCCACGAACATTACGCACATTCCCTGCAGCAATACGGACCCATTTGAAACAATACAATTTCACTGGCTTATCATTAAAATAATATTGTGAATGTAAATAAGTAAGTGAAAGAATTTGATAGCAGAAGTTCAACATTCCATTGCAGACTTTATTTCAACAACTGACATAGGCCCATCCTAGTTCACAATCACTGTGGGAATTTTTGCACGTACGAAATATATGCTAGGCCTATTCCCATTTATGTTGCTTTATTTATATTCACATGAGATTGCCATAAAAATCCCATTTACATTGGATTTCCTACTCCCATGCACACCTCTAATGCGTATGCAACGCTAACAGCCACCAGGCTGTGACTTATGACTCCATGAAAAGTTGGCATTTCGACGTTCGTCCGCATAGCGTTGCAGCATGCAGCCTCCGTTGTCGACAGGACTGATGACGTATACGCAGAGCAGAAAATAAACATTAATGAACGGACCGCTCTATTATGAACGAACTTTATGCGCGGTGAGATCTGCCACAGTGACGTACACAGGAAGCCGCGGGCACATAAAAAGCCCACACTTTTCCAAATATATCATGCAAATGTATATTTTTCCACAAATATAAAGAACTAAAGTGGCATAAAAAGTCACGCTAAAATTATATCACGGCTTAGCAGGCCCGACGAGAGCCACAGCGGGGTCCGGAAAACATTTTCGCGGGACCCTATATGAGGTGGTGTCTGTGGAGCAGGCTTAAATACTGGATGTATTTTTATTTGTCCAAGAAATAGTCAGATTTGTTTAAAAATCGTGGCAAAATAACTGACGAGTGACGACTGACAGGAGCTCAATTCAGATGATCACTTCTGCTGTCAAACATATAACAAATATATTTTTGAGCGATAGCGGAGCCTCCTAAACGTCGCGGGGCGCTGGAAAACTTTTCCCCTCTCTATGGGCATGCGGCTTATAGCTCATCGGAAGCATTATTTGAAATCGAGATTATAAGCCTATGCAACAAAACGATTTTGCCGTGGCCCATCGGTAACACCGGGACTCCAGTAAGTGAGTAGAGAAGTTCACGCAGCGTTGCTGTCTTTAATAATTAAAAAGAAGGAGAAATATATGTCCCTATTTCCTATTTCGACTTCTTCTTCGTATTATTTTTAGCGGCGTTGCATCAACTTAATTGCTCAGTTTGTTCTCTTCCCACTTTCCGCATGGTCCATGGGCCAGACCCCCAAAAATCACTTTTTGGTATCACCCGAGGTGGCAAAGTCTGCTTATGTTTTTATATTCCTTTATGTCTCTGGGATATATTTTGATATGATAGACCTTGCTGAGTGGCAGCTTAGTGGTAGTAATCACGACTTTTCTAACCATACTCAACAGCGCTCAAATACGGGTATCCGAAACTGTGACAACGATACTATTACAAGTTAGCCTTCTAAAATTGTTTTTTATGCATTTCAGTTAGCCTGACCAAAGCCATTTTGAAAAATGATAAGATGCAAATTTTTCCTGACCTTGGTGACATTCTGTTGCTATGGAAACCCAAAGTCCTTAGCAACAGCCTTGGTGTGCCGGTAACAAATATTGTAAGTATTTAAATGTAACAAATATCATGGCCATGATATGTATTCGCACGTTATTAAATAAAGGAATCCAACGGTGCGTTTTTTCATATAGTAACGGTTGCTATAGACACTTTTTGTAACCTAGTAAGAAATTTGTTATGACATAACGTCACCCACAACTGACACTACTGAGATGAAGTATGTCACACATGTTTGGTACAATGCAAAATGTCCTGAAAATGTGCAACTCATTAAGACCACTTGCGTCAGGTGGTAGTGTATTATTTAATGTTAAAGTAAAGTTTCAGCAAAATATTTTAGACAAAATTAAATTGTGAAGCCGTTTTCAAGACCAAGTAGGCCCACAGTACAGTACATATGCTTATGTACGTACTGTGTTAGGCCTACCTGTCTGCTCAACAGGCACTTGCTATGCAAAACCACCGCCCATAGCAACCGTTGCTATGTCAAACACACACTGTTAGATTTTTAGTAATGAATAACATATACGAATTTGTTACTATGGCCATGATTTCTAGCACATTTATACACTTAATGCACACAAACCCCTACTATTGCCGCACTAAGCATATTGCTAAAGGTTTTTTTGTTGCCATAGCAACAAAAGGTCATCGACGGCTTGGAAAATTTGTACCCACTTATTTTTTAAACATTGTCACAAAATCAAACTAAATATGCACAAAAATCAGTTGTAACAAGCAAGTCTAACGGGAATAGGCCCTAAGTGGACGCGGGCTACATTTGTTATTAAGCATTATGATACATTTTCTTGAAAAAATGAGGTACCATGTACCCATGGCCTATTCCCGTTAGACTTGCTTGTTACAACTGATTTTTGTGCATATTCAGTTTGATTTTGTGACAATGTTTAAAAAATAAGTGGGTACAAATTTTCCAAGCCATCGATGACCTTTTGTTGCTATGGCAACAAAAAACCTTTAGCAATATACTTAAGCTGCTCATTTGGAAAGGCTATCATGGCTTACTACACATATATATGCCCTACAAACAAAATGCCACCTTTGGTGATACCAATATCTGGTCTGGCCCATGGACTAGTAGTAGCATAGGCCTAATAGGAAGCCTACTGGCACGAGAACGAAATAAAAGCGGTTAACTATAAGCCCACAAAACTAGTTTTAGCTGAGCGTGCGGCACTGTACAGATGTATAATTGGAAGGCAAAAAGTCGTAACAAAAAAGCAGAAATTGAGATATGATGCTTATCACAACTAGTAGAAATGTTAGTACTGAACTGCAGCACGTTTTTTAAATGAAAAAGTTTGACAACGACAAAAGTGCTGGATAAAAACATAGCTCGTAACTACAGGGTGGGGTTCTGCTGTGACGAGTAGGCTTAAGGTATCATCTACCGCAGCAAAAGACGAGACTGATCAGTGTCTGATTAATGCTTACTGCTGACGTATAGGCCTACGCCACGCTGGGGTAGGCCTATGTATAATATGGCTATACAACAGCAAGGTGTAGGCCAACAGGCTATCTCCCTGGCATCGCAACTGGATGCGGCGGGTCAGTCAATCAATCAAAACACGTTTATGTATTTTTTGTCACGAGCGGATCAGAAGCCTTAACTGTATAGCATCCAGCCAGCTGCTGGTTCGTATCGGTCGAAGCGGTCCACCAGCGGGTTCTGGCCCCAATATCGTCTACCCAGTCCCGAGGACACAGTCCAAATTTTGGCCGAAATGGGAAATGGCGTGGGATATTTAGCCGAAAACCAGCAAAAATATATCTCGGCATGAAACAGTGTAAGATATGACCGACGTCACCATCGTTTCGCACGCGCTTTTTGATTTGTACCGATATCAATGACAGTAGTAAAAAAATTCTCTCTACTGACAGTCATGCACTCACTTAAACGACCTTTAACGGCCATTACACGCGCTTGAACAAAACGTACATCTTTTGGAGCCCGGTAAAAAAATTTTAACACTTGTCGACAGACACTGTCTGTGATAGAAATGTAAGCAATGTTGTTTTTACGCATTCTTGTTCTGTTGCGCCGACTGCGACTGCGGCATTGCGCAAGGTTTTCTTGCGACAACACGACATTCTTGTTTTCCGCTCCGTATAGCCCAGATAACGGCAAAATAATAAATTTAATTGTGCATGCACACATCGAACTGAGAATCACACAAAGAGGCAAATAGTTGCAAATTCCGGGCAGAAAAAGAATTAATTTATGTACTAATCTAATTTACAGTAGACCTACCGTGCACGGCGAGCAGTCGTAAGGAAACCTCGCGAATTGTTCTAAAATTGGTCGCTTTTAAACAATAAAAATGCCCTCAGAAATTGGCTTCAAATAAACTAAAGTTTTACACAATGATGCCATGTAACGAAAACATAATGTTCAAGCTTTTCGGAAGCCAGCAGAAATGTAGTTCAGCCAGCTCTTCACAACTGACAGCGTAGGCCACATTCTCATTCATTATTTTTCGCCATCCTGTGCTACTTTATTTGCTTCGCTGCACGGCAAATATTGTCCCTTCTGTTGTCAGTAAATTACCTCCACTCTACGTGGCTGACGTTAGCGAGCTTGCCACAGACAGCAGTCGGTCTTCATACCTATCGCAATGAGTTTTCAGTGGCCATCAGGGGCGTCTAAACTTCGGGGGAGGTGAGGAGTAAATGACGCACGCTGCGTCATATAAAATGTTGGCAAAGGAAGTAAAATCTAGGGCTCGAAAATAATTTTTTTCGCGAGCAGATTGACCTTAACCTTCAAAACAGTTGCGCTGTCCCTGAATCGATGTATAATATTTAGAAATAGGAAATAAACGGACAAATGACCAAAAAAGAAAATGTCACGTGAAGGCATGGAAACTTCGATCCAAGTCCCATTTGAAATCCTTGGCCAAAAAATGTAAGACTTATGACACGGGTATACACTCAACAAATTGACTTTTGTGTCTAAACTGCATCAAAACTATAATTAGAAAACGGGGTGGAAAAGAAAGAAGGAAAAACAGAAGAAAATGGTGAAAAGGTGGGGGGCAAAATCAGGGGAGTAATTGCGTCATCGGACATCGGTATTAGGGGATAGGCCCTAGACGCCCCTGATGACTGAGCGGCATGGAGAGAGTTCAACATTTATCGTCACTCCGACTAGGCCGCTATACCGCTAAATAATTCCGCCTTTGAAGCTAGTCCTCGCGGCGCTGCTGATTTTATCCATCGTACTTCCAGTCCGGTCGGCAATGTTTTGAGATGCAGCAGATCCGACAATAGGTAAGCCTGCCTTTTCCCGATAACACGCAGGAGAGGAATCAGCTGATTTATTAGGCCCATACCACGTGCGAATAATGCGCGTGCAGCTACTCCCAGTTTCCGCCTGCGTGGAAGCTTCGCACATAGGCTTTATGCAATTTGTGAGTGAGCGAGTGATAGATCTAACTAAAAAACAAGTCACAATGCTCCGCAGCCTAAACATACAAAACGCCTTAAGTATAACTAAAAAAGTCACTTAGGCCTATACTATGTTCAAAGGTAATGTTTTTTTGTCGGACCTCAATCGATCGACAGGTTGTTTCATGGCCGTGGACCAGCTGCCGTGAAACTCCTGTCGCCAATAGTGCCTCGCCATCCAAAGGTGCAGAGTGTCGATCGGTAGACCTAGAAAAAGTAGGCTAGGCCTACTGTAGGCTGCGTGCGCAGGCGAATGAGGGCTTCGCAGTGCAACAAAGAAGTCATAAAGTACAACACGACGTGTTGTTGTATGTTGCATATCTGGTATAACAATTCCTGCTAGCCTGCCGTTGTGCTGATGATGTAAAGGTATAGGCCTATCACCTGGCGCGCGGTCGTCAAACGCTGCTAATTAAACGCTAACTCGCACTTGTGTTGTTCAGCGACATGAAGACCTAGGCCGACTCAAATGCAAATGCATGCAGTTGGCGCTGTTTGTCACGTATAGCGTTTTTACGCGCGACAGCAGGTACTGCTATCAGGGGCGTATTTAGGGCGACTCCCCTAAACTCGGCAAACAGGCCTAAAGCAAATTGCATGGAATACGCACTAGACCCGCAAGCGACTCACCAGCCGTTTTCTCGCTCGCTCGTAGGTAAATCTCGCTCGCTTTTCTCGCTCAGCAAGAAAAACGAGAAATTGCAAGGTTTTTAGGTTTCATCAAAAAATTTTAAGTTGTTGCTTAAAGTTTCGCAAAATTTTTTGTCACACCCTGCGTAGATTAAGTAGTTTTTTCATAATTTCCTAAATGATGCAGGAGATGTGATCTCCATTAAATCACGTGGAAGTCGATTCCATAGTTGGCGTCCTTTAAAAAAGTGTGATACCTAGCTAAAGTGGAAGTGATTGAGGACTTTGAGGTCTCTCTTTGAATATCAGCGGTCAAAAGTACGAAACTTCAACTGCCAAAATTCACGTAAAATGCTGGTTGTCTTTACTATATATATCTAGCCAATTCGGCGCAATTCACTCTTCAAATGTGCGCCGTAACATGAAACGCCAAAATCACTAATAAACCCTTTATTCTGGGTTTCAAGGTTGTTCAAAGTCGCAGATTTTAATGTCGATCGAAAGGACTTACGGGACTTCCTATAACTGATTAATAGTGACCTTGGCCCTATCTTACACCGTTTCTAAGATCCTGAAACTAGTCTAATTTGTGGCAGCCGACAGTGAAGATTTCGTGATCCTAGCTAGCACCGTTTTGATGCTGTCGCAGAGTGTGACGGATATTCAGACAAACACCGACAGACAGACGACTCGACGATAACTAAGATGCGGGAAGCATTACACGGTGTCGCGCGTGAAAAATCGTGCCGTTTTAAATTTCGCTCGCTTCGACTCGCTCGTATGTATTGTCGCTTGCTCACGGAAAAAATCTCGCTCGCTTTCGCTCGTCCTGTTTCTCGCTCGCTACCGCTCGCTCGCGCTCTCGCTTACAGGTCTAATACGCACGGCACAGTTAATGCAACAATTCTGCATACAACAGCTCCAATTTTTTTCTGCTCGCAGATTACTTGTAACGGTGTGTCACTGTATATAGTCAGTTATTCAGCTTTCGAGCTACAAGTGTGTTTAATAAACTCAGTTCAGTTCAGTTCCTACTTTTAAATTTGTCGCGCTGCAGAGTGCACCGCCGTTGTTTGCCTTCACTGTTTAAACTGCAATAAACTTTGTCAGTTTCTTCTGTAAAAATTATAATTGTTGCCACCAGATCTCATATTCTAAGGCGATTCGGACAGTGGCGTAACCAAGAGGGCCTCAGGGGGCCCAGGCCCCCCAATCCTCCAGACAAAACATAAGCATGCACAAAATTTGCCATTTGGTCTTTTTATTTTCGAGAAAATAATTAAAATTGTTGCCACCAGATCTCATGTTTTAAAGCTAAAATGCAACAAATTCAACTTCGGCTCTGGGGTAGCTCTCAGCGCTCTCCCAGACCCCTTAGCTAGTTTTTTTTTTGGGGGGGGAGGGGTCCTACTTCTAAGCGAAGAAAGGGGAGCAGAAGAGG
>Ga0209367_1009920_pt1 | contig 12834 bp, 10 predicted proteins | sample WorMetLIZISLAND2_FD_187412 | JGI IMG/M metagenome (GOLD analysis project Ga0209367, IMG submission 187412) | Marine gutless worms symbiont microbial communities from Max Planck institute for Marine Microbiology, Germany - Olavius geniculatus... ... | reverse complement strand
AAAAGTGGTTATTTATACTCTGTTGGCTTGTCTAGCGTGTAAATGGTTGCAGATAGGCACAGCCATGCTGCTTATCATAACAAGCACTGATGAGGAGCTTCTTACGAATGTCAACATCGATAACCTTGAATGACCTTGAACCCTAAAAATATTGATTTAACGTGATTTTTTGGCGATTTTTGGCTGCAAAAGAGTGAATTACGACGAAATTGATGGAGATAGACTAAGATTACCTGCGAACAGAAACTGCTACAGACTTTCGCGCGTCTCGTGAGCTTTTCTCAAATTTCTTGTACAGTATTTTAGCGTTCGCGTATCCTGGAACACTAACAAGGATAATCACTTTTGGTCGACGCTCAGGGGCGTCCATCCCTTCTCAGCACCATGCAGGAGGCAACCTTTCCATTAATTCGGAGCCCTTCCTTTTCCCCTCTTCTCTCCTCCTCCCTTTTCCCCCTTCCCGTCCTCTCTCATTTTCATTTTTTCCCTCTACTTTCCCTTTCCTTTTTTCCCTTTTGTCTTTTCCCTTTTCCTTCCCCCTTTTCCTTCTCTTTCCCCTTAAAAGTAGGACACCTTAAATTCAGCTAGGGCACTGAAGAAACGCTGTAAGCTTTACCAGTGGGGCCTAGGGCGGAGCCCCAGCCGAAATTTATTTGGTGGATTTCAACTTTTAAAATATGACATCTGATAGCAACAAATTTAATTATTTTTCATATTATTCACTAACGAAATTTAATGCAGTTAAACAAAATGGAGTAAACAAAGGTGGTGTCGCACTAGGGAGTCTGGGGAGGGCACAGCGCTCTCCCAGTGGTGTCTAAGGCGGAGCCCCAGCCGAGATTAAAGCATTTTAGTCTTAAAATATGATATTTGGTGGCAATAATTTTAAATATTTTTCTCAGAACCAACTGACCAAATTTAGTGCATACAGTTGAAATAATAAAGCAAACAAGGGCGGCAAAAAAATTTAAACTGCTGTACGCAAAACTGTCACATTAACTTTTAAAATTTCAGTGGGTTAAACCCGCTAACTTCCTCCCTTACAATATGGCACTGAAAGTAAAGGCTACAAGTAATCTGCAAGCAAAGCGAGCAGAAAAAAATGGAGCCGCTGTATGCAGAATTGTCGCATTCTGTGCCATGCGTTTCTAAGCAATTTGCCACCGAAAAAAATATTCCCCCAGTTTCTACTTTTTGCTTTCCCCCAACTTTTTCCAGGAGGCATTTGCCTTCACCTGTCAATGGAGTGGACGCCCTTGTCGACTTTAACGTTTAGGGTGCAACTTTGATAACGCAGTCAGTGCCGCCAAATGAATGTTTATTGTAGTATTGCAGCCAAAAGGCTGTTGCGACATTCGCATAGCGAAGTTTCGGAAATTAAAATGCGTGAGATTAATCATCGATTTCTTTCTCTCCCTTTTTACCTTTTTCTTCCTTTCTCTTTTTTCCCATTTTCTTCTTTTTGCCTTTCCTTTTTTTGTTTTCTTCCCAAATTTTAGATGTCTGTGAAACACTGTCATTAAGCTCTCCAAGCTAAGATATTTTTGTGCGTTTCAATCTCCAAAGTTGCAGCTAATAAAAACAATTTTCCGTCGCTGCCGTACAAATTATGTGCTGTTGTTTGTTTTTGTTTTTTTTCTTTGTTGTCATTTTTGAATGACGAATAAAGTTGTATATATATTAAAATGAAATGCGCGAGATAAAACTTGAGCGAGCGGAGAAGCGTGAGTTAACTAGAAATGCGTGAGAATCACGCAAGATGCGTGAGACTTGGCAAGACTGCAATCAACAAGACGAAAATAATACACAATACAATGCAAAGTTAGTAAAGAGTTTCACAAAACGTCGGATAAAATGTTATTATATACATCTTTATTCGTCGAAGAAACGATAGATTAATACATACACACATGCATGCAATTGACAACAGGAAAAGAAAAATAAATAAATAAACACACAGGCATAATAATAATAGTACTAACAATAACCACTATTTGACACTGGTGCCATAATCTACAAAGCTGCCCCCGCAGGTGGCATATTTAGCATCAAACGTCTTAACGCGATTAGACCACAGTGTACTTGGTAATTTAAAATCAAAGTAAGATTGACACTGACTAATGACATCCATGTTGCTCGTTCTAAACATTTTCATAAAAAACCTTTTAACAACAAAGTCTAAAGAAGAGAGTTCTGACTTAACCAGTGGGCATGATCACCGCTGACAGAAAATGGGATAAAAGACTTACTTTGCTGTCCGCATGGCATTGTTCGAAGGTTTTGAAAAAACCGCAGTCGGTCGACTGAGAACTGAACTCGTTTTCTGATAGCGTTTCTCGGGCAGCAAATATTGCAGACAAGATGTTTAATCAAGAACGTTTTTACGCCTGGTTATAAAGAACAAAGCAGCCAGCGTAACCTCCCCCCCAAAAAAAACTTAGACCTATCAACGGAAAAATGTAAAGATCCACATAGCGCGATGTGCAGCGCGACAGCAGAGCGCCCTCATTTTCTTCAGTTTTTTCCGTGTTATTATCCTTTAGCAGCCTGCGGCAGACATCACAGGCTACTCGATCTGTTTTCAGCGTATCAACGTGTCATATCGTGCCTATATACGTGTGCGGAAATTCTGTGAATGCTGTGAGCGCATGCAGGTGTATAGACTTAGAGGTCGGATGCCATTACATGCTAACATCACTCCACGCGACCAGCAGAATCAAAGGCCAAACGACGACATGTTCAATCAAAGCAGCCAACCGCTGGGCGCGTTCAATGAGGAAGTCACGGACAGATCTACTCGTGTGTCCTGCATGTCCGGATCAGATCAATACGATCTCTCCTTTAAAAGAAATGGATCTGTCAGATCAAAAAGATCACGTAAGCTCTGGTCCCTTACCCGTTCTGTTCATCGACGTTACTGCTTACTGTAGAGGTGTTAGCAACAGCAGATCTTTCAAACACTTCTGAATAATTTGTGTTGGAAATTTGATGTAAACGTTTATGACAAACATGTCAACGTCAACGCGGCACATCACGTAACTTAACAGGTGCCTATAAGACGGTTTACAGATTGGAAAACGATCGGACGTACGCATCGATTGTTTGAATCATCGGCAGCAAACTCCCCAACAAACCCGCAACCGTATGGCGACAAAAGCAGTTCACTGCATAGTACACTTGACCGACGAACAGTAAACACAGGTTGGACATCATCAGACGAGACCTGAAAGTCACGTCGAGTGGACAGTACCTAGTCTTACTGATTTACTTTCTCACTTGGGAAGCAGCCGAAAAACTGACAGCGGACAGAGCAGGATAGCGTCCGTGTGTGGCTCAATGCATCTACCACCAACATGCACGCTACGAAAGCAACAGCTCACCGCATCGTCACATTTTGTACTTACGGCATGCCCTCAATGCGTCGATCGGATCACCAAACGAGGGGGACTTTGACTTTGAGCCGATGTGTCCAAGCCGTCGCTGCAGCAGCAGCATATAAGCAGTGAGCAGCAGCTGATTGATTAAGCGCCGTCAAATCTTTCCGCACATATCCAACGAAGCACGTGGACTGGTGCCTCAACACGTGCCAACCACCATACCCGGGGATGGGTTCAAGGTCAGCATTTTCAAGACCAAGGCCACTAAGTAATGGAGTCTACAGATGAGCAGCGGCCTAATAACCTGTTTGCACTAAATTAGAACTGCATATTCAGATAAATTTTCTTAATCCTGCGCAGTCACGGTGACATAACAAGGTGGATATATCCTGCAAACACCAAACACTCATCGCAGAGAACACGCTCATTACAAGCGACTGGAGGCAAGACGTCGAGTCCAAGATTGAGATTTTTCTGTCCTCGAGCAGTCTTCGCGGTAGAGAACAGCCATTGATGACTCCATGACCATACCGCTTTTGCAGAGCGTCAAACTACGCGATCGACGGATCGACTTTTAACAACCAATACGACGTGCTCGTGCAAACACAGACACACATCTTTATTCACCGTATTTGGTAGACAAGAAATAAACAAGAAATAAACAATGAAAAATAATAAAACTTAACTAGAACTTAACTAAGACTTGACTAAAATGTAATATAATGTCCATAGTCAGAACTCAATTGATGCAGCAAGACAGCAGAGATGACATAAAAAGTTATTACACTGACTGAACCCTGACAAAAAAAATTCTTTTACGTCTAGAAATTGCGTCAGCTACAGGTAAACAATTGAACATGTTCATACATTCAGCAATAACGACATCAAACCTAGTCTGGAATATTTTGCTGAAACAACTCTTGATGACATACTGCAAAGACTTAGTCACGGTTTTGTTAACAGGACAAGCTTCAGAGCCATAGTGTAACGCCGGCAGACATTTCACTTCTTGTTTCTGTTCGCAGATCAATGAACAGAACGTGGAGATAAAAACTTATAATTTTTTCATCTATGACAAATTTATTTTTTCATAAAAAGACTGTTGACGTTTTGAAAAATGTAAAAAAAAAACATAACGTATATAAAGTGGACATTTGATATGCTAACTGGTTGCCTGACTGACTAACTAAATAATCGACTGATTGCGCAAAAATTCACAAAGTATAGCCAGACAAAAACCGACAAAAACAATGTCAACAATTTTTAACTTCTCAGTAAACGAAGCGCCAACTCAAGTGGCTGGAAAACCATCAGTGTTGGAAGTCAGTGAAGCGGAAATCTGAAAAACGCGAACTGACGGCGCGGAGACAACTTTAATTGCGAACACCGAGTGTTCCACGAACGAAAAGCAGCTGACTGGAAAAGCCCGGCCCGTAATAACGGACGACCGGCCCAGTTTGCCCTAAGCCCCGAGGCATCGGCAACTAGACAGACGGCCGCATACATATAAACAACCGGGTTGCAACGGGCGACGCCTTGGCGAGGCGTTGATGTACACAGTGAATCAAAAAACACCGCATCACTACGTACCGGTATGTCATTTTTTACATTTATATTTCACAATGTAGTGTAGCGACACAATTAAAGTGTGGTAGAATATTTAATATTAAGGTCATAACAAATTTGCCACAAAGTGTGCCAGCTGAAAAATTTCAACTATACGAAAACCCCTCGGAGTAATCAACGCTAATAATTATATGCTAACAGATTTTATGTCGACCTTTATTTACCAAGGCATTTATGTATCAAAAAGACAAACAGACAGAGAACACCAAAGTTTGGCTAGAACTACCACAGTGTTCCACCGCACACCAGAACAGTCAGTATTAAGACATCGGTTGAGTCGATTGGATAATTCTTCTCCGTTCATTAGACGGACTCTGCCATGGCTTGACATGCTGACATTTCTCGGCTAAGTCGCCGATTGCGCGCTCTGACATCGCGGCAAATGAATTGCACCAACGACGCTCATCCACACTAAATCAGCTCCAAAAGTCTTGAAAACAGTTTATTCGCCATGGCAGCAAAAAACTACGACAAAAATATATAAAATGTACACTATTGCTAACTCAGGGATCTCAGTCGCTAACTGGTGGCAAGCCTGGAATACGACAAGCGCAATGATGATATCGCACTGTACTGTAAGTTCTGCGAAACACGGCTGTAATCGACGACGCGCTATAAAATACAACGCTTTATCCGCTTATTTTCTTACAAATTTATTATGTTGGCCGCATTATGCGTATGTTTCGTCCGTCCGTCTGTCTGTTTTTCTGTTTATTTGTCCCATAAATACTGGCTCCAAACTCACAAAACAAAAAGGCGTAAAAAGCTACGAGTGTGAACAAGTGAGATGAGTTAAGATGTACACCGCGGTCCATAAAAGGTTCTACTTTTAGTTTTTGAATACCTCCGTAAAGTGTTAGCCGATTTTAATTATTTTTGGCATGCGACAGCAAGAAGAAACTTGACGCAAATGGTTATAGTTTTGCCACCTCACTTTAAGACTGTCGCTACACTACCTTGTGAAATGCAGAAGTCGTAGTTTGGCCGTTTAAAACAATGAATTCATACTAAGTAGCGCATGCATCGGCTCAGAAATGATGAAGAGCGACAAACACAACTGGCAATCACTGTCTTTCAATCAGTCACACGTGTCACATCACATCATCGTTATTGCATCATGTGCTCAAAACATCTTCTTTTAGCACGAATGCAAGCGGTGGTCATTGACGCAAGCAGCATGTCGAACTGCATGACTTCTGCTTTTCATAGTGTAATGTAGCGACAGTATTAAGATGAGGTAGCCAAAACCAAAGTTATTTGCATCAAGTTTCTTCCTAATGCCACAAGCTAAAAATTATTACAATCGACTGAAGTTTCACGCGGCTATTCAAAAAATAACAGTGGCACCTTTTATGGACCACGGTGTACGTAGGCTACTGCATGCAGAGAATTACTTTAGCACCGAACTGGTAAAGACAAAAAGTTCATATAGCCTACAAAATAAAAAGGGCTCTGAAGTAGGCGAAAAACAAGCGCCAATTGAGATGATAATAGTTTAATGGTTTGTTCTATATTTTGCTAAACAGTCAGAAGAACACTCAGCAAAATTGCACAGTACGTATATAGACGGACACTTAGACGCGTGTACTGTAGGCTACTTACATGCAAGTGCGGTTGATGGCTGAGTGGTCTGTCAATGTCCAGTTGGTGGTCTCTGTGTCGAGTGGTGGACAGAGTCGTTCCAGGGTACTGACCAGTGGTCGGGCACAGCGCTTGGACACGTTGTCCCAGTAATGGTCAGGACAGTCGCGTGAGGACGAGCCCACAGCCGTGTCGCGCTTCAGAGCACTTGTTACTATATACCACACACGCAGCCACACCATAATGCATACCGAAACAACAGACCACCGGTAGTCATAAGAATTGACCATTTTATAGGTCGAGACAGTTGAGTAAGTAGGTAAGTTTACTTGTAACCGGTGCAATCGAACAAAAGACAACACGTAGGCTACACATTTTTTTGACTGCTTATAAAAAATATACGCTTAACTACAAACACATGCAGAGAGACTGAGAACACACGAAAATTAAAAGCGATCGGACATTCCAAATGTCCGCCAAGAACGGTGCTGCCACCTGAAAAATAATTCAGAATACTTAATACACCTGTTATCTCCTAATAGCAAAAAAATTGTGGTTAACATCATAATACAAGTAATTTGAGCAAAACTCACGTGACGCGCGATAGCAGCGGTCCTGCCATCCGGGCAATCGTGTACAGCATGCAATAAAATAATAATGCATCTTGAAGGAGTGCCAAAATTTGAGGCCTCCATATGGAAGACTCTATGCTAAAAATTTCGTAGGCCTACGCAAGTTGTCCAGGTTTATCTTCAGCCATTTAGGCGCAATTCACTCTTAAAATGGGCGCCGTAAACGAAAATTGTAAAAAAACACTAAAATCTCTTATCGTTTAAGGTTCAAGGTCATTCAAGGTCAACGATGTTGACACCATTCAAAAACTCGTCACTATCGCTTGTTATGATAAGCAACATGTATGTGCTTATCTGCAACTGTTTTCAGGCTAGACGAGCTAATAGCGGTAAAATGACCCCTTTTAAGGGAAGTACCTCTATTTGATGTCCGCCTGCGCAAGCCTCTGAACCTAAAGGGTCAAGATTTAAATTTTTAAAATATGCGTTTAATGCAAAAAAAATCATACGCAGGTTGTCTTGGTCTATTTCCAGCCATTTCGTCGCAATTCACTTTTAAACTGTGCGGTGTAGCTAAAAATTGCAAAAAATTTAGTAAAAACCCCTTTTGGAGGGTTTAAGATCGTTCAAGGTGTAAATAAATTGATGTAAATAAATCTAAAAAGCCCGTCGCTAGTGCTTGTTATGATGAGCAGCATGCACCTATCTGTAACCGTTTTCACGCTACACAAACCAATAGCAGTAAAATAACCACTTTTAGGTTATCTTTATTTGACATTCGCGTGCGCAGACGTCCTTGAACTTAGAAGATCGGGACTTGGACTGCTAAAATCTACGTTTAATGCTGAAAATTGTATGTGCAAGTTGCCTGGGTCTATCTATAGCCATTTTGGTGCAATTTACTCTTGTGTGTCGCAGCCCAAAATCACAAAAGATTTACGAAAACGTCTAATTTTGGGGATTCAACGTCGTTCAAGATCATCGATGTTAAAAAAATAAAGCCCGTTATGATAAGCAACATGTCTGTACCTAGCTGCAACAGTTTTACACTAAACGAGCCAATAACTGCAAAATAACGTCTTTTTAGGGGAGGGGTATTCTTCTTTGACGCCCTCGTTCGAGGGGACCCTTCTCACCCAGGGGCACGAAATTTTGTCACGAAAAACTAATGTCCTTGGGGCAGCCCGTAATAAAGATTTCGTGATTCTAGCTTGAACCGTTTTGGCACAATACAGCAGTGTGACGGACAGACGGACGGACAAACGCCCAGGCCATGGCTAAGACGCGCGAAGCATTCTGCTATCTCGCATAAAAATCCACAAAAAATTTGAATCGCCTCATTAGTCTTAACACTTTTTCCTCGGACTGTGCCCCATCGCTAATCCAAATTCTATAAAGTCCCATTATAATTTTTGCGTAATACGGCTGACAAAAATCTATTGACAGAAAACAACTAGCTTCGTCGTTTTACTTTGGCGGAAGTAAAAACAAACTGTGTAATATACTACAGACTACAAAAATTACAAGTGATATCGAATAATGATATTTACTGTCTGCGTTAGCAACGACAGTATTGTTTCCATCTTAGCTTTATTGTCTGTCAACATGATAACTCATTAAACGCTGCACTTAATTTGATGCAATTTCGCAGGAACACGTACTTCGACAACCACTAGAACCATACTAAACTTCAAAGTCAATTATTCATACTCAAATGTCAAGGTCATATTGTTTTTTTGTGCTTTGTGTGCATAATATTGCGGTTACTGCGGACAGTGCTTAGCCTTGAGTAAGGCTTGGCAGTCTAGTTATATAGCCTAATGAATTTGCAATGGGAAAGCTGTGGGTGTGAAATATGCGTGTTTACTGGCCTTTTTGACGCATCTGAAAACTGATTTACTTAGAGAAAATCGTCGAGCGACGAACGAAGTTACTGACATTCGATTAGAAGTGTGGTAGACGTCGCGTCACTGCCGTGGCGTGACGTCACGCCAGCTGGGAGATGTTACTGGCTCAGTGACGTCACTTATCGTGACGTCATCCGGTGACGTCATCCGCACCGCGAAACTTAAGGTCCGGATCTGAGTCTCTGAGGAAAAGTTGGCTTCGTCAGGACTCAGTGAAACGAAGCCGTGTTAGTGAGGCGCGAACTCGTAGAACGATACAGCGGTATATCAACGTGCTGTCAAATCGTCAACTGGAAACATCATTTCCGAAAATCGCAAAAGTTATTACGCGATTCGCTCCGTCAGTGTACACACAGTTTGAAGCGGTTTCTGCGTATTTTCTGAGTATTTATGTGAGTTTTTGACTTTGTTGCATCAAAAAACTGATCGTCAAATAGTCGTTGAACAACGAGCGTTAGTAAATAAACTATAAAGCAAGGTAAATTAAAACATTTGTCTGGGTCATTTTTTATTGAGACGCACCTGCTAAGTAAGTAAGCAAATAAACGCAGAATGGAAAGTACTACATGGTAAATCGACAACGTTAGTAATCTATCACACCAACATTTAACAACGTCACAGCTACCGATCGTCATCTACCATAGCATATCGTGATATGTTTGATTTTAATTTGGACTTGTGTTATTATCTGCTGCATATTTCGTATTCTCTCTGTTTCAACTCTAAACTGCTTACTACAGCTGTAATCCAATAATTTTGTTGCCAGTTTAGTATTAACTAGATTTAATTCGATCAGCGATTTTATATTCTGTGACATCGGTATAGTTCGTGCATCACTAAGTCAGGGCGGGACGCGAAGTGACATCACAGTCAATTACGGTCTTGGGTCGCTGCTTTCTGGACATCCGCTTTACATCAGCGGCGTCGTGGGTTGAAGAAGTAAGCGGGTCGAAAGAGACAGAGCAAGTGATGGGTGCTCAAAATTACAATTTTGCCTCTACATTTTTCGAAAAAGGAGGTTTAACCACAAACTTTGCATTTTTTGAATTACAATTTTCCGATAAAAATAAAATTTTTTGACCATTTTTCGACAGTCCAAAATTTAGAGGGGGCAATTGCTTCCTGCCACAACGCTACTGGCAGAGCTTAACCAGACCTCACATCACGCTCTCAATTCGGCTAAGTGCATTTACTTAGTTAAAATACGTTGACCAGTTTTAAGCACTGTGTGTAACAGAAATCAATGCCATTAAAACAATTTTAGAGCCTGACAGTTAAACCAGTTAAAATTATTTTTTCTTAAAAATTAGTAAATGCAACAGCGTTACTGAGTAAGCCTATATAGACCACATCACCCCGAGTTTTAATAATTTTTAGTCGATGCGTAATGGTAGAAGTCATTAATAAGCAAACAGTAAATAGTTTTGCGAAGCTTAAATGCTCTTGAACGACGCAAAGATCTTCAAAACCTAAGCAGTTTATTTCTGATTGCGGTTACACATGAGAAAGACGTACGACCGCTTAATACTTTGCTACTCCGCCCGATAGTCAAATGATAAGCAGATGTATTGTTAAATACTAAGCCATGAGCTCGCCAACTACAGACGTTGCGGTAATGCTATAGCGTGACTGGTTGAGAAGGTGGTATGTCTGCTTGTTGCACCGCTAGCTCGAGTATAATAGTCCATAATGCACTGCGAGTCTTTGAGCATTACCTGGTGCCAATCAGCTGCCATTTCTGCCGCTGCAAAGCGCCGCCGGTCACGAGTCAGTATCACGCAAGCATATATTCTTGTATATCAAGACTTTTCCAGCAGACATTTTAGCGCAATATCACTGTCACTGTGTCGTGACGACAACCGCGTGATAAATATACGACAAAGCTGTACTCTGGAGCGACAGATTTAGTCATCAGTAGGCCTATGCTTCAAGTATAATAGCCAAATTTTGATTCAGCATTTGCTAAATGTTTTTTGGTTATTTTTCTCACAAAATGCATTTTAACTTTTCGAAACTAATTTTCTAATGCTGATTACATATCAAATAGTAAGCTAAATAGTAAACAGGTCAAAAGCAATTACGTAAAAGGCAGAATCGCTGATCGGTGTTGTTCCCTGGTGAATTATATATAAGCAAATGCAGGTTTTGGCGGTGGTTTAACCCCGAAATTTTCCGTTTTCCTTAGAAGCCAAGGATCGCTATAACGCATTAGACCCCACAAGTGTATCTGCGCCATGTAATGCCATATAAATCCGTAGAACGGTTTAAGCAGAGTGCATGAGTGTGACAAAGGACAGACGACAAACGATAGGCAAAACACACTAGAAATGGCAACTATATGCAAAATAGCTTGCGCTACAGCGATTCCACTTATTAAATAGTATACGTCACATTCATCTCTGCTTGCTTGTGTCCGCAATGACGTTGGCACCTATTCTGAGATGTATATGCGGCCGTCCTTCCAGTTGCCGTGGTCTCAAACAACGACAGTTAACTATGTTTAACAATAATTACACTGTGTCCCAAAAAACATCCTCGACATTTTCGACTGTAACTTGAAAACCAATTAAAAGATTTTAATAATTTTTAGTACAAATATTTCCGACAAAACTTGCCATCAAATGACCTTTCACTTTCTCACTTCACCCAATGTATGATTCTGCACTACCAAGCGAAAGCAGATCAAGCGAAATATGCGTTAAAAGAAAGAGAAAATCTGGAAAAAACATCTCCAACATTATCAATCGTATACTTTGAATAATAATCAGCAGATTTAAATAATATTTGGCAGACATATTTCTGCTACAACTGGCTCTGAAATAAGTGTTTGGGTTTTCAACTCACCCAACGTCTGCTTTTGCACTACCTGGGGAAAGCAGACTAGGCATAATACGTGGTGAAATAAATGGTTAAACGTCAATGAATTCCATCTGTCCTACTTTGTAAACCTCAACAGCAGGTCTATTACAAGGTTTGACTGTCTTGCAGCAGTATGCCTACTAGATGAAGTTTAGGAATGTTTGTAAAGTCAGAAGCGACTGGTACAGCCTGCATTGGCCTGGAGCAGAACATTATCGATACTGCTGTCAAGTGAATGGAGAAAGCGTCTCCTTACCCGTGTTCGCATAGTGGGCAAACACTTCAAGCAATTTTACTGCAGGCAGTTGAAAAATGGACAACTGAGTGAAATGTCAGCCAGTGTCAGAAATGTGAACAAAATGTGTTTTTACGCGTTATGTTAATTAATCATATCGCATTGGATAAAAAAGTGATATTTCGCTGGTTGTGTTTTCCCTTGGTAGTGCAAAAACAAATGCTGGGTAAGGTGGAAAACTAAATGGTCATTTAATGGCAAGTTGTGTCAGAAATATTCGTACCGAAAATTATCAAAATCTGATAATTGGTTTTCAAGTTACAGTCAAAAATGTCGGAAATTTTTTTGAGACACAGTGTAGATCTGGTTTGCAGTCGGCTTTGCATTGACAGTTAGTACCCTGGTTTCTCCACCACGCAAAACGTTCAGAGCAATTTAATCAAGCCTTCAAATTAGGAGACCGCACGACACAGACGGGCGATGCATATAACGCCGCCTATAAGACCTGCGCATAAAAAAGTATACATTAGTTGGAATGGTAGCGCAGCCATGACGGTTAATTCAATTATGGGATCTGTCGGAGGCGGATTGAAATGGCGCGGTATTGTCTGCGGTATAAATCTACAATGTACGGTCATTTCACCGAGAAGGATTTGGCGGACGAAACGGCGCAGGTC